>JAERMT010000866.1_pt1 | contig 14891 bp, 16 predicted proteins | sample 9267081 | NCBI WGS metagenome assembly JAERMT01 (sample SAMN17071939, study PRJNA684904) | human gut metagenome | isolation source: diarrhea sample from child under the age of five | host: Homo sapiens | place: South Africa: Mafikeng, Mafikeng Provincial Hospital | collected 2019-09
AGCACCTCAAAAACACCATCATACACTAAATCAGTAAGTTGGCAGCATCACCCAGACGCTCAGCCAGCTGCTGTAAGCGGGTCATGCCTTCGTTCCAGCCCGTCATCGCCTCTTCCGGGAGCGCACGGCTCCTTACACTCTTCTGCCAGTTATCCACCATTTCCTGTACACGGGGATAACAGCTCATTAAGGTTTCTGATATAACGCTCAGTGAATAGCCGTTGTCCGTCTCTGGTTAAATGAAAACCGGACTGATTACAGGTAATGGTAAGATGGCAGGCATCGTTACCAATATATACGGCTTCCTGGGGTCTGAATCTGACATTCCAGTGCCAGGAGTACGGAGAGTGGTTCAGATAAAAAAGACGCATCTGAATATCGTTAAATAACGGGTTCATGGCGAATTAAATAAACCTGATAATAACAGTATGGTGAAAGCCCTGAATAAAGAAATGGTCTGGTATTATGCAAAATCCTCAAGGTGGCGGCTGATACTGTTTTCACGGTAACAGGTCACCAGTAATTCGCGGGTAGTCCGGGTGAACGCCACATAAAGCACCGGGATTACTTCAGACTCATCCGCTACACCAGAAGGAATGAAAGAAGCATTGATAACCGCCACATACGGGAACTCCAGCCCCTTACTGCTCTGGTATGTCAGTAAATGCACCACATCCTTGCGTCGCGAGTATGTCTTCTTACCTTCACTGTCAAAGCAGGTGGCAAACGGTATCCCGCGTTGTGTCATAAACTCTTTCAGTTGTTTCACTGAAAACTCTGCCGGACACAGAACAGCCATATCACTCCAGTGACCGCACAGGGCATGGCGCTTCTCCAGCCAGTCTGCAACCTGTCTGGCTTCATCACGTTCAGAAGCACAACGCAGGATTTCCGGCTCTGTGCCCTCTTCACCACCCGCCTGTGGCTGAACGAGTGGTATTTCACGGTTCTGATGTTTTTCAAAATACTCGCGAGAGAATGCATAAGCAAAGTGCAGAATGCGTTTTGGATTACGATAATTGACCGGCAGGACAGAAGTGCGTCCTTGTGCCTGAATCCCCACACTGGCCAGAGAAAAGTTCAAGGCCCGCTCCCGTCGGTAAATGGATTGGGCATCATCGTACATCAGGAGCAGTGAACGGGATGCGTTATCAAACAGACGGGCAATCAGGGCCAGCCAGCGACTGTCAAAATCATGCCCTTCATCCACCAGTACAGCATCATATCCGGTTTGGGTGATTTTTCCGCTGTTCACGGCCTCTTCCAGTGCACTGAAGCATTTCTCAGGATATTCTTTTCTGTCTGCCGTCACCTGAATACCGTGGCGTTTTGCCATTGAGGCACACCAGCTGTGAAAATGAGATACCGTAACCCGTGACCTCAGCCCTCTGGCCTCAATGCATTCCCGCAGATAGCTGGCCAGGGTAATGTTGTAGCACAACACCAGAATCTTTCCGGACGTGGTTTCTGCCAGGTAAAGGCAACGGAACAAAAGGATCATGGTTTTTCCGGAACCGGCCACACCATGAATGACACGATGCCCGTCACCAATATTTCTGGCCAGAATCTCCTGCTGAATATCCATGATTTTGATTTGTGAGTTCTGTTTCACGGTCACTTCAGGAAACAGATGGGCGCGCAGAATATCTCTCATCCGGGGTGTCACCCGGGTTCTGAATCCCGTGGTAAACATCCCGGCAATTTTTTGCCGGAATACCTCAGGTAAAACAGACTGCGCCATTTCATCCTGGCAGATTGTTTGTGCTGAAGGAAAAATTTTTTCCACCGCATTCTCATCATTCCCTGCCAGTGTCTTCAGTTGCTGACGGGTAATGCGGGTAAACACCACACCATACGCCCAGGCCAGGTTCAGCCGTCCCTTATACTGACCGTCATTCTGCCGTAAGCACGGGTTTGCAGGTAAGGCATTAACCGTATCACAGGCATAACGACGAACCTGTACCAGCGGATTGATTTCTGATTTCAGAAGACCGTCGGTTTCCAGCGTGACCTGCTCCTGATTTACCTGGCGCAGCGTGGAAACCGTCCAGTCCTTGACCTCCAGAAATACCAGTCCGTTCTCCGGGTCAATAATGACAAAATCCGGATGCCGGTTTTTCCGTCCCACCGGAATATCGTACCAGACAAGGCAGTCATCATTCAGAAAGCTCTCCAGTCGTGAAGCCACCCTCCTCTCCCCGGACGTCATTCTCTCCTCAGTGGACGCCGATACATTTATCAGTTTCGCCATAAACACACCTTAATCTGTGAACAAAAAAAATAATCACCACCGACATCCACGGATGTTATATCGTGGGTGTCGCTTTATTCAGAAATAAAAAACAGAATCATTAACATGACCAGAATACTGTGAACCATGCTGCAGGGTATCTGCAGATATCCCTTCTGTTATATCCGGCCGGGGTAAAATCAGAACACTGACTGTCAGGCTGCTTCATTTTCCGCGTATTCCAGACTCTGCAGGTACTGCAGCGCCGCCGGGTCAGCCACATATTCCACCTGCCCGTGGTGACGCTCCACTTCATTAATGATTTTCTCAAGCTTCACGCGGAAAAATTCTTTACGCAGGTTAATCCTGTTAATGCGGTATTTTTCCAGACTGTCATGAAGTGTTTTTTCCAGCGCAGGCGCATCATCACAGGAAATCATGGCGTGAACATCAAAATCAAACGGAACAGAAGCACCACTTAACTCTTTGACCCTGTCCATGGGTTCCAGCCGTCGGGTCATGCCAATTTTAAAGACATCCTCACCAAACGAACCAATATTCGAAATGATATAAACATGCCCCTGTTTCGTAAGCTGAGCCATGGATTTAGCACGCTCATACTGCGCATGCGCTTCCTGAATTTTCTGTTCCAGCTCCAAGCGTTGTTTCTCTAACTCCTCCCTGTGAGCCCCTTCTGCTGCACGCAGCGCCTCCTCAATCAGTTTCTGCTGCTCAGCAAGACACCGTTCTTCCTCTTCCGCTTCCCGCTGGCGCCTGTCAAGTTCATCCTGACGCTCTTTTTCTTCACGCATCTGACGCTTAAGCTCTGCCTGATATTCCTTCTCTTCCTGCGCTTTTTCCAGCAATGCCACTTTGTCCAGAAACTGTTGCCTGACACTCTCCCAGTCAGAATTATCTTCCAGGTTAAGAAAGGCTATTTTCTCACTGACAGCAGCGTAAGCCTCTCTTTCCTTACGAAGCTGGTCATATTTGCTTTGCCAGTTATTAATCGTTACACCAGCCAGCAGAGTCTTCGCCTTAAATTTCCAGGCGGAATCAACAATCCGTTGCATTGCACGGCTGGCCTTCTGTCTGGCGGTATGAAATTCCTCACGACGTCTGGCTAGTTGCTCCTTTTCCTGTCGTATTCCCCGGGCTATCGCGGCATTGACAGTTTCATTAAAACCCCGTTCTCTCTGAACCAGCTCTGAAACGGCCTGCTCAAAGGCTGTTGTTTTCTTTCTGAGTCTCCGGTAAATAAAAAAACGAAGTAAAATTGCAAATACAGTAAGCAACCCCAAAAACAAACCAATAATACCTGCCGGATTCGATACTGCATCAATAAAGCGCTCATTAAGATTTATCAGCGCCCTGACCGCCACATAAATCCCCCAGAGAATAACGCAAACTAAAATCAGAACAAATCCCGCTGCATTATCATCTTTTTTTCTTCCTGCCATGACTTTCCTTTATTTTCCTTCTCAGTAACTGAATATCTTTGATTAACGCCCTCCGGAAATATTTATACCCGGAAGGCTGTTCGGCTTTATGATGCCCACCAGTACAGAATTAACTGCAGGCTGAGCACAGATTTCTCTGCTATTTCAGTGTCAGATTAATACTGATTACCGGAACAAATGGGCAGATGTGTAAATCCAGGTTTGCTGGCCATATAAAGCGGCGCACAGGTGGGTTTACGGGGTTCAGTGACCGGTACAACCTCATTTTTCCCGGCCACCGACGGTTGTGACACCTTCCGGACAGCCGCTGATTTTTTCTTCTGAACCGGCTTCGTGGTGACCGGTGATTCCACCTGACGTTTGTCGGGTGCCACGCCATAACCGGAACAAAAGCGCTTCGACTGACTCAGACTTCCGTCATTGCAGACAAAACGTCCGTCTGACGTGCAGTGTGAAATACCACCTTTAGCACCCGAGCAGGGTTTTCTTCCCCGCGCAGCATCTGCCTGAACCGAAAATAAAAGCCCCACGAACAGAAAACAGATAATTTTCTTCATTTAAAAACTCATACATTGTTATTGTTGATATGCCAGAGTTATCAGGATGATGAAACATTCAGCCAGTGTTGTCATAAGCCAGTATAATGTCACATTCACACCTGACATATATCCATCACTGTTTATTAATTTCTGTTTTGCCCTCCCTGCTCCGGCTCACGTCTGAACGTACCGCTGCTGTTTCAGATGGCGCAACAACACCCTGCCCTCCGGCATAAATGTTGTTCCGTAGCGAACCAGCCCTGCATCTTTAAGTTCTGCATCAATGACATAATGCAACTCACCTGACGGTAAGGCATGTCAAGCAACTCTTTCAGAACAGGCTCCGCACTGTTCAGGGCATTCAGCAACCAGAACAACGACACGTCCGCCACAGCAAAATCCGCAAGACGGGCATTGTTCTCCCGACGCATGGACATCAGTCGCTGGCGACGCGCCTGCAGGTGATGAAGCAACCCCGCAAGTTCAGTCATCAGCGAAGGACTGGCAGACAGCGTCAGCATAGGGGGAATAAAGCGCGGATCCCTGCACCACTGTCCCTGTGCATCACGAACAAGACGGGTAACGGGACAGGTCAGCCAGGCAGCATTTTCCTGATGAGCCATGCGCAGAGTCAGGTTATGCCGCAATACCGCCACTTCGCTTTGCTCATGCCCGACCAGCTCCTGCACATTCACCCTTTCTGATTTCCAGCGACGCGGACGCTCGCTCTCACTTCCATCATCAAGGTTGCCGCCGTTAGCATTCAGTAACGGTAGCGCCAGCACAATATCCACCAGGGAACGATCAGAAACCGTCGATAAATCACAGACCGGAGGCAGATTATCCGCGCGTTCCGTATCAATAAGCGTTCCGTCCGGGAAACGAACAATCAGACGGGTGGCATTCAACCGTGAAAGCGGTAACAGAGAGTCATCAAACTCTGCGGCCACCACGCCCCAGGGATGCGCCAGCCCCATTCTGGCAACGCTGTCTGCCAGATGAACATCCCAGGCAGCCTGCTGCTGAAACTGCTGGGGCATCAGAAAAGCCCCGTCTTCCCACAGTGGACGATAAATCTTCATTTCCCGACGCCTGCCTTACGCTTTTGCCTTCGGCATCTGCGAAACCAGTGACAGGCTGACATCCATACCTTCCACCTGGAAATGTGGTACAGCATAGAGTTTCACGCGGAAGAATCCCGGATTGTCTTCGATATCTTCCACCACCACTTTTCCGTCACGCAGCGGATGCGAAGCCTGCAGCTCATCACCCGGATCTGTCATCTCTGTCACCAGACCCCGGATCCAGTTATTCAGCTCCAGCTCAAGCAGACGGCGATCTTTGGTGGTACCGATATTTTCCCGCTGAATGATCTTCAGGTAATGCGCAATGCGGGACAGCAGGAAGATATAGGGAAGACGGGCATTAATACGACTGTTCGCTGTCGCATCCGGCGTATCGTACAGCGCCGGTTTCTGGGCGGAGTTGGCGGAGAAGAAGCAGGCATAATCCCGGTTCTTGTAGTAAGAAAGCGGAATAAAGCCCAGATTAGCGAATTCAAACTCCCGCGTTTCCGGGATCATCACCTCTGACGGAATTTTGACCTGATTACCGGTTCCCAGATCATACAGATGGATTGGCAAGTCCTGCACCGCACCACCGGCCTGAGGCCCGCGGATCTGAACACACCAGCCGTTGGTGACAAAACTGCGCACCATGTTGGCGGCAAAAGCAAAAGACGCGTTCGTCCAGAGATATTTATGGTGATCCGGTCCTTTCACCTCTTCAACATAGTTAAAGCTGCGGACAGGTACGGTATCCGGGCCATACGGCAGGCGTCCCAGAACTCGTGGCATCACCAGGCCAATATAACGGGCATCATCCGTTTCACGGAAAGCGTTCCACTTGATGTACTCGGCGCGCTCAAAATGGTTGCCAATATCCTTGATGGCAGCCACCTCTTCCATGGTTTCTTTCTGGAAGAAAGCTGGGCCAACTGAACCAATAAACGGCATATGTGCAGATGCCGCCACCCGGGAAATATTTTTCAGCAACGCCACGTCCTGTGCAGATGCATCAAACTCCCAGGCTGAAACCAGGGCGGCAATGGGCTCACCACCCGGCGTGTCATACTCAGCCACATAGGTCTGCAGATAAAGGCCGCTCTGAATAATTTCCGGCGCATCCTCAAAATCCTGACGCAGATCGTCTTTGGACAGATCCAGCAGCTCAATTTTCACATTACGGCGGAAGTCCGTTTTATCCACCAGAGACTTCACGCCCCGCCACAGGGACTCCACTTTCTGAAATTCCGGATGATGAAGCACGGCATCCAGCTGACGGCTGATCTGATAATCAAGCTCTGCAATATGATGGTCAATCAGCGCTTTATCGAGTTTTTCCACCTGCGTGCCGGCTTTTGCCAGACACTCCATAAACACCTGCATCCCTGCCGTCAGGCGTTCATCTGCAGACGCTTCTGACATGGCCTGTGGATCCTGCCAGATATCCAGTGCACTCAGGGCAGATACCGGGTTCAGGTTAATTTTTTCAAACAGGGAAGCATATACGCTGTCACCGGCATGCGCTTCAGATACCACGCTCTCTGCAACGTTCTTTTCTTTCTGTACAGACATCAGCATTTTCTCTCGTAATCCGTTAAATCACGCCTTTTCCGGCACCAGTGCACGCAATTCATCACGCAGCGCCTGGCTCAGTGCCGGGTCACGCAGAATTTTTTCCAGCTCTTTACGGAAAGTCACGTTATCCAGCAGATTGGCTTTCAGGTCACGCAGAAGGCTGCGCATGGCCAGCATGGCTTTAAGACGGGGAATCTGTCGGGCGACCTGCTCTGGCGTGAAATCGTTCATATTGCGGAAAGTCAGGCTGATGCTCTCTTCAGAGCCATCACCGGCAAGCGTGTTCTCCACATTCAGATGTACAGACGGGGAGATATCTGCCAGAACATCATTAAAATTGTTTTTATTAATATCCGTTTTTACACGCTCTGACAGTGGACGCTCTTCCTGTCCGTTACTGAAATCACCGGCAACCAGCAGTTTGAGCGGAAGCTCCACTTTCTTCTGCCCACCACCTGTATGTAGGTCTAATTTCAGATTTACCCTTGCTTTCGGGATTTCATTCTGAAAAGAACTGCTCATGACTCTCTCCTGTGAAACCTGCATCTCAGGGGTTCCATCACCGCAGATGCCTCCCCTTGTGCACTGATTTAATTTTGATCATTATAGGACAAAGATCTTAAAAATCTCAATATGACAGATACATCGATCGATATAACGCAAATATGCAGATCTTTATTCTGTTTAATATCGCAAAAACAGCATATTACAAAACTTATAACCATGATTAATGGAAAAGTGCAGAAAATTATTCCAGTGAACGCTTTTAATACAGCCAGTTATACCGGAAAAGTTCAGTTTTGGATTCCGGTCATGGAAAATCACGATGAGTAACGATTCAGCATCATTGAAGTGATTTCTGGAAAAGGGGAGAGATATGAAGGAAGAGCGCAACAAAATGCAATGAAAGAAGGAGTGAGGGGATTTTTAGTAAAAACAGGAAATTAGCAAAACACATCAGGAGGCTGAGACTCCTGATTCAGCAATATCACATGAAATTTTAGTTAACTGTTACCGTTCTGAAATCTATGTCAGAAGATATTCCATTACCGAAAATCAATCAGCGATACAGAGATGATCATGGTGCGCTTGTCACCGTGACCAGTGTTGAGGAAACCCGGGTGGTATTTATGCGGGACGGCTATCCGCATCCCTGCATGCGACCGATGTACAACTTTCTGGGAAAATTCAAACCCGAACCCCAGGAAGAAACAGAATAAAACGAAATCCCTGCCGGCAATCACACTGCCTGATGGCAGCATAATCCACTTATTAATTCTCATCCCCGGAGACAAGCCCAGAAAACCACTCCGGGTGTTCACTGTATGCCGTGTTCAGCGCATCCTAGGAAACGTTGATATAAAAGCTGTCCTGCAATTTGCGGGTAACAACTTCTGCCAGGCGATTCCGGTTATCCGCCAGTCCGGCATAACCTCTCTCTGCCAGCCACTCATTCAGTTCATGTTCCAGAGACAGATTGATAATATCGTAATCGGACCTTGCCATTCCCGTTTCCTTAGCACACATCTTCAAGCACGGGAATAAGGTATAAAGAGCGGTGCCCTGCCGCTGTCAAGGTGAAATCCGCAGCTCATCGCAATGTCAGAGATGGTATGCCGGTATTTTGCGGGTTGTTCCTGTCAGGTTATCGTGCACCTCCACGGTCGTGGTCACCACCGGCATTCCGGCCTTTCTCAGCCTCAGAACATCAGCCGCAATACGCTGACTGCCAGACCAGAACAGGCCGTCCAGTGCAGTCACCAGTAAACCCGCCTCCAGTGCATACTTCAGCCGTTCACGGGGCGCTTTCACTTCCCGGGCAACTTGCTGATATGGCAATGATGTGTTTTCATTCCCAACCACGCGACGAATACGGTGAGACAGATGATACCGGAATGTATCCGGCACACCAGAAAGGCTGGCCTTCAGGCTGTACACGCAGCCAAACCGTTTATCGTTAAACACCACATTTTTCTGACTGATGTCCCATTCTTCACGCAGCGCGGCAATCAGTTGTGGTGTCCGGGTAAGCAACAAGCGAAAAGGCAGTTCAAAACTGGTGACGTAATCCACATTCAGCAGTGCAATACGCAGCCGTTCTTCTGGCCCGGCCTCTGTCTGCCGGCACTCCTCCAGAACATCCTGCCACTGCTGGCGAAGACGGGGTGATTCGTTCCGTTCTGTAAAACAGTATTTATCCGCCAGATAATCAATTCGTGTACGCATACTGAAAAAAATTCCGTATAAAAATTCATCTGACAAAACTTTATCAGTCCATAAAAATCAACGGAAGCACAGATGATTCACTCGTCCATTACCAACGGATTTTGCCAATAACCCTGGCGTTGACAACGGGTAACATAAAAGACAAAGACTGAACAACTGTTTTTAACGGCGATACTGCATGATTTCATCGCCATCCGTCACCGTCATATCCACCAGATGAAACAACTCTGTGCAGGTTTTATCCGCAAGTTCCGGATTATCAAAACACGTCGGTCAGTTCATGTTGTACGGGGACGGGCTGCGCTCCCCATAACAGAACATTATCGATATCACCAGCATACGTGCCACTCAAAGTGTTGCGGCATCGTACGGCGTGGTCGTGTTCTTCTCTTTTTCCTGTTCACAATAACCTGCTTAACGGTCAGAAGGCATTTTCACCAGGATTATATTCACCTGCACAACCATGTTCAGCCATGACCGCTGATAAGTGAACATCCGGAGTATACATGGCATAAAGATTATTCTGCCGCTGTTGAATTGCCGGTAAGCTCCCGGTCCTTTGCTCCGGCACACTGTTTTTGTTCCTGGCTCTCTGTCTGAGGTGAAACCTTCCAGGTATGTCGCCCCATTTTTGTTCGTCTCCATTTTTTTAAGAAGTGCTCAAGTGAAAAACTTTTTACTTCTCCGGGAGTTGTCGTATTTGCTGATATTGTTCGTTTGTTTAAAGAACCTGCTGGTCTTGCCATTAATATTACCTGCTGATTGCTTCACGCCCGGGCTCCTCGCACTGTGCGCGGGTTATTGTTTCGTTTTCAGTCCCGGGGGCGCCAGGACTCTGTTTGCAGACCATAACGGCCTGACCTGTACTGTTTCTTCGGCTCTTTGATGCCCGTTTACGCCATTTGTTCCCTGCCCCTCTGTCTGATAACGAATACGCTCACTACGCACAGCACTGAACAATACCGGCAACAGCATGTCTTACATGACATTCGCTATGCCATCCACCGGAAAACATTTTCAGATACCGGATGAGGTACCACTTCCATTGACAGCACGAGGTAACAATACTGATGGTAACGCTGACCATTAACCGTAAACCGCAGGGTATTTTCAGTAAGTCACCGGCAACGCCGCTGCAGGATAAAACGAACACAGTACACAACGAGAAGCCTCTCCGGGTGAGGAATCAAACACCATGGCGACATATGACAAAACGCCAGCGCAAAAACCGTAAGCGTATAAATCGTCTTGTGGAACTCTGGCCTGAGTTATTCAACCGGGAAAAACCAAAACCACTTAAAGTGGGGATACCTGACGACCTGATACAGGATATCGCCATCAGAAAACTGGCGTTTGGCGCAGGTACATTACGCGCGGCAGTGGCGTCTTATGCGCAGTCTCCGCGCTATTACCGTGCGTTAATGGCAGGTGGCGCCCGTTACGACCTGAAGGGGCAACCGTGCGGAGAGGTGACACCACATGAACAGAAAGAGGCAGAGAGCCGTTTAATGATGCTGAATGACCGACGAAAAGCCAGAAAGCGCTGATTCACTGAGCTGTAATCAATGTACAGCGCTGTATCGGACGATGGATAATGGCGGTCACAACCGGTAACCCCAGAGACAATGCGACTGTTTTTAACGCAACATACTGGCCGGATGTATCACCCCGGGCAACCCGAAAACACTTTTCCACCCGGGCATTGTCCGCCAGCACTTATCATCCGCCAGGTCTGTTGCAGTAAATCCACCACTTGCGAACATTCTTCCTCAACCGTGGCACTGGCCCGCGGATGGCAAATGCTCGTCTGACTGAGCAGCAACAGGCATCGTATTGTTGCTCCTCCATGTTGTTCCCGCAACCAGCATAATACCATCGGCGAGGATGGACTGGCCGTGTGATTACGCTCAGTAATACGTTCGTGCACCTGTCGGTAAAAGGAAGTACAGAATGCGTGAATCTGTTGCCCGTTGATATTTCCTTCTGCCGAATAGAGCGTGAAGTGAAATGCCAACAGATTAGGCCAGTGGTCCACCGCCTGCTGGACAAAACGCCGGATGTCTCCCGGCTCTGAAATTAAGGCTTTGGTTATTTGCACGAAATGTTCCTTTTCAAACCCTGTTGAATTTTGTTAAGCCGATGCAGACGCACGGAAAGCGCACATCAACACCGGCACGGTACGATACAAACACCAGTGACTGGCGGGACGAAGGGAATGACGAATCAGTCAGGAAATGATGACAAACAGTTGGCTGACCAGAGGGTGTCAGCAGAAAGATGAGCGGGAGTGTCGCCAGCACCAAGGACAGGGCTGATTTCCGCAATACCAGCGCCGGCATTTTGCACATTGCCAGCGTACCGGCATCACAACACGTTTCATGCAGCTGCTCCTCGTGATTCCTCAATTCGCTGCTGCATCCACTGCTCCACTTCACTTTTGTACCAGCGGCTGCTGCGACCCAGTTTTATGGGCTTAGGAAAATGACCTTCACTGATCAGCTTGTAAAACCATTTATCGGTCATACCGGTGAAACTGGTGATGTAGTTCATGTCGATCAGGGGATCGTCGGCACGCAACAATACACTGTCGTGGCCTGTTATTGAGGTCAACATAGTCAGGATGTCCTCTGTGAGATTTATGGAGGTTGGGCAAATGCGGGTGAATCTGCTGAACTGAGCTTTCAGAACAGTCCTGCAGATCCGGGATAGCCGGGATTACCGGCGAGGCAACGGGCTTCCGGATCGCACACACCACGACGATCGCGGGCGAAATCACTGAACGCCCAGATCAAATCTTTGAGGATGTCTTCGCAGTCCGGTGAACGACTGTCCAGCACCACATCCCGGGTGATCTGCTTCTGGTACGGTGCCGCTTCCCCCGGTGACGCGAAGCCCAGTACGTTGCTCCAGGCATCCAGAATCAGCCGGTCCAGTTCAGGGCCGTCGAAATACTCCTGTCTGACACACAGCACCACGTGGTATTCCGGCTTTTCCGGATGACGGGTCAGGAGCCAGCAAAGGTCGCGTCCGGGTTTCGCATTCATCAGCGCACTGACGGTTTCGATAAAATCCATACCAAACCAGATTTTTCTGTCACTGAAGGCGTTGTCATGTTCCCACGGCAGACGAAGCAGGCTCCGCCGTACCCGGGAGCAGGACTGTTCACGCAGCGCACGGTTGAGAACACCGATGATTTTGTTCTGATAAGACGGCCAGAAGGGCGCCAGGCTATAGTCGAAATGAGGGATACCATTCATAAGATATGCTCCATATGGAAACGCACGACGCATCCCCGCCAGCGAAAGACGAGCGTATGGTGAAACTGAAGGCGTCGTGTACTGAGATTGTTGATGTAATAACCGTGGAACCGGGGATGGCAGATGTCGTATGCCAGGACAGTCAGGAGACCAGACAGGTGTAAAATTCCTGAGGTGGGTTTAAGGTGAATGATCTCCGTTGACTTCGGTTCACATCATTAATCAAGGCGGTAAGTTTTTACCGACGGAGTATTTCCAGGAGCGGAAGCAGATAAAAATACCGTTGCATGATTTCAGAATGAGTGATCAGAATACAAGGTAAGGGCGTTGGCTGACGCCCTTACCGTGGCATAAGCTCAGGCACCAGATGTTGTTTTACAGGGTTCACCTGCCATCCAGTAGACGCCCCGCTCCACGACTGCAACCATAATTACGTTGACCTGAACCGTCATGCTGCTTCGTCTCATACTTCACGAGATAACTGGCTCTGTTCCGGGCTTTCTGCATCGCTTCCACATCACCACGCTTGATCCAGAGAACAGCGGCTTCACCCGGCTTTTTGTCTGAAGCCTTCCGGATATCAGAACATCCACCAGGCAAAGGGGTGTCATCGGAAGAAGGGCGAGCATCAGATGATGTCGGTTTACGGAAAGGCGTCCGCCTGGAAAAATGAACCAGTCCATTACCCTGCCAGGGCTCAAGATGCAGAGCGCTACACCATGCCAGCTTAATCAGCGTCGCCAGCGAAGAAGGAACGGTGAAATCCCCTGGCGAGCACCAGGTATCTTTGTTGAGCAGTAATATCACGTGATAATGTTTCCTGCCTTTTTCCTTGCCAAACTCCCGACACCAGAAATAACGCAGAGTGGTTGCACGCACACGCTTGTTGGCACGTCGTTTTTTCCGCTGGTAAGCCTGAATTTTTGCTTTCAGGGATTCGAAAAAACGAGAAATCACCGCTGAATCTAAATCGGTATCCATGATGGTGGCAGGCATATACTCAGGAAAACGTAAATCCACCCGGATTAACGAGACGGCACGGTGTTGCGCCAGGGCACTGTTGAGAATACTTTCAAAACGGGATAACCAGTAAGCATTGTGTATTGGTTGATTCATGATGAGAGATCTCCGTTGATTTGGATTGACTTCACATCATTAATCACCGCGGTAAAACTTTACGGCATCCCGCCATTGAGCAACGCCAATGGCTCCTGATTAAAACAGAATGAATCGTCCCGTAACGAAAAGATAATCCTGCACACGACAGCAAAACGTAAAACAACAGCATGAATGAGCTAAATGTCTAAAGAAAAACTGCCTTTTCACATTATTTGTAACCGTCTCATTTAAACCGTCTTTCGCCTCCCTTTCCTGTTTCCGATACTAATGTCCATTTTCGCAGTAAAGGGACATTTAAGATGAATGCACGAAAAGCGGTACTGGCAGACAATCCGGAATTGATCCTGCGTGTGCTACAACTGAGATTTGACGAGTCACTGTCGTACCCGCGCATTTCTGCGCAGACCGGTATCAGCAAAACCGCCATTTTTTCTCTGGTGAGGCGATTTCACCAGGTATTCACTGACTGGCCTCTTTCCGGAGAATATTCCTGCGTGCAACTGGCCCGGGCTCTGTTCCCGGGGCGATACCCTTCAGCCCCGACAGTGACTCAGCCTGTGAAAACAGAGAAAATCCGCCGGAACCGATTTTCACCGGAGTTTAAATGGAGGCTTGTTCAGCAAACTCTTTTACCCGGTGCCTGTGTCGCACAAATAGCTCGTGAGAACGGAATCAACGATAACCTGCTCTTTAACTGTCGGCATCTCTGGCGTAACGGCGGCCTGCAGCCGACCGGCGAACATAAAACATCGCTACTTCCCGTGACGTTAACTCCGGAGCCGGATAATAAAATCCCGGCACCAGTGCAGATACCTGAACAGATAAATACACCGCCCGACAGTCTGTGCTGTGAGCTGGTTCTGCCGGCCGGAACTCTCAGGCTGAAAGGTGAACTGACACCGGCGTTATTACAGACACTTATCCGCGAAATGAAAGGGAGCAGCCACTAATGATATCTCTCCCTGCCGGTTCGCGTATCTGGCTGGTTGCCGGTATCACCGACATGCGAAATGGTTTTAACGGCCTGGCATCAAAAGTTCAGAACGTCCTGAAGGATGACCCGTTCTCCGGACACCTGTTCATCTTCCGCGGACGCCGGGGTGACCAGATAAAAGTGTTGTGGGCTGACAGTGACGGACTGTGCCTCTTCACCAAACGCCTGGAGCGGGGCCGCTTCGTCTGGCCGGTTACCCGTGACGGCAAGGTGCACCTTACTCCGGCTCAGTTATCTATGCTTCTTGAAGGTATCAACTGGAAGCACCCGAAACGAACGGAACGCGCTGGCATCCGCATATAACCCGTTGTAAAGTGAGGATATGGACACCTCACTTGCTCATGTGTCAGCGCCAATGATATAAGACAGTAATGGGGATGCGGACGATTTCCTGGACTGCTTTATCATTCCAGCCCGCATTGTTGGC
>JAERMT010000323.1_pt1 | contig 14864 bp, 12 predicted proteins | sample 9267081 | NCBI WGS metagenome assembly JAERMT01 (sample SAMN17071939, study PRJNA684904) | human gut metagenome | isolation source: diarrhea sample from child under the age of five | host: Homo sapiens | place: South Africa: Mafikeng, Mafikeng Provincial Hospital | collected 2019-09
GTGCCAGTCGACGCCATCGCCGACAGAGTCCCTGTCGCAGCCTTCCGCGGAGAGCCTGCGCGCGCCGCTCACCACGTAGACGATGTTGCGCGCGAAGGTGGGGTTGAACCCGAACTCGAAGAGCATGGCGAAGTTGGAGAGGGCGATGAAGACGTACCAGAGCCCCAGCTCGTCGTCGGCCAGATAGAGCATGAGAAGCGGCAGGAGGATGAAGCCGCTCGTCATGGAGAAAATCGTCCCGATGTAGTTCCAGATTACATCGGACTTGCGGGTTTTAATGCTAGGCACGAGGAACGACACTGCCTTTCTTACGCACAGCATCCCGTTCTTCAGAGGGCCTGGACAGCTCTTTCGCTACGGGGGATATGTACAAGAGCTCCGCACCCAGCGCAAAGAGGAAGTAGTTGCACTCGAAGCGAACGCCAAGCGTTTCCGAGAAACCATATACGGCCATAAGCACAACGCCGAAAAGCAACGCATCCCATCGTTTCCCGCGAAGCATCCTCAGGAGCAACAGCCCATACCCAGTGATAAAGGCAAAGGCGGGCAAGACCCCAAATCGCAGAATCAGATGGCACCATGCATTATCCACAACAAACGCGTACGTCTTCCCATTCTCCCAATAAATAGGGGCATATCCGGAAAAATCGCTACCCAGCAACGTCAATGGCTGCATTAGGAAATAACGGTGGGCCAAGTTCAATCGCCCTGAAAGAAAATCGTTCAACGCTGCCTGCCAAGCGCTGGACGCATCGAAAAAGACCATAAAATATATGCTTAGTGCCACCGCAAGAAACACCACAGCTCCGAAGCAGAAACGCGCCCTCCGACGCGCCGTCTCGCTTCGTAGGACATAGAATGTCACGAGAAGAGCGGCTTGAAGGGCAGAGAGCAGGACGGTTGTTCTCGAGTCCGCAGTGGCAAGGTTGATAGCATCGGCAACGCCGATCAAGGCCAAATCCGGCAGGGGGTTCTTCCCAAAGCGAAGGACAGAGAACGACATGCAGACAATCAAAAGATAGAGTCCGAGGAAGTTCGCATGAGAAAAACCCATGGCATATCGCGTTACGCCTGCACGCGTAGTCACAACGTTCTCGATGATTCCTGCGCCCGCGAAAGCCATTGCGGTCGCGACTGTCACAAGGGACAGCGAGAACGAGAGCCAAGCCAAGGGTCGAAGCCGAACGCCGTGGGAGCAGACAACGAAAAGGGCAACCCAGAACAGCCACCCCTCACCTGACTGTCTCCAGGAGAGAAAACCGAGAAGCACCAGGGCAGTTGCAATCAACCATCCTTTGAAGGAGGCTCGCTGCATGCCAAATTTGAGAAGCAACAACATTAGCACCGCGACCTGCAAAACAGATTGCAGGATGTCAACGGGAATAAAAAGGAATTCGGTAAAAGTCGTATGCTCCAGTGCGCCAATAATAAAATAGAAAGAAAATGCCAGGTAATAGAGACTCTCGTCGAGCATCAAACGAAGGAGCGGGTTCCTTTGAAGTGACTTGTCTTTAATCATCATCACCTGCGCTAACGGTAGTCGAGCTTATTTTTTCCAATATGTTCTCGGCCAGCAAAAAATCATCGAAGCAGTCTATGTCGACGGAGCGCTGTGCGTTCATTACATAGGCTATTGGGTTGTCGTTAAGGCTTGTCTCGCGCGTAAGAGACGCCACTTTATTGATGTAGATGGCGCCGTTAACATGGTAGAACTTCGGCATATCCTGCCTGCGGACGGTGCTGCTGGTAGGCAAAAGGGGATGCAGTACGCCCGCGGGGTCAACCCTTCTGGTCAGCACCGGGTTCTCAATCGCTTCCGATACCGAAGCGACCCCCAGCGACCCATGGGAATAAAATGTCTCGATAGAGCAATCAATGTCTACTGAGGTTCGCAGCGGGCTGGTCGGCTGTAGCAAAACCACAGCGTCGAAAGTTCTCCCCATGTCCTCCAAGGTCTCAACCGCATGGAGGACAGCGTCGATCGTCTTCGAGCGGTCGTCGGCCAGTTCAGAAGGGCGCATGAAGGGAACAGACGCGCCGTAATCTCTAGCTATCTTCGCAATTTCGTCACTGTCGGTTGTCACGACGACATCATCTATATAACGGCTGTTTCTCGCGGCAGCGATCGTGTAGGCAATCAAAGGACTTCCGTGGAGGACTTTGATGTTTTTCCGAGGAATGCCCTTCGATCCTCCTCGTGCCGGTATCAAGGCAAGAATGTTGTGCTCTTTAAACATGGGAACCTCACTTATCGAATCCTTGCTTGGCTGCAAGTCTTAAACGCAGAATTGCGACGTACAGCCCGGGAGCTTGGCAGGCCAGGCGGTAAATTGCCTTATCCTTTATCGGAAAGCCTTGGAACACAGGGCCTTTAAAGGAGATTCGACATTTGCCCAATGCGTAATCGCGCAACTCGCGAAAACGCTTGCGGCTAGCTTCGCAGCTGTCGAGCAAAGCAATTTTTGATGCTGTGTTGATCAGACACAGCCGAAGGTAATAAAGCCGAATCGGCTCCTCGAACTCATAAAAGTAACCGGACGCCTCGGCGTCGGCGAGTGCCATATCCGCTGTGGCAACTCTATCCCTAATCTGTACCTCAAGGTTATCGGTACGATGGTCTGTCGACGAGGAATGCTGCCTGTAATAATATCTAGGAACTTCTTCAGTGAGAGGAATTGGCACGACCTTGTTTGCCAGGCAAAGTAGGCGCAAGCACGTTGGATTGTCTTCGAAGAAGACGCCTTCGGGAAACCGAGTACACCCCTCCCGGAACAGCCTTGCCGAGTAGAGAGAGCAAACGACATGGGCAGGATGAAGAATCAGCCTCCCAAACTGCGACTTGCGATCACCAGAGGCATCATTTCTCGAAAAGGCCCAGATACACGGGGACTCGACATTTAAATCCTCATCGGTGATCACAAAAGGCGCAACGGCGATATCCGCCGACTCGCCCTCCGCGGCTCTGTATAGCGATTCAAAATAGCCGGGGTCAATAACGTCATCGCCATCCACGAAACCGATATATGACCCCCTCGCCGCATCAATCCCTTTGTTGCGCGCCGCCCCCTGCCTGCCATTTTCTTCAGAGGAAATCACCGCGAAACGGCAGTCACCTGCTGTTTCCGAGAGCATGATTTGAAGAGAGTCATCGGTGGAGTGGTCGTCAACGAGCAGAAACTCAATCGAGCTAAGCGTCTGAGCTTTCAAGGACGCTATCAGCGACATAAGATAACTTTTCTCGGCCATGTTAAAAACAGGAACGACCACGCTCACTGCTGGATGGGGGACAGTGGACGCCTTGAGGGTCCTCGCGCCGCATGGCTGGTATCCCTCCATCCATGCGGCTTGCAAGATAGCCGTACTCGTGTTCACCCTACGGTCATCCCAACGTTTCATTTTTAATATCCTCAACGTTGGACAGGTGGCGCAAAAGACTCTCAAGCTCGCGCATCGAAGCAGGGGCGAATACCTTATCGCCTTCCCCGTAAAGCGCCTTAGCCTCCGAATAGCACCTTTCCGCACAGGTCCTGTCGATTCCGTCATTCAAAAAATTATGCAGAAACACCAGTGTTGGTTTTAGTCCGAACATCCTTACAGGATTGATCTGAGCGGTTGACCCAAAGCCGAATAGAACAGTGTCGTCATCCACTCCCCCGTTGAGGCAACGAATCTCCCACATCGACTCGCTTCTGTCCTGGCTGACAGCCGCCGCAACCGACTCGGGGAGTTTTCGGCTTCTGGGATGAGGGCGGTATAAGAGATCCGCACAGTGAGAGGCAACGCAGGTCACTATAGCTTGAATACGCTTGAATTCCGACTCAGTGACGTCGCAATCGGGATTCCCCAAAAACACCCATTTTGCTTCAACGATATCCGCCAAATCGCCAAATATCCTCCGAACAACCGCTGCCGGTTCTGCCGACAAAGGGGAGATCTGCCGCAATTCGATTACCGGGCGATAGATGCCCCCATCTACAAGCTCAGGCCTGTAGAGATATAAGCTATCTGGGTTGAAGCGCAACTTGTGACGCGAAAGCAAATCGACTAACGTTGTTGCAAACGACCGTGTCGGAGACTTGCTGCAGCGTAGAATTTCACGGTCGAAACAGGCGGCTGATTTCACGAAATTGCCCAGATAGGAGCCTTCCCCCTCTTCGAAGAAGGCCGTCTTGCCTTGAGGACAAAACTGAATTTTTACATCCATGGCATATGCGGTTGCACAGCCAGCCAGAAGACAGTCATAAGTTTTATGGGGAACACCTCGGTAGTACTTCTCCACAGCCTGGAAATAAGACTTGGTCATTAGTCCTTTTTTCATCGAATTGAGAAGAGTCCCAATCTTAGACTGCCTTGAATAATAGGGCGTAACGACGTTAACACTATTGAACAATCCGCTAGATTCAATTCGCTCCCTAACATCACCCTTTAACTCGAATTGGTTAATCACAATAAGGTCAACAGTGGAGAACTTGCGTTCAGCTTCGAAGCTCTGAAGCAACGCAATAACGTTCAACAGATGGAGGGGCGTTTCACAAACAGCTATTGCGTTCATACAGCAATCATCCATGTGGTCCCCTAAAAGAAATTTGCGCATAATGCGCACTCATAAGAGATGTTCATTTCCTCTTAAATCCTCTTAAATCCTCTTCAAAACCGCATGCGTGAGCTGCCAGAAAAGGCAGTATGCCGAGTAGAGGGGATTTAGCCCCTCGTTTCTCGTGTACTGGTTCCAGGTACGGGCGACGGCCTTGGTCTTGGCCGCCGAACGCGACCCATCGTGGCGGCGGTACTTTGCAAGCGGCTCGTCAATTCCTCGCGCCACGATACCCGTCTTCAAGACACGCAGCCACGTGTCCAAGTCCTCGGGATAGTCGTATGACACATCCCTGACCTCGCTCAGAAGGTCCAGGGGCACCCGTTCAAGGTCGAACATGATCGTGTGCGAGCAGGTGATGGTCTGCTTCAGGAAGTCCTTGTAACGCATGCTGCCCGGCACGTGGACGACGTTGCGGTGCGCCCCATCCTCCTCGATGGTCTCGTAGCCGGTGAAGCACATGGCGGCGCCCTCGCTTTCCATGAACTCGAGCTGTCGCTCGAGCTTGCGCGGAAGCCACACGTCGTCGGAATCAAGGTAGGCGATATAATCCCCGCTCACATAGGAAAGGGCCGCCTGGCGGGCCTTGGCCGCGCCTTGGTTTGAGGCCAGGGAGTACAGCCTCACCCTGTCCCGCCCATCCCTTTGGGAGAAGGCTTTCACGATGTCAGGCGAGCGATCGGTCGAGCAGTCGTCGACGACCACGAGCTCCCAGTTCCCGTACGTCTGGGCGAGCACGGAGTCGAGCGTCTCCCCGACGAACCTCTCGCTGTTGAAGAGCGGCATGATGATCGAGACGAGCGCATCGTCGCGAGAGACGGTCATGACCAGCACCCCGCAGGGAATCGCCCAAAGGCGGAACGCGGGGCCGCGTTCGAAAGTTCGCGAGCCAGGGTGGTCACCCACAGCTGCGAAACAGGCCAGGCGCTCCATCGAGCGGGACGCGAAGTCAGCCACGAGTCACGCCCCCCCCCCGATCTCAGGGGCCTTAAATAGGTATCCGTGCTTCATGAAGTAGTAGCCAAGCCCCTTCACGTGCTCGACGTTGGTCTTGCTGAAAAGCCTCTTGTGCGAAAGGCGCTGGTACTCGTGGACGATGCGCGCGTCGTGGCAGCGCACCACGCGCAGGCCCGCCTCGTGGCACCTCAGGCACCAGTCGACGTCCTCGGGCGCGTAGAAGATCCTCTCGTCCAGAAGCCCCACCGTCTCGAGCGTGCTATATGGCAAAAGCCAGCACGCGGAGAGCAGGTAGCCGACGTCCTGCAGGCCGCCCTCCACGGGGGCGTCGGGAACCTCGGCGTCGGCCGCCCTCCTCGAGGCGCCGCCGAGAGGGCAGGCTTTCCCAAGCTTGATGCCCAGGGTGGGCAGCGCCCTGCCCGAGAGCTGCACCTCGCCCTTGGAGTTCGCCATGGTAGGGCCCACGACCCCTATCGTCCTGTCGGCCAGGACGGCGGCAAGGCACTCGAACGCCGCCTGGTTCACCACCGTGTCGGAGTCGAGCACGCAGACGTAGTCGGTGTCGGGGGCGACGCGCCTGAGCGCCTCGTTGCGCGACACAGTCGTGCCGAGGTTCTCCCCCTCGCGGATCACATACAGCCTGCCGTCGCGCCCGGCGATGCGTTCCAAAATCTCCGGCGTGTCGTCGGTCGACCCGTTGTCGACGACCCACACGTCAAGCTTGCGGCATTGAAGGGCGAGCACCGACTCGACGCACTTCTCGATGTACGCAGCCGAGTTCCAGGAGATGATGACGAAGGCCGTCTTCGAATCCCTGAACGAAGGCCTCTCCATCACGCCTCACCGGCTTCCGGAAGAAGCTCGCCCCAGGATATGCACACGTCGAAGGAGCTGATGCAGACCGCCGCACTGCGCTCCAATGCCTTCAGCGGCTTGTAGAGGACCCTGGACAGCCTTCCTGTGTCGTGGGCAGCCGTTTGGAGAGAGACGATGCCCGACCTGGCAGTCATGGCATTCTTGACAAGGGCCCTAACGCTTTCATTCAATGGCGCAGCCGCAGAGCCCTTAACGATGCCGGAGCCCAAAATGACCCTGAAAAGCGGGTCAGCTTCGGCGATGAGGGTCGAAAACTCCTCGGAATGCTCGCCCATGTCGTCCACAATAGGGTCAAGTTCTCTGGCGAGCTCCATCATGAGCACGAGCGCCTCGCCAGGCAACGGGGATTTCTCCTCAATCTTCTGCGTGGTCTTCTCAAACGCCTCGCCGACCCTAGCGGTGTCGTCCATGAGCGAAGTGAGGCTCTCGAACATGGCGTCAGCCTTTGTCGGAAGGCCGTCAAGGGCGTCAAGGACAAAGCCAGCATCATCGTCGCATGGACTTTGACACTCAGAAGGGACACCACCGATGGCGCTGATATCCCTCAGCGCAGCGCTTTCCAATGCGCGCTGTGCCTTCAGTATCCCCTGCGCGAGCGCGTTGATTGCCTTGCGGTACTCTCCGCTGCCCCTGTCCATAAAGCGCATCGACGAGATATCCTTGTATTGGAAGCCTTTGAGCTTCTCAAGAATACGGTCGTCAGCCCCCCTCGTAGCAGACGGGTCGATCATCATCAGGGGCAGGATTAAATCGCCCGCCCCGGCCTTCTCGACCTTGGCCAGGTACTGGCTGAGCTCTTTCATGCATGAGCTTGAGGCCAGGTAGCACGGGCTCACGACGGGGAGAAACACGCCGGCGGCGTCCACGCTCTCCTCAATCGACTTCTCCCAACGTTCGCCCCACTCAATGGAGTCACGATCGAAGAAGAGCTCAAGCTCGTCCCCCGTGAGGACGCGGTACTCGTCGCAAAGGTCGTTTCGGAGGTTCGTCAAGAACCCGAAGGTGTCGTCCGAATGAGCGTACGAAAAGAAGCCGGTAATTTCCGAGAAACCCACTATCTCCCCTTCCTCATCGCCTTAAACGTCTTCATGAACACGCGGGCGTCCAGCCCCAGGCTCTGATGCCGCACGTAGAACAGCTCGCGAGCCTGGCGCTGCCCACTCTGCCACGTGGAGTCGTTCCTATCGGTGGCCGCCCACCAGCCCGTGATGCCGGGCTTGCAGGCAAGGACTTCCTCGCGAGCGTCGCCGTACTCGTAGGTTTCCTCTAGCGTCACGGGACGCGGGCCGATAACGGAAAGATCACCTGTCAGCACGTTCAAGAATTGCGGCAACTCATCCAACGACGTATGGCGCAGGAAACGCCCCACGCGCGTGACACGAGGGTCGTCGTCGACCTTTTGCTCGCGCTCCCACCGAGTGAGCTGCTCTGTCGTCATGTATTTCTCTGGATGCTCATGAGCATCGGAGACCATCGTGCGCAGCTTGAAGATGTAAATTTTCTTGCCGCCTTGGCCGATGCGCTCTTGACGAAAAAATGGCTTGCCTGGGGTGTCGGCAACGATTGCCACACAGGCAGCGGCAACAGGGATGGCAAGAATGATGCACACGCCAGCGGAGAACACGATGTCGAAAGCACGCTTCGCTGCAAGATAACCAGCTCCGCCCTTCTTGGGAGCAGCAGCAGAGGCATCCGGCGCAGGTGCTTTGTAGGTGCCGGTTGCCACATAGTGCGTAGCCGGCATCGGATTCTCAACAGGCGCCGGAAACTCCATTTCGGCATGCTGAGAACCGGAAACAGCCGCCACGACGGCACGAGCACCCGATTGCTTCACGTATTCGGTTGTCTCGCTGTTTTCCTTGTTCACTTTTCCCTATCCAAAAGCTTGCCTTGGGTTTTGCTGACCATTTGCAGGCCTGCTTGGGCTCGCACGGTGCGGCCTCCCATCGGCATTTCCAGATACGCTAGACGCTTGCGATGGTTCACCTTGCGCACCCAGTCTTCCCTGCCCTTTAGTGGGCCCTCCACGATCACCAGCTTGCCGTCTTCCATGTAGCCCACGGACTCCCCGACGGTTCGTTGGTCTTTTTGGGTGACCTCTTGCACCCACGCTCGTTCGTCTTCGGTCAGGGGGATGAATGCGTTGTCGTTTCCCAGGATCTTGGTGAGGCTTCTCACGCGGCGCAGCTTGTCGGCCAGCTCGTCTACCTGCGACGTCACGCAGATCAGGTAGCCGGGGAACAAGCGCTCCTTCGAAGGAATCCAGGTGCCATCGGGTCGCCTTTTGCCGGTCAGGTACTGCGGGACGAAGCATTCGTCCAACACGTCTTCGGCCGCCTGCTTGATGTCGTCGCATGCCGTCTTCTCGCGGCCGGTCTCAACTTGCACGACGTACCACATGGGCCGCCCCTTTCCGCTTGGCTTCCTGAATTTTGGGATGGCTGCGCCAGCCCGCCATGGTGCGGCAGGTGGCTGTTGGAAAACGCATTCATTCCCCTGGCGCCAACGAACACCGAACGCGATGCTGTTCAGGGCACCCTGGTATGGTGCAGGCCGCCGCGCCTAGGGCATGCCGGCCTACGGAAAAGGCGCTGATGGGGTTTCGCCGCAGTGTCGGTGGCCCCGACATGATGCGGAAAAACATGCCATCGGCTTGTTTTCCACCTCGCAATAATACACGAGAATAAATCTTGCGTTGTAAAAATGCTGTTATGCCCCCTACATCTTCGCATGCAATGTCCCGAGAGCACACGTTTCTGCAATAAGCGCGGTTTTATGTGGGTCTTTGTGAAAGCTGTCGCCAAGCACGGCGCGCTGGCGTCGCTCCCGGCTTACCCCCACCGACGCTATTCGCGTTTCCCCTGATGGCGCGAGCGCGCATTCGCCAGCAGCCCGCATGGGGCGGCCCCGGCATGTGGCTTGCCATTTCCGCGGCCTTTGCTGGGGCCGCTCTCCCCGCGTTCCCCGATTCATCTGCTAGAATCGCTTCTGCATTGCTTCTGCGCTTATCATTTGGGGGAGACCGTCTTGAAACAGTTGTACACGCTCCGCGCCGTTGGCCGACGCGCCGCCGCGCTTGCGCTGAGCGCGGTACTGGCCGTCACCTGCGTCTCGCTGGCGCCGCTTGGCCCGGCTTCCGCCCAGGAGGAGTCCCCTGACACCGCTTCGCAATCCGACGCCCCCGAGATCAAGACCGTGCGCGTGGGCTGGCTGCTCGGCAACCAGGGCTTCCAAAACGGCATGCCCGACGAGTATATGTCCGGCTGGGGCTACGAGTACCTGCAAACGCTGTCCTACTACACACCCGGCTGGAAATACGAGTACGTCCCCGGCACCTTCCCCGAGCTTATACAGAAGCTGAAGGACGGCGAGATCGACCTGATGCCCAACATCTCCTACACGCCCGAGCGCGCCGAGAAGCTGCTGTTCTCGTCGAACCCTCAGGGCGAGGAGCACTATTACATCTTCGCGAAACCCACCAACGACGCGCTGGGGGCGGGCGACCCGGCCGCGCTCAACGGCATGACTATCGGCGTCAACCCCGACGTCATGCAAACCGAGGTGGGCAAGCAATGGATCGAGGCTCAGGGCATCAGCTGCGACTACCGCTATTACAGCAGCGGCAATGCGCTTTTCGACGCGCTTTCCTCCGGCGAGGTGGACGCCATCATCATGAACGACACCATCTCGTCGGCCGACGCCATGCCCGTGTTCTCCGTGGGCGAGAGCAACTACTTCTTCGCCGTGCCCAAATCGCGCCAGGACCTTATGGACGACATCAACACGGCCATATCCATGCTCAGAAGCACCAACCCGCGCTACAACGACGAGGTCAAAACCCGCTATTCCGCGCGCAACAGCGGCTCGTCGGCGCTGAACGGCCTCGAGAGCGCTTGGCTTGCCGACCACGACAACACTATCACCTTCGGGTACTTGGACAACCTGCTGCCGTTCTCCAATCAGGGGGAGGGCGGGCAGATCGAAGGCTCGCTTTCCGCCCTGGTCAGCACGCTGGAAGAACAATACGGCATCACGGTGAACGCCGTGCCGTTCGAGTCAAACGAGGATCTTACCAATGCGCTGCGCGACGGCACCGTGGACGTGGCCATGCCCATCAACATGGACTACTGGCTTGCCGAGCAGGCGAGGTTCATCCAGTCGTCAGCAGTATCCACCACCTCGCTTGTGGCCATCTACACGGGCGGCAACCTTGACGACGCGCTGAAGAACATCGCGTTCCACGACCGTTCGCTGCTGGACAGCAGCGACCTGCACGTACACTACCCCGAAGCCACCATCACGCAATACCCCGACGCCCATGCATGCATCGACGCCATCAAGGCGGGCAAGGCAACGTGCATGATCATGACCGTTACCGGGCTTGACACGCTGCGCAACGAGGTCGATCTGGGCAACCTGGTCACCGCCGAGATGCCCAAGAGCATCGAGCTTGCCTGTTGGCTGCGGCAAGGCGACGCCCAGCTGCTCAGCATCGTGAACAAGGGCATCGTCAGCGCCGCCGACGACATCGCGGCAAGCGCGTATTCGCATTATTCCTATTCCGACGGGCAATCAGAGTTCGCCCAGTTCGTCGAGCACAACCGCGTTGCCATCCTCACGGGCATCGGCGCGTTGCTTGTGGGCGTCATCGCCATCCTGGCATGGGCGCTGCACAGTGCGCGCGAGGCGCAACGCAGGGCGCAAGAGGCCAGCGCCGCCAAAACCGCGTTCCTCTCCCGCATGAGCCACGACATCCGCACGCCGCTCAACGGCATCCTAGGACTTTTGGAGCTCAACGGGCAGCACCCCGACGACGCGGAGGCGAACAGCCAGAACCGCGAGAAAGCCAAGGTGGCGGCCAACCATCTGCTCACGCTGATCAACGACATCCTGGAGATGAGCAAGATCGAGGACCACGCCGTTGAGCTTGAGAACCTGCCGTTCAACCTGACGGACCTGTGCCGCGACATCTTCGTGCTGGGGCAAATCCGCGCGAAAAGCCGCGACGTCACGCTGACCACCAGCGGCCCGGATACCTTCGCCTACCCCGACGTATACGGAAGCCCTTTGCACGTGCGCCGCGTGTTCCTGAACCTGGTGGAGAACTGCATCAAATACAACAAGCCCGGCGGCTCCGTGCACTGCTCGGCCGAGCAGATAGACCTGGTCGGGGACAAGGTTGTCTACCGCTTCGTCATCAGCGACACGGGCATCGGCATGTCGCCGGAGTTCCTCAAGCACCTGTTCGAGCCGTTCGCGCAAGCCAACAACGACGCGCGCAGCAACTACCAGGGCACGGGCATGGGCATGCCCATCGTGAAGGCCCTCCTAAAGAGCATGGGCGGCACCATTTCCGTGAAAAGCGAGCTGGGCCGGGGCACCACGTTCACCGTGGACCTGCCTTTTGCGATCAACCGCACGCCGGAGGAGGCCGTGGAAGCGTCGGGCGATGCCGAGGAATGCGACATTTGCGGCATGAGCATCCTGCTGGTCGAGGACAACGAGCTGAACACCGAGATCGCTCAGACGCTGCTGGAACATGACGGCGCGCTGGTCACCACCGCCGCCAACGGCAAGGAAGCGCTCGAGCTGTTCCAAGCCAAGCCCGCCGGCGCGTTCGACGCCATCCTCATGGACGTCATGATGCCCAAGATGAACGGCTACGAGGCCACGCGCGCCATCCGCCTGTGCGATAAACCCGACGCCGACGAGGTGCCCATCATCGCCATGACCGCCAACGCCTTCACCGAGGACGTGGCGCGCGCCAAGGAGTCCGGCATGAACGATCACCTGTCCAAACCAATCAAGATCGAGAAGCTAAAGGCCACACTAGCAAAGTATCGCGTGAGGTAACGCGAGCCGGGGGGCCGGGGGGGCCGGGTTGCGGCTGGCGGGCTAGCGGCTGGCACCCCCCACGGCCCGCTCCCCCGCACCTCCGCAGCCGCCTACCCTACCCCCTTCGCCACCCATTTCACCTGCGGAAACGTTGATATACCCTACTCCATGCGATTCTTTCGCGCCGGTGTTTTCCCTATCCTGTTCCCTGCTTGCACGTAGCAAGAGAGAAGGAACACAAGGAGAGGAGAACATGTGAGCGAGAACGAGAATGCGCCTGCGCCGAAGCGCGCGCATCGCGGCGCCATCGTGGGCGGCGTGGTCGCGGTCGTCGTGGTGGTCGCCGCGATCGGGGCGTTCGTCTGGCACGAGCAGCCCAGCTTCTGCAACGCCATCTGCCACACGCCGATGGACGGCTATCTGGAAACCTACGAGGCGACGCCCGGGCAACCCGCAACCGACAAGTGGGGCAACCCCGTAGCCGACGCGTCCGGGATGCTGTCCGCCGTGCACCGCGCCAACAGCAGCAACGCCGACTGCCTGACCTGCCATCAGCCCGTCATGAGCGAGCAGATCAACGAGGGCATGGAGTGGATCGGCGGCAACTACACGCTGGTGGCCACCGATGGCAACCCCGACGGCGTGCTGACCGAGCGCAGCACCGACCAGCTGACCGAGGCGCGCGGCATCCAGGGCGACCAGTTCTGCCTGAACAAGGACTGCCATAACATGACGCGCGAGGACCTGACCGCCATGACCGAGGTCGAAACCGACAACCCCGCCATCAGGATTCGCAACCCGCACTCCTGGCAGCACGGCCAGCAGGCCTGCACCGACTGCCACAAGGCGCACCGCGCCAGCGTGCTCACCTGCACGCAGTGCCACGCCGACATGCAGGTCCCCGAGGGCTGGATCTCCGCCCAAGAGGCGAAACTGCTTCCCAACCAGGCCTAACGCGAAACAGGAGCAACCATATGAGCAATAAGACGTTGAGCCGCCGAAGCTTCCTCACCGGTTTCGGCGCAGCAAGCGCCCTGGCTGCCGCCGGCGCGCTGACGGGCTGCGGCGCCCCCGCCGTGGCCACGAAGGAGGACCTGGAGCGCCAGAAGGCCGCCGGGAAGCCCGATTGGTGCGAGAAGCCGGCCGTCCCGCAGCAGGTCGCCGAGACCTTCGACGCCGACGTGGTCGTGGTCGGCGCCGGCAACGGCGGCATGGTGGCCGCTACCACCGCGGCGCAGGCGGGCGCGAAGGTCATCGTGCTGGAGGCGTCCAACGGCCTGGCATGCGCACGCGAGGCCATCGGCGCGCTGAACTCCAAGCTGGCCGGCGAGCACACCGAGGACGTGGCGAAGCTCATCAACTACGCCAGCCAGACGCAGTCCGGCGACATCAACCCGCCGCTGTACCGCACCTGGGCCGAAAAATCCGGCGAGATGATCGAGTGGATGGCAGAAACGCTGGAGCCGCTGGGCATGGTGTTCCCGTTCGAATGGCACAAGCCCGACGACGAGCACGCCTACTACCCCGCCATGTGCTACAACCCTTGCCTGGGCGAATACAACCCCGAGGGCCCGAACTACACCGCCTACATGCATTTGAGCATGCTGCAGCAGGTCTTCGAGGGCCTGGGCGGCGAGATCAAGTTCCTCACGCCCGCCGAGCAGCTGATTCAGGACGACGACGGCCGCGTGACCGGCATATACGCCACGAAATCCGACGGCAGCTACATGAAGATCAACGTGACGAAGGGCGTCATCCTGTGCACCGGCGGCTACGGCGCCAACGACGAGATGCTCGAGGCGCTGCAGCCCGGCGTGACCGACTGGTGCGTCACCGGCAGCGCCACGTGCGAGAAGGGCCAAGGCATCAAGATGGCCCTTTGGGCCGGCGGCCAGCTTGAGGCCGGCGGCGGCTCGATGATCTGGAACCGCGGCGGCATGACCGACGACACCACGTTCGGCAAGCCCTACAACGGCGAGCTGTTCATCATGGGAAGCCAGCCCTACCTGCACGTGAATACGCGCGGCGAACGCTTCATGAACGAGGACCAGTGCTACCCCATGAGCTACGCCATGGCGTGCAACCAGCCCGGCCATTACAGCTGGGAGGTGTTCGACGGCAAGTACTACGAGGACGCCGAGCGCTTCGACACCTGCGGCTGCTCGCGCATCGTGCCGGCGCCGTCGGGGACCGCGTTCAACGCCGATGTGTACAGCCTTGAGGCGGTCGGCAAGGACAACCTGGACAACTTCTGGATCGGCCCGGCGCTGCAAAACGGCGTGCTGAAGAAGGCCGACACGCTTGAGGGGCTGGCCGACGTCATGGGCTTCACCGGCGAGGGCAAGAAGACGTTCCTGGCAACGGTCGAGCGCTACAACCAGCTCTACGAACAGGGCGAGGACGTGGACTTCGGCAAGCCGATGTATCGCATGTCGTCGGTTTCCCAGCCGCCGTTCTACGCGGCGCGCATCGCCGGCACCATGCTGGCCACCATACACGGTATCATCACGAACGTGAACAGCCAACCCGTGCGCGAGGACGGCAGCGTTGTCGAGGGCCTATACGTTTGCGGCAACGACCAGGGCGGATTCTGCCCGCACAA
>JAERMT010000870.1_pt1 | contig 14830 bp, 22 predicted proteins | sample 9267081 | NCBI WGS metagenome assembly JAERMT01 (sample SAMN17071939, study PRJNA684904) | human gut metagenome | isolation source: diarrhea sample from child under the age of five | host: Homo sapiens | place: South Africa: Mafikeng, Mafikeng Provincial Hospital | collected 2019-09
TCATCAACTTTTTACTAATTCATTATTTTATTTATCGGTTAGTTAGATGGTCAGATCCTCAGTATACATCAGACGAAGACTATTCAAAAGCTCCGTTCCTGTTCCAAAAGTGCTCCAAATCCCCGGTACTGCCGGTCGCTGATGCAAAGCCAACGCAGCCGGGACATACAATACTTCATCCACCTGTGCTTTCGCCGCACCTGTCATTCGTCTCCGCGTATAAGTAGAAAGCGACTCCAGATAACGTCTGGAGCCCTCCGCATACAGCACTCCCAATGCCAGAGAAGATTTCCCTGAACCGGACACACCGGCAATGCCTACGATTTTATTTAGTGGGACATCTACGTTAATATTCTTCAGATTATGCACTCTTGCACCACGGATTTTAATGTGGGTTGGTGCTGTGTTATTCTTAGTCTCATATGACATAATTTTGTTTCCTTTTATCTTATTACTATTATATATTTTTTTAATCAAAGCTGAAAATTTACCTGCACCAAGTCAAACGGATAAAAATATCTGCTTCGCTGTTTACTTAATCTGGTTAACTTACAGCATCTGAAAAATCAAAATTTTCTCTCTGCCATCATTCCCCTCAAATAAATCTCTGCAGTCAATTTCATCCTCAAACATCAAATATTCCTGTGTCATCAAATAACTGACATATTCATCCGATGGATAGTAAAAAAACAGTTCTATTTCCCGCGGTTTCTCATAATAGGATTCCTGAATCCTAGCCAGTACTTTCTGCAGGATTTCTACAGAAAAGGGATTGAAAAAATAGAACTTTGTTGCTTCTAAAGGTACCGGATAATTCTCTGCACATGTCATAGTAAATGAAGTTTTCGCACCTGAAACTGCATGCTCCTGATTCTCCTGTGCAGCTTTATAAATACGCTCATCGTATTCAATTCCTACCGTTTTGCATCTGGTCTGATAAGAAAGATAGAAGCATACACGTCCCTTACCGGTTCCATAATCAAGCAAAGTATCTCCTTTCCTGATCAGGCCGCTATTAGCCAGGCGCTCCAGTACACGGTATGGTGTTGGTTCGTATGGAAATCGATACTGATCTGAATGTGAATCATCTCTGCCGCTTGTTTTTATTTTTAACAGTTTGTCCCATTTTGCTTCGCACATTTTACATTATTCATCCTTTAAACATTTTATTATATAATTTGTCGAATGTATTTGTTATAATAAACTATAAAGCATATTGATGTCATGGTCAAAAGGTATTTTAACTCTGATATCAACGTATTATAAACCAGGAGGGAAAAATGTCAAAAAAAGAAATCAGTTTTACAGAAGGTCCTGTCTTTCAATCCTTGCTTCGGTTTGCTATTCCGGTACTTGGAGCATTGATTCTGCAGGCAGCATACGGCGCGGTAGACCTTCTGATCGTTGGCAAATTTGGAAATGCTTCCAGTATTTCCGCAGTAGGTACCGGAAGTTCTTTTATGCAGATGGCTACCTTTATCATTACAAGCCTTGCAATGGGATCTACCGTAATAATCGGTCATCATATCGGAGAACAGAAACCGAAAGAAGCAGGAAATGCAGTCGGAACAACTATCATACTTTTCCTGATCATCGCAGTTGTGATGACATTTGTACTGGAATTCGCTGCCGGTGGAATTGCACGTCTGTTGCAGACACCTGCAGAGTCCTTTGACAAAACAATTCTTTACATCAGAATCTGCTCTGCCGGTATTGTCATTATCATTGCATATAATGTGATCAGTGGTGTACTCAGAGGTGTAGGAAATGCAAATCTTCCCCTTTTATTTGTAGGAATCGCCTGTGTAGTAAATATCCTTGGAGATCTGCTTCTGGTCGGAGCATTTCATATGGATGTGGCAGGTGCTGCTATCGCAACTGTATTTGCGCAGTTTGTCTCTGTTGTCTGTTCCGTTGCTGTATTGAGGAAGCAGAACATGCCGATTGAATTCTCAAGAGAACAATGCAGAATTTATAAAGATGAGCTGAAAAAAATCCTGAACGTAGGTGTTCCGATTGCATTGCAGGAAACAACCGTTCAGATTTCATTTCTTGTAGTAAATTCCGTTATTAACCAGATGGGACTTATGCCTTCTGCAGGATACGGAATTGCACAGAAAATCGTTTCTTTCATTATGCTGGTACCGTCTTCTGTTATGCAAAGTGTCTCCGCATTTGTTGCTCAGAATATCGGAGCCGGAAAGAAAGAACGGGCATGGAAAGGTTTCTATACAGCTATCATCACAGGATGTTCTGTAGGAATTGTTATCTTTATGGCCGGATTTTTCGGCGGTGGATTCCTCTCCTCTTTCTTTACGAATGACCCAGAGGTTATCGCACAGAGTGCCGCTTATCTGAAAGGCTTCTCTGCGGACTGTATTCTGACCTGTGTATTGTTCAGCAGTATTGGATATTTTAATGGATGCGGAAAGAGTATCCCGGTTATGATTCAGGGAATCACCTCTGCATTCTGTCTCAGAATCCCGGTTTCTATTATTATGTCCAGACTGCCGAATACATCTCTGACTTATGTAGGAATGGCAACACCGATTACAACCGTATATGGAATTATTTTCTTTATCATATGCTTCCGGCTGTTAAAGAAAAAATCTGCTTAACTAAACATGAATTTTTCTGTTTTGAAAAAATAATGTCACAACCTGCAAGTAATCTGCAAGCTATGACATTTATTTTTTATAATCATTTACCCATATATCATAAATAAGAAACCGTCTCAGACAATTCCTTTCTGGAATCATGGTTTGCGAGAGGTCCTGCTCCTGCAGATTCTTAGCTGTCGGAGCAAGGCGTCCGGCTTCGAGGATTGCCTTTAACTGTGCATCATCCACTTTACGTCCATCAAATTTTTTGCAGGAATAGCGTTTCTCAATTACTTCTGTAAATTCCATAACAGATCCTCCTCTAATTTTATATTTTCTTTATTATACAACCCGGTACAGGAAACTGCCAGCAATTGCTTCAAAAACATATTATTTATTTCTCGCAAGAATCGAACTTTTCTCTAAACATGGAAGTTCTCCATCCTCAACCGATGTTACAATTCCGCCTGCTTCTTCAACAATCAGCGCACCGGCAGCAAAATCCCATGGAGACAAAATAAGTTCAAAATAAACCTCTGCTCGTCCCGAGGCTATTGCACATAAGTCAAGGGCTGCAGAACCGCTTCTTCTGATATCAAGGCATTTCTGAAAATATTTGTACGCCAATTCAAAGGATGCTTTTGCAAGTTCTGTATTGTATGGAGATGAACCAAACAAAACAATACTGTTTTCCAGACTGTCATTTGATACATGAATTGCCTTTCCATTCATATATGCTCCTTCGCCGGAAATCGCATAAAAAGTCTCATTAAGATACGGATTATGTACTACTCCCAGATATCTCTTTCCGTTTCGGATCAAGCCGATAGATATACAGCTCATATGATAATCCTTGATAAAATTAGTAGTTCCGTCAATTGGGTCTACTACAAAGATATATTCCGCATTTTTGTCAATATTACAATCCTCTTCCTCCCCGAAGAACTCTGCTTCCGGAAGAATCTGAGCCAATTTCATCTGTAATATTTCCTGAATTTTACAATCATATGCCGTAACAAAATTAGCTTTTCCTGCTTTATCTTTAATACCAAAATTATTTCTGTCAGCCTGCAACATCACCTGGCCGCACTCTTTTGCAGCAGCAATTATTTCATCTAATATAATGTGTATTTCTCTCATTAATCTGTAACTCCTTAGAATATAAATGCATCATTTTTATAATTCTTCTTTTATCTTCTCGACCAGGCCCTGATCTGCCGGGAGCCAGTCCACACTGTCCAGATTCTCTTTTGTCAGCCATTTTGCGGCTTCATGTTCTTTCAGAACAAAGTCTCCTGATACGATGTCATAAAATTGCAATTTATGATATCCCATCTGTCTATTTGGGATAATGATATCATGAAACCATTGTAACATAAAGTTGAAAAAAATATCTACAAAATCTGCTTCATACTTACTTTCTCCAAAAAATATCACAAAAATAGCTTCATATTATTACCCTCAAATCAACTTAAGATAAGAATAACATGAAGCCATTTAGCTTAAATCTGAAAAATTATATTTTCTCACAATTTCTATCTTTTTTTATAAAGAACCAATTCCGGATCAGCTCCTTCCGGACCGTACGTGGAAATCATGATAAAATCCATATTTGCAAGAACTCCAAAACATCTCTCTCCACCAAATTCAAGCTCCAGCTGATTTCCCAGATAGGTTGTCTGATCATCCAGGAACTTTACTTTTCTGCCGTTGGGAAGCCGATATTCCAGATTCACATAGTAACCATAACTTTTTCAGCTAACTCGTCCTGGGATAAACCTCTTTTGGTACGAAGTTCCAAAATAACATTTTTTGTTTCCATTCCATCTGCCTCCTCCGTTATTGTTACCAATATCATAACAGAAAAGCAGTCTGCGCAAAAGCAACTTGCTGTTTCCTAGATAAGAATTCCAGACAAATGATCCACTTCATGCTGTACAATCTGTGCTGTCCAGCCGGATAATTTCTGCCGCTGTTTCTTCCAGGCAAAATCATAATATTCCACTTCGATATTCTGATATCTGACAGTCTTTCGGACTCCATCCAATGACAGACATCCCTCTTCCGTTTCAAAAGGATCACTCTTTGAAACAATGACCGTATTGAACATTACAACATCGATAAATCCCATATTTACAATAATAATATTCTTCTTCACTCCAATCATATTCGCTGCCATTCCGACGCATCGTTCTCTGTTAGCTCTTAATGTGTCCATCAGGTCTCTTCCAACCTGAAGGTCTTCCTTTGTTGCAATTTCCGATTTCTGTGAGAGAAATAACGGATCTCTCATAATATTTTTAACCATTTGTTGTAAATTCTCCTTCACATTAAAACTGTAAAACCTGTCTGACATCTACTCCTGCTTTTTTGAACTCTGAGTTTGTGAATTCTATTTTATCCGGTATGATTTTTATCAGATTCATTGGATGTGGAAGTTTCTTTAACACAGCTACAGGAATCTTTCGAATATCAGCCGCACGAACATATTCTTCTGAAAAATACTTCGGCATTACAGCTTTTCCTGTCACCTGCATTCCCTTTAAATTACCAAATCCCTGATACTTATCAAATATGGCAAGACATACATTCTTATTTTTCTCCAATGCCGCAAACTTCTCACCGCCTTCAGAGAATATCCAAAACGCACCCTCATGATAACTATATTCCACTGGCGTACAACGCACAAACTCCCCCGCTCCGGTCGCAAGTGCACAGGTGTTATTCTCCTGAATATAAGCTTCCACTTCTTTTTCCAAGGTTTCACGATCCATCTTTACAGCCTGTGCATCTTTCTGTTTCCAATAATCCGCGGCCTGGATATATTCTTCATGAGTAAGATCCTGACTTTTCTTATTTACTTTTTCTGCTTCACTCATTGTCTATGCCTCTCTCTTTCCTATGTAAAAATCATTTCTCTTTAAGACTCTTGTTAATTTATTCATACCATTCATAAAACGCTTCTCCTGTTTCCAGGCAGTAAGCACATAAGCAATGCCCTGTTACACATCCACAATCTATATCTATCAGATTATTTCTGCGATATATTCTCCCTGGAACTGCATCTGGAATTTTGAATGTAGGTGTATGTCCTATAATATAGACCGTTTCCTGATTCCATTCTTTCGTAAAATCAGGACGGCCAAAGTTCTTCCGTAAGAACAGAGGTAATGTTATCTTCTTTAATCTCCAACATTAATCTGGGTAAAACACTCATCATAATAAACTCATGATTTCCTGCAACCGGGTATATATTAGAATTCGAAGCCATTATCTTCAGCACACCCATAGAATCTGGGCCACGATCAATCATATCTCCTATAATATACAGCGTATCCTGTGAAGAAAACTTGATTTTCTTAAGAAGAGTCTCAAATTCCCTACGGCATCCATGTATATCTGATGTCACATAGTTCATATCGTTCTCCGCCTTTCCTACTATTCAATAAAGCGAATAATCATTATTTATCAGCAACGGACCTAGCCAATCCAATCAATTCCATCTATGCAAATGCTTACTTTCTTTCTGCACTATTTTTCATTTGTTCAGCCAGTTTTTCTGCACTTATTCTACGATATGATGGATGATTTATATGAATAAAGCAAAACTTTTCACCCTTTAAATTTTCCTCAGGTCTTAAACATTTTATTAATTCATCAAAATACGTTTTACTTCCACATACAAATATTTTTACCTGTTTTTGTGGACCAGCAAGAATTTGTTAATAAGCAATCCTGCTCTTGATCTAAAAGTTCTACAAAATGTGAAGAGATACCCATGTCTCTGAGAGTACATTTTAATTTCTTTAACTGACGCTTATCCAGTTCTACATTTTTCAAATTTCTATCTATGTCTTCTTTTTGTTTTTCCTGCCAGAGAGCAAATAATTTTTTCAGCTCTGTACTCTCTTTCAGTTCAGATTCCGTATCTGCCATATGTTGAATTTTTCCTCTTGTGAACCATAACAGTCTCCAATAGTATAACTGCAGCAGTCTTTACAACTGCTGCAGCCATGTGCATCTCTAACCATACTCGATGCCCCACCAGAAATCCGATGAAAGTTTTCTGCAAAGCATTTTCACATTATTTTGCAAAATACATTGAACATTGATAAATAAAATATAAAGTAATAACAAAATAACTCATAACATTAAACCTTTGTCCTGAAAAATTTTGACTTTTACTTTTTTGCTCTGCATGGATAATTATTCTTATACAATATTTCTGATTTTATCAGATATCTACTTCAAACTCCACCAGCTGATTGTATTTGTCCAATGCAAGCTGCATTTCCATAATCTTATCAGATACTCTTTCGTACTCCTGCTTAATCAACTCCAGATCATAATTGATATATTTATATTCCACGGCACTATTTTTGGAATAATACATAGATGTCTCTCGTGTCTTAGGAAGTTCTTTTCTCATCTGATCAAGAATCACTTTGCGATTATTAAGCTGTGCCATACTAATCAGGATCATATCTACACTCATCTTACTATCTCCAACTGTGATCTGTGCAGTTGCATTGTTAAGATTAACAGCATGCTTTATCGCACATACTTTTTTATCAATTTCTGCAATAGTATCTGCAACCATTTTATAATCATATTCCGGAATGACGGGCTCTTCTCCGTCAGCAGCTATATATGTACAGGATGAAGCCTCCTTATTCAACCAAAACTGTTTGTCCTCATCAAGACTTTTGAGTAATTTGTTCGCATATGCCGAAGTCATTTTCTTCATCTTATCTTCCTCCATACCATTGCATACATCTTTTTGTTTTTACTATATACCTTATTTTCTATATAATAATTTTTATGTGTATTTTCTTCTTGTCAGCCACTTCTGATCTATACATTTCACTTCACCATCAAAACGGATATGAAGATGAACTCCACCAGACCTCGGATTAATTTTTTCTACAATTCCATCCCCGAATTTTGGATGTGTGACGCTGTCTCCAATCTTATATTGAACAACTTCGTTCCTTTCTTTCTGCGCTTTCTGCAGACGTTGATAAGTATCCCGAATTGGTACTGTCTTATCATGAATCCGATTCTTTAAAACATTGTCATAGTTGTAATCCATCAGTGCTTCCCCTGCCTTATAATAAGGCGTCGGAGCAGCCCCTATAAGAGAACAACAATATTTCCATGCACTTCCATGTGTTCCTGCCTGCCATTTATACTTCTCAGGTATCTGCATATTGTACTGCATATAATGTGCGTACTCATGTTTAAATAAATCAATACGATCTTCTTTTGACAGTGGATTCTTTACTCCATATGCAACAAAGAACAGTGAAAAATGAAAATGCTCATCTTCATGGGAACTCCGTCTCGTATAGGATCCCAAAGAATCTGTTTCAAATCCAAATGTCACTGGAACTTTTGCTCCGTTTAAATGAAACTTCCGGTCCAGTTCCTTATACAAATTCTGTATTAATGCTGTCAAAATCGGAATTTCCTTCTGCAAACGCTGCCGCAGGAACTGATTTTCCTGATCATAATAAGTCATTATTTTACGCTTCCTCGTCTTCTTAAATTAATGCAAATACTGTACCAAAGAATCAAAAACTTTTAAATATCCATTTGCATACATATGAACACCATCAATAGCATACTCTGTCTTCTGTTCACCGTTTTTATCAATAAGATCGATATTACAGTTCAGATAATTACATCCAAAAAATTCTGCGATTTTCTTAAGTTCTTTGTTACATCGTTCAATATTCTCCGGCGTCCGTAGTTTCATCCATTCTATGGATTCCGCAGTTTGCCATGGGAGATGAAGGTTCGCCGGATAGAAAGCCATCACATAAACTTCGGGTTTATCCAGTTTTTCATATATAATTTCCAGAATCTTTCTATAATTATCCATTAAGTGATCAAACCATTGATCACCAAAATCTTTCTCTGTAATGTCATTTGTTCCAATATTGATAAAAATCCTTGATGGCTCCAAATCCAAAAGCAATATATGAATATATTCCAGAAATTCATCTGTATTTAAGCCACCAACACCACGATTATAAACAACTTCTTCAATTCCCCTGCTTCTGGCAATTTCACAGATAGGAAACATTTCCATAAGAGACGATCCTGTAAAAAGAGTCTTTCCTTTTAGTGCAATCTGATTTAAATAATCATAGTTCTTTATTTTACGTCTTTGTTCTTCAGTCATTATTTCCACCTATTTCTTTTCCTTCTTCTCATATGATTCTATCAAACACAGATGTTTCTTTGTCTTCTTATCATAATTTACCCCTACCAGTAAAATATCTCCTGTATACTGTTTTATTGATTCAGGATATTTTCTCTCTTTTATCTGCTGTAATGCTGTTTTTGCACTCTTATTCCATTTAAGCTCTACAACAAGCGCTGGATAACTGGAAATGTATTCTGGTTTTGGAAGAAATACAAAATCTGCGAATCCACGTCCTGTCGGCAGTTCACGAACTGGTTTAAAATAATATTCCCTTGAACTGAGATATGCAATTGCAAGTACACTACTTAGGGAATTCTCTTTATTATACTTAATATCCGAAATATACTCCATATGGATTTTCTCAATTTCCTCTGCAACCGCTTCTTCATTCATATCAAGTGTAGCTTCCAGCAAATGTTCTGATTCTTGCTGAAAAGTAAGCATTTCATTCCATTTTTTTCTTTTTATCACACGAATGAGTTCCTGCCGTATTTCTTCATTTGGAATAAAAGCTTTTCTGGTATTCGAATTGTATCCCAAATGTCCCAGATGAATTAAATAAGTAATAACATCATCTTTATTTGCGAATCCAATTATATCATTTCGAAAAGACCTTACATCTACTTCTGCATCTGCGCCAGATAACATTTCAATAATCACCGTTTTCAAACCATCAAAATCCATATTAATCATGAGTATTCCGATTAAAATTAGCACCTTTTTCGGAAATTTAGAGCACCCTTTTCCGGAAAAGTAAAGCATACCTTTCCGGAGCGGAGTGCAATTATCTATTTAGTACTCAGGCGGAACTGCTATTCCATGTCTGGTAAGTAATTCCTGCAACTGGGCGATGTATTCCCGCTGATGCTGGATCTCTATCCAATTACCATGGCATACTTCATTCGCCTCTTCTAATTCATAGCGGAGTAACTCGTAGTCGGTCCATTTAATACATTTATGCTCTTTACAGAAGGTACAGTAATCATTCATTGGCCGCTCCTTTCTGGGAAGCCTTTATTCCATGACGCTCCCGCATAGATACACGACCATCAATCATTACCTGATAAGAATTATGAACAATCCGGTCAATAATGGCTTCGCAGATTGTAGCATCGCATTCATTCCCTATCCGGCTGTACCAGCCGGCAGGTTCGAACTGTGTGCAAAAAATAACAGATCCTTTTATACTGCGTGCTTCGATGATCTCCAGTAATTCCCTGGTCTGTTCACTGGAAACAGGACTCAGCAGGAACTCATCCAGGATCAAAAGATCAATCTTTTGATAAGCATTAATCACTTTTTTTAGTGTGCCGTCACCACGTGCGATCGCAAGTTCATTTAAAAGATCTGGAAGCCGGATATAACGGACTTTGATAAAGTTTCTGCAAGCGGCGATACCCAATGCGCATGCTATGTAAGTTTTTCCATTTCCAGATGCCCCTTTCAGTATGATATGATGATCATCCGTTATATAGCGGCAGGTTGAAAATTCAAGCATCTGTCCTTTATCCAGGTTTCTGTCCGGATGATATTCGATTGCTTCTACACTGGCATTTGGATATCTGAATCCGGCATTGCGGATAAGTTTTTGAAGTTTTGAATTTTTACGTTTCTCCCATTCCCTGTCGACCAGCATACCAAAACGGTCTTCAAAAGACAGGTTTTGATATGTAGCAGCATCAGCACACTGGTTTTCAAATGCATCTGCCATAGCAGACAGCCGCATTTCATGGAGTTTATCTATTGTTGTCTGTCGGATCATGAGCGGTCACCTCCTCCGTAATAAGAAGCTCCCCTGGTAATGCCATATTTAGAGCTTTCTTTACTGGATGCACGAACCGGATCCGTTGTCAGCGCAACTTTATCCTGACCATTTTTAAGGATTGTACTGATATTTTTAAGACTGGGACTTGGTGTGTAACTAAGTGCTTTTGCACATGCATTCTCCAGTCGTTCTGTACCATAGCGGTCGGCAAGTTTCATCAGTGATGCGCAGGCTTTGTATCCCTGCTGTTCTACTTTGTGCATGTACAGGAAATGTTTTACTACAAGAAGTGTAGAGTATCCCATGTCTTTTCCCCAGTCGAGAAAACTTTCCGTGTTGTATTCCAGAAATCGCCGATGATTTTCGGGCATATGTTCTGGTATGTAGACCGGTTCTGCTGAATACATTTTTCGTACATGGGATGCTATACGCTGGTTATGATAGAAGATCTCAATGCTGTTTTCAGTAGTACGGATATCTACTTTTTTACCGATGAATTCATATGGGACAGAATACCTGCAATCCCCAACAGTTATGAGATAATCAGGCTGTATGGTGGCAGTTGACCAGACAGCTGTTTCATACGGAGAGGCAGGTAATGGCATGAGGAAGTCTTTTTCTTCTTCGATAAAAGCGGATAACCGGCTTCCTTTCTTTTTCTGAAAAGGTTTTGCATTGAACTCTTTCAATTTTTCATGGATGGCCTTATTAAGTTCTTGAAAAGTGAAAAATTTTCGGTTGCGAAGTGCTGCCAGTATCCATGTTTCCAGCACTTTTACAGTACCTTCCGCATTCGGTTTATCTTTCGGCCTTACAGGTCTGGCAGGAATGATCGCTGTTCCATAATGCTCTGCCATTTCATGGTAAGAACGGTTAAGGATGAGTTCGGTTCTTGTATTTTTGATCACACCAGTTTTGAGATTATCCGGAACAAGGATACGGGTCACTCCACCAAAGAAAGAATAGGCGTGTATATGTGCCTCTATCCAATGATTAGACTTCATATCTGGAAAAGCTTCTGCATATCCGTATAGACTACATGGAAGGACAGCAACAAAAATGTATGCCGGTATTTCACAGCAGCTGGCAGCATCATACACTTTAAGTGTATCGCCGATCCAGTCTTATGAGAAGAGAAAAGTTATGAGAAGAGATGGCGCTAATTCACGATTTTCAATCTATTTCTTCGTATTTTACTTCTCATAACTTTTAAATCAAATATACCTGCTATACTGAATGTACTTGGCAAATGAAAGGAGAAAATTATGAACAGCGCTAAGTACATCGAAATATTTAAAAATGGACAGAAAGAAGGAATCAGGGATGTGACTGTCAAACGAAAACTCCAGACCGTGAGAAAATTCCTAAGTTATCTTGAAGACGCTCAGACAGATGATCTGCAGAACATTGATAGAAAGAATGTTTATGAGTTTGTGAACAGTCTGGATTACAGATCTCAAACCATCAGCGGGGTTCAGTTTACTCTCAGGCAATTCTTTAATATCATGTATGAACAGAGGCTGTCGTCTTTTGATGGATACCAACTGTTTCCAATGATCACTACTGACAAAAGAGATTCTATCCTATCCTACTATTCGCCAGAAGAGATTAAAATTCTGGTCGAAAGTATTGACACTGCAAAAAAATGTGGCATCAGGGACAAATGCATGATCCTTATCGCTGCGGAATGCGGTCTGAGGTCAAGTGATATCATATGGCTGAGATTTGATGAAATCAACTGGGATAAAAAACTCATCAGCAAAACCCAACATAAAACCGGCATCCATGTGAATGTCCCGTTTACGGAACAAGTACAGTTTCTCCTCCTGGACTATCTGAAGAATCACAGGCCTGATGTGAGATCGGAATACATCTTTATAAATACTGTCACTAACTCTGCTTTTACTTCAGCCAAGATACTCACACAGATTGTTTATAAAAATTTTGAGAAAGCAGGTATCGAACGGAGATGCCGGAAACGTGGTGCCCATACATTAAGGCATTCCCTGGCGACTACGATGCTCGCAAATAATACTCCTGTGCCCGTTATTACCGGGGTGTTAGGGCATGCCAGTTCCAGGACAACACAGAAATATCTTTCCATTGACGTAGACGGACTCAGGAAAGTATCACTGGAGGTGCCGGAATGAAAGAAATCACAAAGAAGGAATTCACCGGCATATTTAAAGAAGAGTTTGAAAACTTCCTGCGATATAAAAACGCTTTGGGATACTATAAGAAAATAGAGGGAAACCTTCTCTACGACTATCTGGCATTAAACCGGTTCCTTGACAGCTACAAGCTGGAAGAAATTGCCCTTACGGAAGAAATGACATTCGCATATGTGAAAACAGCTGAACATCTTTCACAGTCGACAAGACATCACCGTGAATGCAATATCAGGCAGTTTGCGAAATTCCTGAAAAGCCAGGGCTATGAAAATATCTATATCCAGTATGACTGTACAGTAAAAATGCCAAGAGATTATATTCCATATGTTTTTTCTAATGCTGAGATGAAGAGAATCTTTTCAGTCATAGATTCCAGGGAAAGCGCCTATGACCGCTATGACTCACGGCTTTTTTATCAGACGCTTATCAGGCTGCTGTACTGTACAGGGCTGAGACTGGGGGAGGCATTGGAACTTAAAATCAGTGACATTGACTTTACAGATAACATTATCATTGTCAACAGCGGAAAAGGAAACGTATCCAGACTGGTTCCATTCAAGGCTTCCCTTAGCAAATGGCTCATAAATTATAATAGGAAAAAATCAAAGCCTGGCGATACATATTTTTTTGAATCTCCGTCAGGGGGCCGGAGATGCAACCACAGCATAACAACAACATTCAGAAAAAACATCCTTCCTAAGGCAGGGGTCAGCCTTGCTTCTGTCAATGGACATAGCAGAGGTCCATGTATCCATTCATTGCGCCATACGTTTGCATGCAACGCCCTGGATCAGATGATAAAAGAAGGAAAAGACCCTTATTGCGCTTTGCCATATCTGAGTGTATACCTTGGGCATACGGATATAACAAATACAGAAATATATCTCAGGCTTACCATGGAAAGGTATGACGAGGTTATAAATGTCGGGCATTATATTTACGAGAGGGTGTTGGGAGGAGGCAGTGATGACTGATTTTGCGAGACTTATGAGTGATTACTTTGTTAAATACCTTGCAGGACAGAAAGGCTCCGGAAGCAACACTATGAAAACATATCGTGATACTTTCGTGCAGTTGTTGGAATTTATGGATGAGAAGAAACATATCAGGGCTGACTGTATCGAAGTGGACAGTTTCAGCTACGACATTATTAATGAGTTTCTGGAGTATCTTGAAAAAGAGAAAAGAGTATCCATATCTACCAGAAATAACCGTCTTGCTGCGATAAGATCATTTTTCAAGTATACGGGCTACCATGAACCAAAGTACCTGAATATTTCGACTTCCATCCGTGAAATATCCAAGAAGAAAACAGAGGGCCGACAGATGAACTATTTGTCAGTCAATGCAATGGAACATTTTCTGAACAGTTTTGATAAAACTGACCATAAGGAGCTGCGATGCTTCTGCATTGTGCTCCTTCTTTACGAGAGTGGTGCCAGGGTTACAGAATTATGCAACGTGCGCAGATATGATCTCCATCTCGAGAAACCTTACACTATGATTCTGCATGGGAAGGGAGATAAAATAAGGTCAGTTCCATTGGATGGGCTTGTAGCTGACGTGATAAGCAATTATATACAGAAATATAGAGTAGATGACAACGACTTTCTTTTCTTTAATACCAGAAGGGAAAGGCTGACCAGAGAAGGTGTAAATTATATCGTGCATAAATACTTTGAAAGAGCCAGGCTGAAAGAAGCATCGATTTACCCCGCCGCTATTTCAGCACATTGCCTCCGCCATACGAAAGCAATGCATCTTTTGGAAAATGGGGTAAACCTGATATATATAAGAGATCTCCTCGGTCACACATCCGTGACTACGACAGAGATCTATTCCAAAGCAAATCCGGAAGTAAAAAGAAAACACATCGAAGATGCATCCCGAATACGGGACATCAGCCTTGATTATTCCACGGAAGAAAAAGAAGAACTTCTGGAATGGCTCAAAAATAGTATTTAAAAAAATAAGTTATGAGAAGTGAAATCAAAAAACAGAAGGAGAAATAAAGAAAACAGAATATACTTCTCATAACTTTTCTCTTCTCATAAGACTGGTTATGAGTAGAATGTCATAACCA
>JAERMT010000829.1_pt2 | contig 14799 bp, 9 predicted proteins | sample 9267081 | NCBI WGS metagenome assembly JAERMT01 (sample SAMN17071939, study PRJNA684904) | human gut metagenome | isolation source: diarrhea sample from child under the age of five | host: Homo sapiens | place: South Africa: Mafikeng, Mafikeng Provincial Hospital | collected 2019-09
CGGGCGACAAGAAGGCTACTTGCGTTATTACGGTCGCTGAAGCTAAGAATGTAACAGACTTAACCTTCAAAACGACCACTGCTACCTTGCAGACTGGTGAGACGTTCCAGCTGATTGCTACAGTTACTCCCCAAGATGCTAAGGTGACCTTTACATCTGACAATACTGGCGTAGCGACAGTCTCAGAGACAGGACTTGTCAAGGCTGTCGCTCCAGGCACAGCTACCATCACGGCTCAGGCGGGCGACAAGAAGGCTACTTGCGTTATTACGGTCGCTGAAGCTAAGAATGTAACCATCTTTAACAAACTAGACGGACGAAAGTATCCCTCGGGGAGCACCATTGACTATGTTGCTACCATATCTGAGGAAAAGGCACGAAGCTATGACCCTGAGCTCTTCTTTAGTGTCCTCCAGACTATGCAGTACGATGGACGGATGACCTTCGATACTCCTATCGATGGTGGGGTATGCCTAGGAGAGCAATGCAAGCCGGCTAAGAATTTGACCCTCTTTACCGCTAAAGTTACGCTGACCGCCGACGACGAGGCTATTGAATTCGGTAAGGAGAAGGGTGATATGACTCCGCTAAATACGCACATCAAGCTAAACACAAAAGCAGGTGAGACCTATAAGAACCGCATGACTATCGAGTTCGCTCCCTTGACGGGAGAGGGTGAGACGCTCAAGTGGACAATCAATCTAGCTATCACCGTCAAGTAATACATACACATAATTAAACGGACACAAATATGAAGCACGTACTAACTATCCTACTATCTCTCATAGTAGTTGCCGTAGCTGAGGCACAGCTACCACAGGTCGAGCTCAAGGACCTGCAGAACAATGTCGTCAACACAAGCGAGCTAAGTAACGATGGTAAGCCCTTTATCATCTCATTCTTCGCCACCTGGTGCAAGCCTTGTCTCCGTGAGCTCAAGGCAATTCACGAGGAGTATGTCGATTGGCAGGAAGAGACTGGCGTCAAGCTCATCGCCGTCTCTATTGATGAGGGGCAAAACGCGGACCGCGTCAAGCCTCTAGTCGATGCCCTAGGCTTCGAGTACGAGGTGCTCCTAGACCCCAACGGGGACTTCAAGCGGGCGATGAACGTCAACATGATCCCCCATGTCTTCGTCATCGATGGCAAGGGGCGTGTCGCATTCTCTCATAGCGGGTACACCGACGGCGGAGAGCAGGAGCTCATCGCTAAGGTGCGTGAGCTACTAGAAGCCACTGAGGAGTAACTTACTTCCCACGAGCCATAAAAAGAGGAGAGGACCTAGTCACCACCGCTGGTGGTGCGCTAGGCGCTCTCCTCTGAGATGCTTTCGCATGCTGGTGGCTCTAATCTACGACCCTTCTATTTCACCTCTTCTTTTCTTAGACACAAGACACTGACTATATGAGACAGACGCTACATCTCGTACGACACCTTTGCCTTCTTACCTCTATCTGCCTCGCTGGACTATCCGCGCTCACGGCGCAAAGTGATAGCGAGTGGAAGCCTTGGGACCAGTTCAAGCCCACCTTTAGCGTGCAGAGCGATATGCTCTTCTCCCTAGACAGCAAGGCTAACGGCTACAAAGCGTGGATGGGAAATAGCTACGTAACTGGTACATTACGCAACAACTATCTCGAGCTGGGACTGCGCTACGAAGAGCTACTTCGCCCGATGCCCGGTCATGAGCCCGAGCAGGGTCGCGGCATCCCACACCTACACCTCAAGGGCTTCATCGGTAAGTACGGAGAGGTCACGCTGGGAGACTTCTACGACCAGTTCGGCTCTGGCATCCTCTTCCGTAGCTACGAGGAGCGGACCCTCGGCATCGACAATGCCGTGCGAGGCATCCACGTATCACTCACTCCCTATGACGGTGTACGCCTCAAGGGATTCACGGGACAGCAACGCAACTACTTCGATCGCACCTTCCGCCTCTTCAACAAGGAGCGTGGCTTCATATCGGGTGCTGATGGCGAGCTAGCTATTCACCAGTGGGCACCCGCCCTCAGAGACAACCAGATGACGCTCACACTGGGTGGCTCCTACGTGAACAAAGTTGAGGACGATGAAGTCATCCCTGTAGAGACACCCGCAGGTATGACGCAACCAATGCGCCTTAACTTGCCACGTCAGGTACATGCCTTCGGGGGCCGTGCTAAGTTTACTCTAGGCGGATGGGTCCTCAATGGCGAGTACGCCTACAAGAGTAGCGACCCTACTGCGACGAACCACTACATCTACTCCCCAGGCTCTGTGGCTATGCTCTCGACCTCCTACTCACAGCGTGGTCTGAGTCTCTTGCTACAAGCTAAGCGAAGCGAGAACTTTAACTTCCTCTCTGCTCGCTCCTCGGTGGGTACGCCTCTACATATTAACCATCTGCCCGCTTTTACGGCCAATCATACCTACACCCTCGCGGCACTTTATCCCTACGCTACACAGCCGGATGGCGAGTGGGCGCTACAGGGTGACGTACGCTATACCATTCCACGGGGGACTCTCCTCGGAGGTAAGTACGGCACCGGTCTACGGGTCAACTATGCTCATGTGAGGGGGCTGAAGAGCGTCGCTACCGACCGCCTACCACTGGGCGCTGATGAGGGCAAGCTCTACGGCACGGATGGCTATGAGCACCCCTTCTTCGGTATGGGAGAGCTGTACTACTCGGACTTCAACTTCGAGCTCAGTAAGAAATTCTCTCGCACCGTCTCTATGACCTTTGAGTACTACCACCAGATTTATAACCAGCAGGTGGTAGAGGGACACGCTATCAATAACCCACTTGTCTATAGCAACATCTTCGTCCTCGATGGCAAGTTTAAACTAGCGCCACGCTACACGCTACGCACCGAGCTACAGTATCTCTACAGCCGTCAGGCAGAGGGAAGCTGGCTCTTCGGGCTGGCTGAGCTATCGATCGCTCCTCACTGGATGTTCACCCTATCGGATCAGTACAACATCGATGTAACCAAGGAGCACTACTACATGGGCTCACTCACCTACGCCAAGGGCAATCACCGCCTACAGCTCGGCTACGGTCGCACGAGAGCCGGTATAAACTGCTCGGGTGGTGTATGCCGCTATATGCCTGAGACGAAGGGTATCTACCTAAGCTACAACGGCTCTTTCTAGAGTCCCGTCACTTCATTCACCCATTTGACTATATATTTAGATGAAACTATCTACACGCTATACCATACTCACGGCACTTGCCCTGACCATCCTCGTCTCCTGCAAACCGATGCCAGAGAGTGAGCGACTCATACCTAATGAGATGGAGACCACCAAGGGACGCGCCGTACTCATCGAGGACTACAGCGGGGTGCTCTGTATCAACTGCCCGAAAGCGGCCAACGGTATCACCAAGGCTGCCGAGGCGTATGGAGACAAAGTCGTCATCGTAGCACTACACGGGAGCACCACTGATGTCGGCACTCCGCCCGAGGAAGACCCCAAGGGACTATATAGCCCCGAGGCAGCGACCTACTTCGAGCGCCTCCAGGCGGGTGGTTCGCTACCTGTCGCTACATTCAATCGCCGTTCACTCACCAGCAGCGGGGGCAAGACCTATAGCGACAGCTATACCCAGTGGCCAGCCGTGATGCAGTCCGTCCGCGAGCTCCCGCAGCTTTACAAGATAGACTTGCAGGTCTCTGAGAGTGACCGTAAGGTGACCACCCGCTGCACCGCGACGGCTCTCGAGCAGACCGAGGCTGCTACAGCTCCAGAGCTATACCTACAGCTATGGCTCATCGAGGACAATATCGTAGCTCCTCAGCACATCAGTACGAAAGTCATAAATGACTTCCAGCACAATCACATCTTCCGTCAGACGCTCAACGGCATCGATGGCGAGGCATACCAGCTTGGTCAGAGCTACGACAAGACCAGTGCCATCGAGCGTGAGGTCATCAATCCTGACCACTGCGCCGTCGTAGCTATCCTCTACGATCACAAGACGGGTGAGGTGTACGAAGTTGCCAAGGCGCAGCTACACCCAGCTCCTGCTACGAAGTAACAAGCTAATATCACTAACAATCCAAAGAAATAACTAGAATGAATAAACTATTCACACGCTTATCCCTAAGCATCGCACTCGTTGGAGGTATGCTCCTCCCAACGACTGAGGCTACGGCACAGCAGGAGGTCTCTATGCAGGAGGTCTCTATGCAGGAGCTCCAGCTCGCCCAGACTTCCTCCCTGCGAGCTGTCAAGCCTCTTGTCAACGATAAAAAGAATCTTCTGGTCAACCTCAAGACCTCTGAGTACAAAGCCAAGGACATCAACGGAAAGGAGTATGACATCGACGCCATCCTCAAGTCTGGCAAGCTCATCCTCTTCGACTTCTCTGCTACTTGGTGTGGCCCCTGCTGGTCACTACACGCTGCTGGCATCTTAGATAAGATATATGCCAAGTTTGGTCCCGAGGGAACCAAGCAGCTCGAAGTCTTCTGGGTCGAAGCGAGTGGAGAGCCCGTCGAGGCTATCAAGGGCGACAAGACAAAGTTCAACGATCGCAAGACGCAAGGCGACTGGACCAAGGACCCCAAGGGAAATCCCGTCCCTTATCCCATCTTTGCTGACAAAGGGCTACACTCCACGCTCGGCATTGATGTGAAGGGATACCCCACGCTAGCCCTAGTTGGTCCCGGCAACAAGTGGATTCAGTGCTGGAGTGAGTTAATTACGGAAGACCCTGAGTTCCCAGACTTCGTAGAGCTTATGAACCTCTTTATAGGTGAGGAGTCTGAGCCCAAGACACTCTTCTTTCAGGGCCCGAGTGAGTTCTATCTCGGAGAGGCACTCACAATGCGTCTCTTCTATAGAACTGTCGCTCCAACCACCGAGGTTAAGTGGGAGGCTCCCGAGGGTGTCACCCTGAAGAAAGTCAACGACGAGGAGTACACCGTCTCCGCCGATAAGGTCGGTACCTACGAGCTCAAAGCTACGGTAACGAACAAGAACGGCAGTGCCACCACCAAGACGATGATTACCGTCTCCAAGCCTATTGAGACTTTCCCCTTTGAAGCTCGCATGGATACCAAAGATAAGCTCGACAAGGGCTGGCGCTCTATTGACAACGATGGCGATGGCACTGGCTTCGAGTCTTTCGCCGGTCAGGGATTCCTCGATCGTCTTGGACTCACGTTCAAGAAAAAGATTGGTGCTGAGAATAGCGATGACTGCCTAATCTCCTTTGGCACCTTCTACCCCAATGAGGTACAAGTTAACCCTATGACTGGACAGCTTAAAGGCTTTGGTGGTCTGAATATTACACCAGACAATGAGCTCCTCTCGGCGCCACTCGTCATCCCAGCCGATGCGGCCAAGCCAACTTTCTCTTGCTACATCTCGAGCTTCTTCAATGCTAAAAAGGCAGACCAGCTCAAGGTGATGGTCTCTGAGCTTAATGGTAAGCCCGTAGAGCTCCTCGCTCCACAAGATGCAAACTCAGTAGACTGGACGCTCATCTCAGCAGACCTCTCTGCTTACAAGGGCAAGACCATCCAGCTCTCTCTTGTCCCTGTGGTCCATGGCTCTAGTGCTATCCTCGTAGACCAGATACGTGTCACCATGGATGGCAGAACTGATGTAGAGGCTCCTACGCTCAACGTACAGACGACCCTCTACCCGAACCCCGCCAGTGACTACGTCACCGTCCGCACGCGTGTCGGCAGCACCATCGAGCTCTTTGCTACTGACGGTGCACTGCTCTCGACGATGCAGGCTGAGGGCGAGGAGACAACGATCGCCCTAGCTCAGCTACCAGCAGGTCGCTACCTAGCACGCATCACCTCACTAGAGGGTGAGGTCGTCCTCCGTCCGCTCATCATCGAGTAAGAGACTGACCACAAGAGGTCGCGACACGCTCGAGCGCGTCGCCCAGCCTCCTACAAATAAGACAGACCGCCGGGGTGCCTAACGCAGGCATCTCGGCGGTCTGTCATCGTAAGTGGGGTATGGCGAAAACGATTCAGTTACGAGTAATCCGTCGTCAATCCAACGTGTAGCGACCCGTATGGACGCTCGGTCTGAGCGTCCGTCCCCAAACCTGCTATGACCGATAACAACTTAACGCTGTCTTGCTTGGACACAACGGACGCACAGACCGTGCGTCCCTACAGGATTCGTTTTGCTTTGACGGGGACGTGGGGCTGTGCGTCCCTATAAAGGGTTACTCGTCCCCTCTAACCACTAATCTCTAACTTCTAACCTCTAATTACCCTCCTTTCTCGAATATCCACGTGGGAAATCTCAAATCTCCACGTGGATATTTTTTATTTTCCACGTGGGCGTGATTCATTTCCTCCGAAGTTTCATTTGATTCCTCCGAGGAATTTTTTCTTCCCCACGTGGAAAATAAAAATTCTCCACCTGGATATTTCGAAATATCCACGTGGAGAATCCATTTTTCCCGACATAGCTCCGTATCGATATGTAGTCGGCTCTAAATTATTGTAACAAGTCTGCGTTGCACTTCTTCAGCCCTGGTGGTGCCTGCAGAGATATACTCTCTCTCTGAGAAGACAATGCAAAGGTATGACACGCCTCGAGGAGGTCTCTTAGCGCCGCCAGAAGGCTGGAGCGAAGAGGCTCAGCACGGTGAAGAGCTCGAGACGACCCGCCAGCATGAGGAAGCTCAGCACGAGCAGGTCAAAGGAAGAGGCGCTGGAGAAGTTGAAGACGTAGTCGCCAAAGGCGGGCCCCACGTTGCCGATGGCTGCGACGGAGGCTGTGCTAGCGGAGATGAAGTCATTGCCAGTGAAGGTGAGACAGAAGGTGCCGAGGAAGATGAGCGCGATGTAACCAAAGAAGAAGCCCATCACCTTGTAAACCGCTTCATCTGGCACGCTCTTGCCGTTAATGCGTAGTGGAGCCACAAGGTTTGGAGAGACACGGTGGGCGATTTCCTTGGGGAGTGTCTTCGACATGATGACGAAGCGAATTACCTTGAGCCCTCCCGCCGTAGAGCCTGCGCAGCCACAGATGAGCATGACGAAGAGCCCACACAGCATGAAGAAGGGACCCCAGCTGGCGTAGTCTGCATAGACATATCCCGTGGTGGAGATGAGTGAGACAATCTGAAAGAAAGAGTCGCGGAGCGCTTTCCCTATATGAGGCTGTATCTGGTTGATGACAAGATGCAGGGTGACGAGAGAGGCTGTGACGACGATGATGCCGAGGAACCAGCGTGTCTGCTCATCCCTAAAGAGTTGCTTGACTTGCCCTCGGAAGGCGAAGTAGACCAGCGTCATATTGAGACTACCAATAATCATAAAGAGCATCAGGATGGTCTCGAAGTAAGGACTATTGATTACCTCAAAGGGCTGGTCATAGATGGAGAAGCCTCCCGTCGATATACAGGTGAGTGCCATACAGCTGGCGTCAAACCAAGGGATAGGGGTGAGGCGTAGTAGCACAATTAGTACCAGAGTCAAGAGCGAGTAGACAGCGGCCAGTCGTATGGCGACTTCCTTAATTCGTGGCATAAAGCGGTCGTGGTCCACACCTGTCACTTCGGCTTGGTAGAGTAGTCCAGTTTCTTTGCCCAGTACCGGACTGAGAGCTAGGGAGAAGACGACAATCCCGATACCCCCCTGCCACTGTATGATGGAGCGCCAGAAGAGGATTCCCTTGGGGAGATGCTCTACCGATGTAAAGGTGGATGCGCCCGTAGTGGTGAAGCCCGAGACGGACTCGAAGAGCGCATTGCTAAAGCGTGGCAAGTAACCCCCGACGAGAAAGGGAATCATCCCAATGAGTGCGACCACGACCCAGGTCATGGTCACGGCAAGCATCGCCTCACGCCGCCCGAGCTTGTCGCTATACTTGCGCCGTCCGAACCAGAGGCAGCCTAGACCGACTAGCAGCGCACAGCCCAGTGTAATCAAGAGGGGTGCCACGGCGTGGTCTCGCATGAGGAGAGAGACCGCAACGCAGAGGAGCAGGAAGATGCACTCGATAAGGCACATAGCCCCCACGATGCTCCCTACGAAGGGTAGGTTGATACGTCTCATGAACTTACTTTCGTCAGATAGATTTCTTGAAGATTCGCAAGGGGCTTCGGTGGACTTGTAGCAGGGAGTGTCCCTTTAGTCAAAGAGCTTAGAGAGTTGCTCCATAGGTGTATTGGTACAGAAGACCACGACGCTGTCGTAGGGCTGTATCTCCATATTACCATCGATGAGCATCGGGACGCCATTGCGTACGAGACCACCGAGGGTGATGCCCTGAGGGATGTCTAGCTCCTTGACTGGTCGCTGGGTGATGGAGGAGCCACTCTTGGCCTGTAGCTCAGCAACGTCGGTGTGGGCGACGGTGAGAGACTTGACAGTCTTTGTGTCGGAGCCGAGGAGCGCATGAAAGATGTTGCCGGCGGCAATCACCTTCTTATTGATGATAGTTCCGATGTCGAGCTTCTCGGCGAGGGGGATGTAGTCGATGTTCTCCTCCTTGGCAATGGTCTTGGCGACCTGAAAACGCTTGGCAGCAAGGCAGGCGAGGATGTTTGTCTCGGAGTTCTCCGTTAGTGCCACAAAGATGCTCTCCTCGTCCAGTCCTATCTCGGAGATGAGGTTAAGGTCACGACCATCGCCGTCGTAGAGCTTGACATTGGAGGGGATTTCGTCCTCAATCTCCTTGATGCGCTCGAGGTCGCGCTCGATGAGGTGAAAGTCGATATTGCTCGGAGCCTTGGAGACGGTGCGCAGTGCGATGAGACTTCCGCCGAGGATGACCACGCGCTTCACGGGACGCTGGTCCTTGTCGCAATACTGGCGGACGAGGTCTATGTCCTTGTTGAGACAGGTGAAGAAGACGACGTCGCCATGCTCTATGATGGTCTGACCATCAGGTATGAGCGTCTCCTCGCCACGCTTGATAGAGACCACGTGAAAGGCTTTGTCGCCAAGCTCCTTGGTCCAGCTCAGCGGACGCCCTACGAGGATGCTACCCTTGCGCACCTTGACCCCCACGAGGACGAAAGCCCCGTTGAGTAGCTCCACATAGACTCTCGCCCAGGGGTGCTTGAAGCTGTTGGCTATCTCCTCAGCGGCCAGCTCCTCGGGGTAGATGAGCTGGTCGATACCGAGACTCCCGAAGAAGCGACGATAGTGATCCGCCAAGTAGCGGTGATTATTGATACGAGCGATGGTGCGCTTGGCTCCAAGCTGCGCCGCGAGCATACAGGCGAGTAGATTTTCCGCCTCGCCGGGCATCACGCTCACAAAGAGATCGCAGTCATGCACCTCCGTGAGCTGTAGGTCCTCAAGCTTCGTCGGGTCCCCCACGATGGTGTAGGCGTCAAACTTGCGTTGGACGCGACGCAGTAGCTCCTTGTCCGAGTCGATGAGTGTCGTGGACTGCTGCTCTTCACCTGATAGCTTATAGGCTAGGTGGGTGCCCACTTCGCCAGCACCAGCAATAACTATTCGCATAGCTCAGCTTTAATCCTATTATATATTGTGTCGGCATCGATGCCGCAGTAGCGGCGTTGCTCGGCGACAGTGCCTTGCTCGATAAAAGTGTCGGGCAGACCGAACTGGATGATTCGTCCTCGATAGCCCTGACGCTGTGCCAGGGCAGCGATCCGCTCGCCGACGCCACCGATGAGCGTACCCTCCTCAAGCGTGGCAATGCAGTCGTAACGCTCTAGAGCAGTCGTGATCAGCTCTTCGTCTAGTGGCTTCGCAAAGATTAAGTCGTAGTGCGCTACCTCGATGCCCTCAGCGAGTAGGCGCTCACGGACCTCCTCAGCGGTCACGCCGATGGTGCCGATGGAGAGTAGCGCGATACGCCCGCCCTCGTGGAGTACACGCCCCTTGCCTATCGGGAGTAGCTCAGCGGGACAGTGCCAGTCGACGAGTGACCCTTCGCCACGTGGGTAGCGGATTGCCATAGGGCCCTCCTGCCCCTCGTAGGCGGTGCGCATGAGGTGTCGCAGGTAGTGCTCGTTCATAGGAGCTGCGACGGTCATATTCGGGATGGTGCATAGATAGGCTAGGTCGAAAGCTCCCTGATGAGTGGCTCCGTCCTGACCGACCAAGCCGGCACGGTCGATGCAGAGGACTACGTGGTAGCCTGGCAGGGCGACATCATGTATCAGTTGGTCATAAGCACGCTGCAGGAAGGAAGAGTAGATGACACAGAAGGGGATCATCCCCTCACGCGCCATCCCTGCGCTAAAGGTGACCGCATGCGCCTCCGCGATGCCTACATCGTAGCTTCGCTCGGGGAAGGCGCGCATCATCACATTTAGCGAACTACCCGACGGCATGGCTGGCGTGATGCCCACGACTCTCTGGTCCTGGGCAGCTAGCTCGGTGACGGTCTCGCCAAAGACCTCCTGAAACTTCGGTGGGTGCGCTCCTCGCTCGCTCTTGACTCGCTCTCCGGTCTTGACATCAAAGCACCCAGGAGCGTGCCATACGGTCGCATTCTCCTCCGCTGGCTTGTAGCCTTTGCCCTTGACCGTCCTGAGGTGCAGAATCTTCGGACCTCGCATCGGGAGGATACGTCGTAGCGTCTCTACGAGATGCTCTACGTCATGTCCGTCGACGGGACCGAAGTAACGAATCCCGAGACCGTCAAAGAAGGAGGAGTGGTTTTGCGTCAAGAGAGACTTGACGCTGTTGTTAATCCGCTGGATGTTTCTCTTGCGACGGTCGTTCATTAGGTTCATCTGTCGCAAGCCTCGGTAGAGGTCGTAGCGGATGGTATTGTAGGCGTGGCTGGTGTTGAGGTCAACGAGGTACTTGTTGAGTCCACCCACATTGGCATCGATGGACATGTTGTTATCGTTGACGACCACAAGTAAATCATTGGGATAGGAACTCACATTGTTCAGTCCCTCGAAGGCTAGCCCGCCCGTCATGGACCCATCTCCGATGACTGCCACCACCTGACGCTCTTCTTGCTTGAGCTTGGCTGCGATCGCCATGCCGAGCGCTGCGGAGATGGAGTTCGAAGCGTGGCCCGCAGGGAAGGTGTCGTACTCGCTCTCACTAGGTAGCGGGAAGCCCGAGAGCCCGCCCCACTGGCGTAGCGTCTCGAATCGGTCTCTTCGTCCTGTCAAAATCTTATGTCCATAAGCTTGATGCCCCACATCCCAGACGATGCGATCGTAGGGCGTGCGACAGACGTAGTGTAGAGCTACCGTAAGCTCGACAGCTCCTAGGCTGGAACCTAGGTGACCCGGTACGTGTGAAAGCACCTCTAGCTCATAGTGACGCAACTCACGGCACAGCTCGGAGAGCTGCGCGATGGGGAGCTGACGTAACTGCTGTGGCGTATCAATCTGCGAGAGTATGGGGTAGTCGCTAGCGTTCATGATGTCGTGTGTGTCTATTCGAAGGGTAGCTCCTCCGCATTGGAAGTCGCTGACTTACGCAGCAAGCTCCCGCCAGGTGCCTACTCTTCTTATCTTATGCAAAGATACTAATATGCGACAACACCTCAAACGAGACCGTCCTCCACCTGAGTGCTGATGCACTTGGGTGGGGGACGGATGTCGTTTGGTTAAGTGTGTATAGCGACCGTTTGTGTGACCGCTATATGCTAGAGGGGAGACGTAGCCCTCTAAGGAGAGGAATGGTTATCTCCAGGTCTCTCTTAGCCCTCGATAGCGCCTGAAGGGCAAGCAGCAGCGCATGCGCCACAATCGATGCAAGTATCAGCGTCGATTGAGTAGATATCGCCCTCAGAGATTGCGCCTACGGGACACTCGTCGATGCAAGTGCCACAAGCTACACAGCTGTCAGTGATTACGTGTGCCATAATTCTATTGGTTTTAAGTTGAGTTTTATATTATCTATGATATGATACCTCCGCATCGAACAAGCCAGTGATGACCTTCTCTCGTGCTTTGGTACCGCAAAGGTAATACAAATTCTCGAATAGTACCTACTTATAGGTATTGGAATGGTGTTTTTTTCTTTGTTCGGCCAAGAGTAGGTAGCGAAACACCCCTAATTCTAGGGATGCTCTGTCATATTTGCTCCCTACGCCTCGACCTCGCTACCAATCATCGTTGCCGAGGTGACACGCTCCACACGCACGGTCACTAGCTTGCCAATCTGGTTATGTCCCTTGGGGAAGACGATTACTTTGTTTTGCTGGGTACGCCCGAAGAAGTCATCGCGCGAGCGCTTGCTATAACCCTCGATGAGTACCTCAAAGCTCTTGCCCACATCACGCTCATTACTTTCGAGACTCAGCTCGTTTTGCAGGGCAATCATACGATTGAGTCGCTCCACCTTGACCTCCTCGGGGACATCATCGACGAGATGACGCGAGGCGTAGGTACCAGGACGCTCCGAGTACTTAAACATAAAGGCACTATCCAGCCGTGCCAGCCTCATCACCTCCAGCGTCTCCTGAAAGTTCTCTTCCGTCTCGCCCGAGAAGCCACAGAAGACATCGGTACTCAGTCCGCAGTCGGGCATATACTCGCGGATGCGCTCCACACGCTCTAGGTACCACTCACGCGTGTAGCGACGGCGCATCCGCTCTAGGATACGATTGCTACCGCTCTGCAAGGGGAAGTGGATATGACGACAGATGTTGGGATAGCGGCTCATCACCTCGAGCGTCTCATCCTTCATATCCTTAGGGTGAGGCGAGGTAAAGCGAATGCGCATCGTCGGCACCGCCTCAGCAACGCTGCGTAGTAGATCGGCGAAAGTGTAGCCGGAGCCCGTCTCAGACTGCCAGCAGTAGGAGTTGACATTTTGCCCTAGGAGAGTCACCTCACGGTAGCCCTCTTGCGCCATACGCTGCACCTCACGGATGATACTCTCGGGATCACGGCTGCGCTCACGACCTCGTGTGTAGGGGACGATGCAGTAGGTGCAGAAGTTGTTACACCCACGCATGATTGATACAAAGCCACTGATATGCAAGCCTGGGAGACGCACAGGGATCACATCGCTGTAGGTCTCACTCTTCGACAGCTCAATGCTAATAGCTGGCTCACCCGCCTCAGCCGCAGCTATCAGGTGCGGTAGGTCGGTGTAAGCATCAGGTCCTGCCACCAGATCCACACCATGCTCCCGTATGAGCGTCTCCTGCACACGCTCTGCCATACAGCCCAGCACACCGACGATCTGCGGATGCCCCGAGCGTCTGCGCTGACCATTGAGATTGTCCAGACGACGTATGATACGCTGCTCCGCATTGTCGCGCACCGAGCAGGTATTGATGAGTACGGCGTCCGCCTCATCGATCTGATCGGTGAGCTGATAGCCCGCCAGTTGCATCTGTGCAGCTATGATCTCGCTGTCAGCCACATTCATCTGACAGCCGTAGGTCTCGATATAGACCCGCTTGTTTTCTTGCTCTACTCTCTCGGTCATAACAGGCGCAAAGGTACGAAAAGACTAGTTGCTGAGCCGCTCCCTCTGGATTCGCTTGTAGAGGACGACATATAGAGCGACAGCAGCACCCTCAGAGATGAACGTTATGGCGACGATAATCGGCTGCTGCTCCAAGTCGTAGAGCCACCCCATGAGGAAGGAGCCGAGGAGTAGCGACAGACCGTAGAGCGTGTTAAAGATTCCGAATCCTATGCCACGCTTGCTGAAGGGCGTGATGTCTGCGATGGCGGACCTCATGACCGTCTCGTGCGCTCCCAGTACGACCCCCATCAGCACCATGCCGGCCCAGAGCATTCCCACAGAGTGAGACAGGGTCAGCAGTGGCACAAAGGCTGTCAGAAGCGGAACAATGAGCAGAATCAAGACGCCACCCGTCTTGTGTCCCAGCTGGCGCTTCAGGCGGTCGTAACCCTTTCCGATGAAGATCGCGACGAGGGCATCCACCGCCATGGCGACAGCGTAGAGGATCGGCACCATCCCGTCAGAAACTATCTGCTGCGTCTTAAGATGATAGCCTATCAGGCTGAAGTTGATTAGTCCGAAGGCAACGAAAAAGGTAAATGCCGAGTAAATCCAGAAGATTGGTTGTAGGCGAGGAGGCTTCTGGGTGGTGTCCACCTCCGGGGTGAGCTCCTCTCGCACAAACTTGCGATGCACCAGGGCGAGGACCACCATTAAGATGATAAAGGGGATGACCAACAGCTTATAGCCTAGCTGAAAGACCTCGAGGCCACTGCTCCCCACGAAGTAGAAGAGTGCCGTAAAGATGAGAGGTCCTAGGAAGGCGCCCAACTGATCCAGTGCCTCCTGAATACCGAAGGCATAGCCCAGACCAATCTGGTTTTCCGCGACGGCTGAGAGGATCGTGTCTTTAGCTGGGCTGCGTAAAGCTTTGCCTATTCGCTCGAGGAGGATGAAGGTGTAGAGCCATCCCCACGAGGTGGTTAAGCCCATCAGAGGAATCACCAGATGCACCCCATAGCCTATGAAGAGGAAGAGCCAGTAGCGCTTGCTCTTGTCCAGCCAGGCACCTGAGAGCAGTCTCAACGCATAGCCGAGGAATTCGCCCAGCCCGAAGACTAGTCCCACCTGTGTCGCTGAGAGCCCCACCAAGCTGAGGTACTGCCCGTTGACACTACGGGCAGACTCATGCACAAGGTCACCCAGCATGCTGACTACTCCAAAGAGGAGTACGATCGTCAGTGCAGGAGAGCTACTCCGCAAACCTATCTTTCTTCGTTGCTTTGCCACTACTTATACTACTAGTGCTCAGTCTAGTAGTTGACCTGCTAGGCTGTCTGATTACGTCGTAAGGCCAAAGTTACGACTATAATCCCACACCGCCTAGTGTCCGCAAGTCGGGACGCTCACGTACATTCCACCCGCTAATGCAATTTCTCAAGAATGATGTTTTTGATAACTT
>JAERMT010000383.1_pt1 | contig 14796 bp, 14 predicted proteins | sample 9267081 | NCBI WGS metagenome assembly JAERMT01 (sample SAMN17071939, study PRJNA684904) | human gut metagenome | isolation source: diarrhea sample from child under the age of five | host: Homo sapiens | place: South Africa: Mafikeng, Mafikeng Provincial Hospital | collected 2019-09
GCCCCCGATCGCGGCTATGGCGCGCTCCGTTGGGGAAACGGAAGCGCCATAGCGTTTGGAGGGTTGCCGCCTGGCGGGGCTTCCGCTTCTAGCTGGGGAGATAGGGGCTGGTAGCGTCGTCCCGCCATGGGCGTTCGGTCGCTGACGGGCTACTTGATGGCTTCGAAGCCTGCGGCCAGGTCGGCGATGATGTCGTCGATGTGCTCGGTGCCGATGGACAGGCGCACGGTGGTGGGCTTGATGCCTGCGGCCAGCAGCTCGTCCTCGGTCAGCTGGGAGTGCGTGGTGGATGCCGGATGGATGACCAGCGACTTCACGTCGGCAACGTTCGCCAGCAGGCTGAACAGGCTCAAGGACTCGGTGAACTTGCGCGCGTCGTCGGCGGTGCCCTTCACGTCGAAGGTGAAGATGGAGCCGGCGCCGTTCGGGTAGTACTCATTGTAGAGCTCCTTGGCGCGGCCGGTCGCCAGCGCCGGATGATTCACGGAAGCAACCTGCGGATGGTTGTTCAGGAACTCCACCACCTTCAGCGCATTCTCCACGTGACGGTCGACGCGCAGGGACAGCGTCTCCAGGCCAAGCAGCAGCAACCATGCGTTGAACGGGGAGAGCGTGGCACCCTGGTCGCGCAGCAGCGTGGCGCGGGCCTTCGTGATGTAGGCTGCGGGGCCTGCAGCCTCGGTGAACACCACGCCGTGGTAGCTGGGGTTGGGCTTTGCCACGCCGGGGAACTTATCGGCGTTCGCAGCCCAGTCGAACGTGCCGGCATCGGTGATCACGCCGCCCATGGCCGTGCCGTGGCCGCCGATGAACTTGGTGGCGGAGTGAACGACCACGTCGGCGCCGTGCTCGATGGGGCGCAGCAGGTAAGGCGTGGAGAAGGTGGCGTCCACGATCAGCGGCACGTTGTGGCGGTGCGCGATGTCTGCCCAGGCCTTAAGGTCGAGCACGTCGGAGTTGGGGTTGCCCAGCGTCTCGGCGTACAGCAGCTTGGTGTTGTCCTGGATGGCGGCCTCGACGGAGTCCAGGTCGGCCGGGTTGACGAACGTGGTGGAAAGTCCCTGCTCGGCCAGCGTGTGCTCGAACAGGTTCAGCGTTCCGCCGTACAGGTTGGTGGAGGACACGATGTGGTCGCCGGCGGTGGCGATGTTCTGCACGGCGATGGTGATGGCGGCGGAACCGGTCGCCACGCCCAGGGAACCCACGCCGCCCTCGAGTGCGGCAACGCGTTCCTCGAAGGTGCTGACCGTGGGGTTGGTCAGGCGGCTGTAGATGTTGCCGGGCTCGGTCAGGCCGAAACGGCCGGCGGCGGTGGCGGCATCCTTGAACACATAGGACGAGGTCAGGTAGATCGGCACGGCGCGGGCATCGGTTGCCGGATCGGGCTGCTCCTGGCCGGCGTGCACTTGCAGGGTTTCGAATGCGTACTTCTGTTGCTCAGACATCTGGTTATCTCCTCAATCGATTACTATGGCTTTCTTGTTCTCATATAACTTGATGACGGTTCGTAGTTATACCGAAGCAAAGGAAGCGGGTCAATAGGAATATAGGAGATTCCGTCTACGGGGTATTTCGAAATTCAGATACCTGGTTTTTCATGCTGCCGATAAGCCTAGCGAATAAATGGGAAATACCGCTCCGAATATGCCCCATGGGGGTATGCAAGTGCTATAATCACCTTGTACTGTTAACTAAAGCTAAGAAAGGTGGGACCATGGTCGCGACCGTGATCATCTGCATCGTCATCGCCGTTGCCGCCGTGTTCGCGGCTAGAAGGGCCGTTCGCACGTTCTCCGGTGATGGCTCGTGCTGTGGGAGGAAACGCACGAAGAAGGCCTCCTGCTCATGCTGCGGGGGCGGAAACGCGAAGAAGGCTTCCCGCGGGAAGCCTTCTGAGTAGCGGATCGGAGGTTTCGCGAACCGCCGGGGATCGTAAGCTGCGTTATGCCAGCAGCGCGCCAAGGCGCATGCATTCGGCGGCGGCGTCATCGTCGGGGTAATCCTTGGCGATGACGCTGTCAACCACGTTCAGGCCGGCCTCGTCGGCGCGCTGCTCCCACAGCTCCATCCATTCGCCGTCGTTCCAATCGTAGGAGCCGAAGAGGGCCACCTTCTGGCCGGACAGCGCGGGTTCGACCTCGTCGTACATGGGCAAGAACTCGGTGTCCTCAAGCTCCTCGTCGCCCATGGCCGGGCAGCCGAAGGCGAACGCGTCGAAGTCACCGATGCGGTCAGCGCTGAAATCGTTGCATTGCACCAGGTCGGCGGTACCGCCCGCCGCGCGCACGCCCTGCGCCACCAGATCTGCCATGGCCTCGGTGTTGCCCGTGCCGCTCCAGTACACCACTGCTACTTTGCTCATCTGCATATCCTTTCGTTTGCAAGGGAGGCGTCGGTCTTGTGCCGAACGGTCGAGGCGCTTCGGGCGAGCGCATCGACCGTTCGGCGCGAATACGGCAAGGGTGCGTTCCGCCGCCGGCGTTCCATGCTTGCGGCGTTTGCACGCTTGCGAGCCTTTCGCGTCTACGGACGCAGGTTACACCGCTGCCGCGAACGCCTCCTGAGCGGGGAAGTTCTCGTCGATGGAGGCAAGGCAGTCGATGGGCACGCCCTCGTCGAACAGGTCCTCGTAGGCGGCGGTGCAGGTTTTGTAGCAGCAGAAGCACGCCTGCGCATCGCGGGCGCGGCTGTATACCTTCCAGCAGCCGCTGCACAGGCTGTTCTCGCCCTTGTTCTCGATGAAGCCCACCACGTCGTCGTAGGGGTAGCCCAGGAAGAACCCGATCTCGTGCGGGAACGCACAGCTGCCGGAAAGCGTGGCGGCCAGGTCGGTTCCGCAGATGCGGCGGTGCAGCTTGGCGATGCAGGCGGAAAGGTCGGAGGGGTCGTAGCCCTCGTCTTGCAGATAGCGGAACACCTCGGGCTGCGCAAGGTGTTCCCTCAGCATGGTTGGACGGTACACGTACAACAACAAACCGGTCTTTCGCCGTGCCAATATCTCGATACGCACTTCGCACGGCTCGAGCTTTTTGCGGCAGATGCCCAGATCATGGGCGAACTTGGTTGAGTCGAGGGCGCTGAGCGCGGCGCTTCCGTCGGGGTTTTCGCCGGCGTCGGCGCCTTCGCGGTATACGAACATGTTCGCCGGCTTCAGCCCGGCAAGCGCAGGGGAGCAGTGGTGCACCAGCTTGCGCTCAAGATCGGCGGTGCGGCTCGGCCTCGCACCTGATGCGCCTATGATCATAGCGGCTCCTTCCCATTCATGTAATCCGTGGCTAACATAGTAAGCATAAGTAAACCGCAGTCAACATATTTGGGGAATCTTCGCAAAAGATTTTTCGCCGAAGGCGGGCACGGCGGGGAAGCGGCGCCGGTTCGCAAGGCGCCGGCGGGCGGACCGGTGCCTCCCCCGCACGCAACCCGCTACACCAGCGTCAGCGCGATGAGGGTGGCGGCGATCACGCCAAGGATGATGGTGAGGGCGTTCGCGAAGCCGGCCAGGCCGCCGTCGCCGCCCGACATCTGGGTATACATAGGCGCAAGCGCGCTTGCCGGGCTCCATACCAGCAGCGTGAGCAGGGCGCGCATAACGTCGTCGATCGGAAGTGCTAGCCAAACGATGCAGGTCAGCACCACGCTGAACGCTGCGCGCAAACCTACCAGGCGGGCCACCTTCGCCATGCGTTCGCGCGAGACCGAGAAGCTCATCATGAGCCCCAGCATGAACATCGCCAGAAACGAGTTGGCATTGGCGATGGGCTCGGTGAAGGCCACCAGCTCGGAGGGCAGGCGCACTCCCGCCACCGACAGCACGATGATCAGCAGGTACGTGTCGAAGGGCAGGCTGGAGAACAGGCGCTTGGCGACGAATCGCACCGGATGCTCGATGCGCGAGCCTCCGGCGATCAGGCCGGTGAGCGCATAGGAGCCGCCGGCCATCATGAACGCGTTGCCGGCGTCGTAGAGGCAGGTGGCCACGGCCATAGTGGGCGAGAAGATGGCCTGCACGAACGGCAGCGCGAAGCATCCCAGGTTAAAACCACAGGCGTTGAGCAGGTAAAACGCGCGTTCGCTGCGCTTGGCGCGCGGGGTGATGGCGAAGGTGACCAGGTATGCGCCGAAGGCGAAGGCGAAGCCGAGGGGCACGAGCAGCAGCATCTCCGGCGAGAAGTCGGCAGCGCCGAACGCGTGCAGCACCGCGCAAGGCAGCGTGAACGTGAACACGATCTTCGACACGAACTCACCGGGCATGTTGCCGAGCTTGCCGGTGTGGCCCATCCAGTAGCCTGCGATGATGATGCAGACGAAGGCGAATACTTTGATGAGTGCGGTTTCCATGCTGTTCTTTCTTCCTAGGCCCCTTCGAGAAGCCCGTCGGCGTTTTCCCTGTGCAAAACGGGAAAACGCGCAACCCCCCAACCAATCGAATCCCGAAAGAAACCGGTCAGGGGCCTGCGCGTTGTACGACTTGCGTATGCGGTTGTAGGGCGAGGGGTTTTATGCGGCAGCTTCATTCCCTCTCCGGGTTTGCCTTACAGATGCGCGTTGATGAGCTTCGGGCGGAAGCCTTCGCCTTCGAGCGCCTTGACGATCTGCTGCTTGTGGTCGGTGCCGAACGCCTCGATGGTGACGCGCAGCTCCACGGCGGCTTGGCGGTTCGTGGTGACGAACTGGTTGTGGTCCAGGCGGATGACGTTGCCCTTGTTGTCGGCGATGACCTGCGCCACGCGCACCAGCTCGCCGGGGCGGTCGGGCAGAAGCACCGACACGGTGAAGATGCGGTCGCGCTGGATCAGGCCGTGCTGCACCACCGAGGACATGGTGATGACGTCCATGTTGCCGCCGGAGAGGATGGAGACGACCTTCTTGCCCTGGAAGTCCAGGTGGCGAAGGGCGGCCACGGTGAGCAGGCCGGAGTTCTCCACGACCATCTTGTGGTTCTCGACCATATCCAGGAACGACGCGATCAGCTCGTCGTCATCGACGGTGATGATGCCGTCGAGGTTCTCTTGGATGTAGGGGAAGATCTTGTCGCCGGGCTCGAGCACCGCGGTGCCGTCGGCGATGGTGTTGGCGCGCGGCAGCTTCACCACGTGGCCTGCCTCAAGGGAGGCCTTCATGCATGCGGCGCCGGAGGGCTCCACGCCGATGACCTTGATGTGGGGATTGAGCAGCTTGGCCAGCGTGGAGACGCCCGTGGCAAGCCCGCCGCCGCCGATGGGCACCAGGATGTAATCGACCAGCGGCAGCTCCTGCACGATCTCCATGGCGATGGTGCCCTGGCCCGTGGCGACGCCCAGGTCGTTGAAGGGGTGGATGAACGTGTAGCTGTTCTCCTCGGCAAGCTTGAGCGCGTGTTCGTAGGCCTCGTCGTAGACGTTGCCGGCCAGCACCACGTCGGCGCCCAGGGCCTTGGTGCGCTCGACCTTGATGAGCGGGGTGGTGGTGGGCATGACGATGGTGGCCTTGACGCCGTAATGCTGCGCGGCGTAGGCGACGCCCTGCGCGTGGTTGCCGGCGGAAGCGGTGATCAGGCCGTGCGCACGTTCCTCGTCGGTCAGCGTGCTGATCTTATAGTAGGCGCCGCGCACCTTGTAGGCACCGGTGCGCTGCATGTTCTCGGGCTTGAAGAACACGCGGTTGCGGGAAATCTCGCTGAAGTAGGGGCTTTCAATAAGCTTCGTCTCCTGTGTAACTTCCTTGACTTTGGCTGCGGCTTCTTCGAATGCGTCCAGCGTCAGCATAGTTTCACCCCTTTTGTTTTCGGCTCGCGGCGGTTTAGTGTCGGTGAACATCATAGCCGTGCGAGCGCTACAATGGGGAGGTTCCATATCAGCGCGACAAAATTCGACGCTTTGCCTAGGTTTAAGGCTTGGGAAGGGTGCGAAGATGCTGTCCGGTTTCCGGACGGTTGGCGCTACGTCCCCGTGCGGCCCATGTGGCAGCTCGGGGCGAAGCGTGCAAAGCGCTGCCGTTCCGCGCGCATAAGCGCACATGTTGGGGCGCAAAGCCCCGGAAAGGACGACCATCATGAAGGTCATCGCCACCCCGAACGCCCCCGCGGCCATCGGCCCCTACGTGCAGGGCCGCGTGTGCGGCAACCTGCTGTTCGCCAGCGGCCAGATCGCGCTGTCCCCGGAGACCGGCGAGCTTGTCGGCACCACCATCGAGGAGCAGACGGCGCAGGTCATGAAGAACGTGGCCGCCATCCTGGCCGAGGCGGGCACCGACTTCGACCACGTGCTGAAGGCCACGTGTTTCCTGGACGACATCGACGACTTCGCCGCGTTCAACGCCGAGTACGCCAAGTCCTTCGGCGATGCCCGTCCGGCCCGCTCCGCCGTGGGCGTGGCGAAGCTTCCCAAGGGCGCCCTGGTGGAAGTCGAGGTAATCGCCGAAGTGTAGCTGTTTCGCCGTTCTGCCGAACGGCGAATCTACTCGACGCTGCGGGCCGCTGCGGCACCCCGCCTTCGCACGAGCCTGAAGGCTTGCGTACCAAAGTACGCGGCGTCTTCACGCTCCCGCGAATTCGGGGCACCGCAGCGGCCCTCGTTGACTTTGCCGCCATCTGCGAGTGAAGCGAAGCTGGCGCTTTCGGGGAGGGGTGACGCTGCGTCGTTGCTCATGTGCTTGCTTGCTGCGAACGGCGGCGTGCGCGGGGCGAACGGCGTATGCGCTAGAGATTGTCTGCAGCCTTGGCGCGTGCGCCGGACGCTGCCCTACCATGTACGCGATGAAAAGCCCGACCAGGCAGCTCGGCTTTGAGCGTTCGCTCCCGCCGCGCGATGCTTTCGGGCCGCAACCTACCTGTGAGGAGCAATCGCATGTGCGGAATCGTCGGTTTCACGGGCACGCGCCCGGCGCAGGGCATCCTAATCGAGGGCCTGTCGCGCCTTGAGTATCGCGGCTACGACAGCGCCGGAGTGGCCATCTACCAGGATGGCAAGCTTGAGGTGGTGCACCGCAAGGGCAAGGTTTCCAGCTTGGCCCATACGCTGGGGCACTTCGACTTCGAGGGCGCGTGCGGCATCGGCCACACGCGTTGGGCCACGCACGGCCGCCCGAGCGAGGCCAACGCCCATCCGCACACCAGCTGCGACGGCCGCATCGCCGTGGTGCACAACGGCATCATCGAGAACTTCGCCGACCTGCGCGAGGAGCTGCAAGCCGCGGGGCATTCCTTCACCAGCGACACCGACACCGAGGTGGTGCCGCATCTGATCGAGCAGGCGTTGCGCGACGGCGCGCCCGACCTGCTGTCCGCCGTTCGTGCCGCATGCGAGCGTTTGGTGGGCGCCTATGCGCTGGCCGTCGTGTCCGCCGACGAGCCGGGCACCATCGTGGCCACGCGCAAGGACTCCCCGCTGGTGGTGGGCCAGGGCGTGGAAGGCGCCTATGTTGCCAGCGACATCATCGCCATGATCGACGCCACGCGCGACGTGGTGGTCATGAACGATGGCGAGCTGGCCAAGCTCACGCCCGAGGGCGTGACGTACTACACCGCCGCCGGCCAGGTCATCGAAGATCCCCGGGTCACGCACGTTGACTGGAACCTCGACGTGGCCGAGAAGGGCGGATACCCCGACTTCATGCTCAAGGAGATCCACGAGCAGCCGCGCGTCATCCGCGACACGCTGGCGGGCCGTCTGGTGGGCGGTGCTCTTTCCATCGATGAGCTGGACCTTTCCGTTGAAGAGCTCAACCTCATCGACCGTGTTTACATCATCGCGTGCGGCACCAGCTACCATGCCGGCCTTATCGCGAAGAACCTCATCGAGGGCTGGGCGCGCATCCCCTGCGAGTGCGAGGTCGCAAGCGAGTTCCGCTATCGCAACCCCATCATCACGCCCACCACGCTCGTGGTGGCGGTGTCCCAGTCCGGCGAAACGGCCGACACGCTGGCGGCCATCCGCGACGCCCGCGTGAAGGGCGCGCGCGTGTTCGGCATCACCAACGTGGTCGGAAGCCCCGTGGCGCGGGAGTCCGACGGCGTCATCTACACGAAGGCCAACAAGGAGATCGCCGTGGCCTCCACGAAGTCGTTCCTGGGCCAAGTGGTCTCGCTCACGTTGCTTGCCATGCTGTTGGCGCAGGTCAAGGGCAAGCTGAAGATGAACCAGATCCGTCTGCTGTTCCGCGAGCTCGCCGACACCGCCGAGCAGGTCGAGCGCATCCTGGCCGAGTGCGGCCCGGCGGTCGAGGAGGCGGCGCAGGCGTGCAAGGATGCCCGCAGCGCGCTGTTCGTGGGCCGCGGCATGGGCGCGGCGGTCAGCCGCGAAGGCGCCCTCAAGCTCAAGGAGATCAGCTACCTGCACGCCGAGTCCTACCCGGCCGGCGAGATGAAGCACGGCCCCATCGCGCTGATCGACGAGGGCTTCCCCGTCATCGCCGTGGCGACGAAGAGCCCCGTCTACGACAAGCTGGTGTCCAACCTGCAGGAGAGCAAGGCGCGCGGCGCCATGGTGGTGGCCATCGCCACCGAGGGCGATGAGGAGATCCGCAAGCATGCCGATCACGTCATCTACATCCCGAAGGTGCGCGACGCGTTCTCGGCCATCACGGCCAGCGTGCCGCTGCAGCTGCTCGCACGCGCCATCGCCGTGGTCCGCGGCTGCGATGTCGATCAGCCGCGCAATCTGGCGAAAAGCGTGACGGTGGAGTAAGTTCGCGTACAATAAGGGCAACGTTGGTGCGGGCGCCGTTCGGGCGCCCGCCTGCTTTGCAGGGAGGTCGCTTGTGGTCGAGGACGCGAAAGTAGCGGGCGAGGGCCGGCAGGACAGCGCATCGTCGCAGGTGGAAGCTGCGTTCGGCGCCGTCGAGGGGGCCGTGGGCCTGGGCGTTGACATCGTGGAGATCGAGCGTATGCGCAAGATCCTCAAGCGGTCCCCCGCGTTCGCGCGCAAGGTGTTCAGCGCCGAGGAGTGCCGCTATTGCGACGCCACCGCGCAGCCGGCCGTCCATTACGCCACGCGCTTCGCGGCGAAGGAGGCGGTGCTCAAGGCGTTGGGCACGGGCTTCTCCCAGGGCATCGGCGTGCGCGATGTGGAAGTGCGCCGAACGTCGAAGGGTCGCCCGTATGCCGTGCTCACTGGCCGCGCCAAGCAGGTGGCGCAGGCGCTCGGTGTGCGCGAGCTGCCGCTTTCGCTGTCGTACACGCATACCGATGCGGTGGCGTGCGCCATGGCCATCACCGAGGGGTCGGTGCGCGCGCAGCAGGAGCGGCGAGACCCCATGGAGGAGCTGGCGCGCCAGTTCAGGGAGGCGCGCACCATGCTCGACGACCTGGATGCGGCAGCGCCCGCGCCCGCGCAGCCCCAGGTGCCCGATGCGCAATCGGCCATGGGCATGGTGCGCGATGCGCAGGGGGAGGCCGATTAGCGGCCACTCGACCCCATGGGGGAACCGGCGCGCCAGGCTCGGTGGCCGCTTCTCGCAAGTTGAACGCTGGCGCGAAGCGGGGCGTATGTTGGTCGCGGGGTATGAATTGCGAAGAATCGCTCGTTTTGGCCCCTGCGGGACATAACGAGCGATTCTTTGCGTTTCCCGAGGCGCGGGATGGACAATTTGGACGGTATTTCGTACGAATGGGGGGCGCGGCGCGAATAATCGTTTCTTTTGGTCTACTCAGCGGCGAAGAACCGTTCATTTTGGCCGCCGAGGGACAAAATGAACGGTTCTTGTCTGGGCGAATCTGCGAATCCGTCGCCCCGGCGTGTTCGTCCGCTTGTTGAGCAGGGATCGCTTGCTGCGGCAGTTTCGTTTTCGCGCTTGTGACGTTACTGTCTGGCAAGGTTAGATGGCGCACAATCTAGGCGCTCGTTTACCTGGGGAAAGTACGTGCGCTTGATGGTCGCAGCACATGGATGCCCGTTGGGTACGGCGGCGCCCTTGGCTGATGGGCGTGGCAGCGCCCTCGCCTGTCGGATTCGCTGCATCAATAAACTGGTTTGTCGAAAAGCTCGCTGTAGGCGACCTACGCTGCGCCGCGTGCGTCGAATGCGAAAGCGGCGCATGTGCTTCGGTGGAAAGCGGAAAGCCTCTTATAGTTTGCTTGCCTGGATTTGCGCGGAACCTTGTTCATGCGCGTTCTCCGGATCGGCGCTGGCTTGGTGATCTTGCCCGCAATGGCGCTACTCGCTGTAACGGGCGCTTTCCCAAATCGGTTGGCTGCTCAGACGCTTGCGAAGCTCGATTTGCCGACGGTCGTAGTGTTCGCTCCTCGGCCTGATGCGCATTCCGAGAAGCCGCGCGACAGTTGCGCCGACCCTTTTGAATTCCGACCTGTCGCGAAACGTCTGGTTTCCCACGGTGATGACCGTGATTCCCAGGCGGAGCAGCGCATTTCTTCGTGCGGCATCCGAAGCGATGCGCTCGGATCCGGAGTGCTCGGCATCGCTGTCGTACTCAATAGCGAGCTTTGCTTGCTCCCAATAGAGGTCGCAAAGGAAATAGCTTCTATTGAGCGCCTTTTGCTCTGCTGCGTTGAGCGGGATGAAGCGGTTTAGCGAAGGCTGAGGGAGTCCCATTCCGCCGATTTTGCAGGGGAGCGTAAGGGCGAGCGCAACTTTCGTCTCGGCAGGCGATGCTGATCGGTCGAGCACGTGATCGAGCGCCCATCGTGCGGTTTTGATTCCGTTTGCCCCCTGGTTTTCGCAAACGATCGCGCCGAGCTTTTCGCGCGTGGTGATGGCATTGCGCTGAAAGAACCCTCCGCGTGCCTGGCGGTCGATGGAATACGTTGCGCACAATTCGCACCCTAAACGCACGGTATCGATCTTGTCGAGCGCAGCCGCCGATTGGACGAAGGCGAGTTCGGGAGAGCAAACGTAAACGTCATCTGCGATTCTATAGAGCGCCCGTGCTACGGGCGGGGACCAAACGTGGCAGCGGAAGCGCGTGCTGCTATGGAGCGGCTTCGTGGTAGCGATATGCAACGGGATGCTGGCGCACTGTTTTAGAAGCTGCTCGGCGCGGCGGCGGTCATCGATGGTGGGACCCGCGGACGGGAGTTCGGTTGCTGCGTGGGCAGACATGGCCTTGGGCTTGAGCGATTCGTGCGCAAGCCAGTACTCGATTGCTGAAATATGTGAGATCACGATGGTCATGCAATCTAAGGTATCAGAGTATTTCCCCAGGTAGAACGAGAATTTTGCGGTGCAAGGAATGGGGAAGGCTTTGGTAAGGATCAGGGAAGGGGTCGGCAAGGTTTGCGTAAGGAATCGGCAAGGTTTGCGCAAGATAGTTGTGATATGGGTATGCGGACGTTTCTTCGGACCGGTTATGCAGCCAGCCCCAAGCTCCTGCGGCATCGCATCGGGCGCGGCCGTCCCCAAGCTCCTGCGGTGTCGCGTTGGGCTCGGCCGGCCCCAGGCTCCTGCGGTGCGGCATCGGGCTCGGTCAGCCCAGCTTCTCCTTCGGCCTCCGCTCATTGTAATGCCTGAGGTAGGCGTCGAGAATGTGGCAGAATTTGGGAATCGTCACGTCGGACCAGTCGCGATGGTGGTAGAACCCGATTCCCGTTATCAGTGTTCTTAAGCCTGGCGAAGAAACCCTCCATCACCGAGATCGATGATGGGAGTGCTGCTTGTTGAGCATGGGGCTGGGCTGTCGTGTGGGGCGTGCGATGCGAAAAACCGTCTGTTTTGGTTGTTGTCGGTCAAAATAGACGGTTTTTCGCGGTCTGGGAAGTGAGAAACGGACGTTTTTGTCGGTTGTGCGCGTATAGGCTTTCCGATAGCGCAAATAATCGCGTGTTTTGGCCTTGAGGCTGCGAAGAATCGCTTGCTTTGACCACGGCTGGACAAGATTGACGATTTTTCGCCGCGGGAACTCGCTGCTTGGCCCGGCTAATGCTCTGGGAACTCGCTGCTCGGCTCGATTAGCACCCCGAAGTCCGCTGCTCGGCTCGGCTAACGCTCCGGAACCCGGTTTTCGTCCTGGCGCGCGCGGGGGTCCCGGCGCGCGCCAGGGGTTCTGGCATGTGCTGCGGAGGTCCTGGCGTGTGTTGGGGGCCCGGCGCGCGCTGGGGGCTCTGGCATGCGCTGGTGGGGTCTGGCACGCTCGGGGGCCTGGCGCGCGCTGGCGGGGCCTGGTGCGCGCGGGGCTCTTGCACACGCGGGGGCCTGGCGCGCGCTGGGGGGCTCTGGCTTTCCCTGACGATTGACGCTGTCGCGCTTGTGCTTGGGGTGGTGTTGCGGTTTGCGCGTTGTCGCCGGGCTTCCTGTTTGCGGGGCTGTTCGCGGTGGCGAACGCCATGCTTTACTTCGCTCTTACGTGGTTGGAGTACACTGGGTGCGAACATATGCGTGCGTAGCGCTTGGCGAATGGAGGACGGATGCAGCGAGCGAAGAAGTATACGTTGGAGCAGGTGGCGGCATTGCTTCCGTGGCCTGACGACCTGGCGAATAAGTATTCGCGCGGCAAGTTGACGTTGATCGCCGGTTGCGCCGATTATCCAGGCGCCGCATGTCTTGCGGCGGTTGCCTCGCAGCGCATGGGCGCGGGGTATACCGAAGTTGCCTGCTCGCCCGAATCCGTCGCGGCGGTGCGCGCGGCAAGCCCGTCGCTTGTGGTGCGCGCGTGGGACGAGCTGGCGGCGTACGCGCAGCTCGATCCTGATGAACGGGGGAGCATCGCTGGCAGCCCTGCCGCGGTTCAGGCTGCGCCCGCAAGCTCGGACGGGCGGGCGGGCGCGTATCGCGCATGCCGATCGGGCCGTCCGGTGCATGCGGCGCCGCGCCCGAAAGCGCTTGGTCCCGTGGCGCCCCGTCATCCGCTGGCGTTCCTCGTCGGCAGCGGCTTCGATGCCGCAGATCCTCTTTCCGCCCAGCTGACCTGCACCGTTCTCGAGGGCGCGGCCGCTGCGGTGCTTGTCGACGGCGGCGGTCTTGACGCGCTGACCTCTCCCGAAGGCCGCCTGCTGCTGCGCCGCCGCTTCATCGACGGCTTGCCCACGGTCATCACGCCGCACGCGGGAGAGGCTGCGCGCCTTGCCGCTCCGCTGGCCCTGCCTACCGACGACTCGGCGCAGTTGGCGTTGCTGCTTTCGCAAGCTTATGGCGTGACCGCCATGGTGAAAGGCCCCGTTACCTATATATCTGACGGTGAAACCATCGTGCGCATGTCGGATGGAACCTCTGCCTTGGCAAAGGCGGGAACGGGCGATGTGCTTGCCGGCATGGCCGCGGCGCTGCTTGCGCAGGGTTTGGCCCCGGTAGACGCGTGCGTGCTTGCTTCGGCGCTGCACGCGCGGGCGGCGCGGGCGGCGGCAAAGCGCCTGACCAGCATTTGCGTAACCGCTGAAGACGTGGTGGCCGCCATTCCCGAGGCGATCGCCTCGTTATCGTAGCGCCCTGCTGCGACAGGTGGGCGGGCTTGCGGACGCTATTGCGATCCGGCGAAGATCGGGCGAATGTGATCGCGTATCTGCAGCGCGCCTGCGAAGGGCTGGACATCCTGCCAGCTGCCGGGGGCTGCGGCTCTCGTGTCCACCGCATCGGCGGGCGTAGGCGGCTTGCCTTTTCGCTCGCGGCGGCTTCTCGGGCATTTGACGTTCGTTTCGCGGATGCCGCCTTTTACGCTGCATCTCGGTTTGTCTTCTTCTGCGCCAGCGACATTCGTTATAGTAAGGGCGAACGAATCTGGATGGCGTTTTAGCGAACGGATGCGGGAGGTGCGACACCATGGAATCGGATCGACCGGAACATAATGAAATGCCCGCAACCGCTGTTCGCGATGTCGGGGAGACGCCGGTAGTTTCCGTTGCGTCAGAAGCCCCGCAGGCGCCATTGCGGCCTGGCTGGAAGCGGTCGTTGGGCATGTTCGTCGCCTGCTTCGTCGCGTACCTGGCGGTCCTTGAAGGCTTTCTGGTGGTCCCGCAGTTCAACGATATCGTGCAAATCCGCCCGGCGTCGGCGTTGGGGCCGGTGCTCGGGCTGTTCTTCGGCTTGCCGGGCGTTTTCGGTTGCGCGACGGCCAACCTGGTCTCGGATATCCTGCACGAAGGCGCCACGCCGTCCATGCTGGCGGGCTACTTCATGATACAGATCATGTACAACGGCCTGCCGCGCTGGGTGTGGTACCTTGTGAACGCGAGGAGCCCGCGCCCGTACCCGCGATTCGATTCGGCGTCGAAGACGGCGCTGTACATGGCGCTTGTCCTGGTGGACAGCGCGTGCGTGAACCTGGCCGTCTATCTGTTCGTCGGCGTGCCGCCCGAGTCGGGCCCGTCGTTCGCCGCGCGCGGCTTGAATAACGTGTGGATGCTGCTCTACATCGGCCTGCCCCTGCTTTACGCGCTCGAGCGCAGCCCGCTTATGCCCAACCCGCCGCGTTGGATCCACGTCCCGTACCGCAACATCAAGAAGGCGAACCTCACGCAGCGCTTCGTCATCTAGTTCGTTATCGCGTCGGCGTTGCTGATGCTTCTCGTTTCGGTCTTGGTCATCGCCTTCGCCTCCGGCGACGAGGAGAGCTTCCAGACCGTTGTGCACACCATGTTCCACGAGGCCGCCATCCTCATAGTGCCCATCTTCCTGCCCATGTTCGCGTTCCTGCACATCTTGGAGCGCCGCTTCACGCGCCTCATCGAAGTGCTCACCCTCGACCAGCAGACCTTCATCGAGCGCATGGAATCCGATGTCGAGCAGGGCAGGCGCGACATGCGCATCGCGGTCGATGAGCGCGGCACGAAGCCCCGCTATGAGATCGCCGAGCTGTACGAGTCCACCAACAAGATGCGCCGCGACATGGTCGGCTTCATCGAGCGCCTGTACAGCGTCACGGCTGAGCGCCAGC
>JAERMT010000876.1_pt1 | contig 14764 bp, 4 predicted proteins | sample 9267081 | NCBI WGS metagenome assembly JAERMT01 (sample SAMN17071939, study PRJNA684904) | human gut metagenome | isolation source: diarrhea sample from child under the age of five | host: Homo sapiens | place: South Africa: Mafikeng, Mafikeng Provincial Hospital | collected 2019-09
AATTTTTTCTTCCCCACGTGGAAAATAAAAATTCTCCACGTGGGCATTTCGAAATCTCCACGTGGAAATCCGTTTTTTCCCGACACAGCCTCGTATCGATATGTAGTCAGGTCTAAATTATTGTAACAAATCTGCGTTGCATTTTACCAGCCAGGGCTGACGCATCATAATTGCTCCGTTAGGTGCTACACGTGGGTGACATGCGAGGAATGGATGAGTTCATTATATATAATGCGTTAGCCCTGATTCCTAGACGCTACAAATCTTACGAGGAGCCCTTTGCTTTTGAACTGAGACGGCAGTGGCCCACTTGCCCGTCCGATAACTCGACTTGCAGAATCTAGGGCTAGACCACGACATTTCGATGGCTGCATAACTACTCCTGTTCAAGAAAAAGAGCCCTCCCGCGAACGAAAATGAACCCTGTGCAGAGGGGTGTATCTTGGGCTAGGAATTTTACGAAATAATACTACCTTTGTGTTGTAACTTTTTCGTTTAACCAACAACAAGCAAAAGCTTATGAAACATCGCATTATGGTGATTACGAAGCTCCTACTTGCTGTGACACTCTTGGTGTCGCTCTCGTGGTCGAGCTTAGCACAGGGCGGTACACCTCCAGAGGGTATCGACTTTTCCGTCCTCACTGAGGAGAGACCGCAGTCGGCTCTCTCCCTGCAGAGTGGCTACAAGGCTGCACTAGAGACGACCTGGCACTCGCTATATAGCAATAGTGCCGTCAAGTGGGCGGGGGTATATAGTGACCAGTGGTTTGCCTGCTCGGCATCAAGCTTTTCGGTCAAAGCTCCCTACAGCAGTTACCTGATTACCTGTCCGCTAGCCCTAGACGCTATCGGAGGTAAGAGTTTGACATTTGACCTAAAAGTGGCTCTGGTAAAGGGGAACTCGCCTTTTCGCATCTTGCTCATCAACAAGAGTGGTGAGACCCTTCAGACGCTCTATGAGCATCAGTATGCTAAGCAGGACTTCACACCGACCTCTGTGTCGATCCCTACGGGGCTAACGGGCGTGGGCTTCATAGCCTTTGTCAATGAAGGCTCGCAGGGCAACTTCGCTGGTTACAACTTGAAAAACATCGAGCTAAAGGCTCCCTCAACAGAGGTGGCGATCAGCTACAATCCCGCAGAGGGGCTGACCTTCTCTGAGGTGGCTGTTGGCGAGGTCGGAGCTACCAAAGAGATAGAGATTTTCATCCAGAACTTCACGGGGACGCCCGAGGCTACGCTTACGGGGATTAACAAAGAGGACTTTCTCTTGAAGCCACTCTATGGTGGGCTCACCGCCACGGGTGGTAAGCTGAGCGTCACATTCGTGCCTAAGAATGGCAACCCCAATATTACCGCGTTTGTCACCGTGGTGGCTGGCAAGACGAAGGTTGACATACCGCTCCAGGCTTCAGCCACAGGTGCTAGTGCTAAGATCAAAGTATCTGCTATGCCTGAGAGTATCGACTTTGGCTCTGTAGCTGTCGGGGAGACCTCGGTAGAGAAAGCGACCAGCATCACCGTACAGAATGCAATCGAGACGCCCACAGTGACCCTGACAGGTGCACACAAGGGAGACTTTACAATTACGAAGGGAGCTTCCTTTGACAATCACGGAGGTGGTATCTCCGTGACCTTTACCCCTACAGCAGAGGGGGTACGCACGGCCTCTATCGAGGTGAATGCCTCGGGAACGATCCTACAGATACCGCTCCAAGGTACTGGCACGAAGGGTGGTGGCGTGACACCACCTCCTCCAGGTAAACCAGAACCTAAGGAGGATCAAGAGCTGCTGGTAGATCAGTTCTTCTACAACTTTGATGAGGCTGATCGTCCTACCTCTTGGAGCTACAAGGGAAATGTGATGAAGGAGACTAAAGGGTACAACGGTAGTACGGGCTTTGCCGTCCGACTTGACCAAACTACCTCTAGCGAGACCGCTCAGCTCTATCAGGAGATAGACATAGATGCTAAGGAGTTTTCTATGGCTCCAGGCAGTGTCCTCGAGGGTATGATACACTACTCGGTGCAGGAGCCTTTTGCAGATAATCATGGTGTGCGTCTAGCCTGCCAGTGGTTGGATGCGGATCGCAAGCCTATTGTGACACCTGAGGACGCTTTTATCGGAAGTGATAGATACATCGAGTGGCGCAAGGCATGGGATGAGATCCGCTTTAGGACGGTTGTTCCCGAGGGCGCTCGCTACTTCCGCTTTGGTGTAGAGGTCTCAGCTGGTAGTCTCGTCAAGGTGGACGACTGTTCTCTGCTACGTCTGACCAAACTACACGGACAGGACCGCTTTGTCTCCGTATTGCCACACGCCATCTATCGTGAGGGCAAGACAACGGAGCCAATCCAGGGTACGATGCTCGTACAGTCTATGAGCATGGGTAAGGTACAGCCCAATATAACGATGCCATCAGGCACCTTTACCATGACACCTAGCGAACTGCCTGCGGGCCATCAGGTCACGGAGGTCGCCTACGCTATCCAAGCGAGTGAGCCTGGTGCTTATATCAGTGGAGCTTATGGTACGAAGCCCTACTCGGTTCAGTACGATGGTACGAATGGGTGGGCTACGATCCGTATCAATAGCTATATCATCGACCCTGCTACGCCTCCTATGGTCAAGCTCTCTGACAAGACTCCTAATAAGACTCTCGTCTGCACAGTGGGTGAGATGGATGAGATGGAGCTAGAGTTTGACGTGACGGGCGTAATCCAAGAGGTCAAGGTACAGACCGCCTCTGAGAGTGGTTACTTCAAGAGTAGCACGAGTAGCTTCTTCTACTCACCGACCAAAAAGCAGGTCCTTAATAATAAGGTAAAAGTGACCTTCGCTCCACGAGAGGCTGGCACTTATAAGGCGACTCTAACACTGACGACTGCCTGTATGAAGCCTCTCGTGATAGAGGTCGTTGGCGAAGCTAAGCCTGAGTCTGCAGAGTGGATGGAGACTTTTGCAGAGGATAAGCCTCTAGACAATCGCTTTAAAGGCGACAACTGGATGGGGTATCACCGCTTTGACAAGGGGTACTACTACCTCAGTGGCTCTTGGGTAGAGGCTGGCAAGGTCTCTATCAGTAAGGATGGCCGACTGGAGAGCGATGAGCTACTAGTCAATGGTATAGACTATGTGAAGCTCCTCCCCGCTACGGATGGTCTAGAGCTATACTACACAATCGATGGTGGCGGTCACTGGACGAAGGCTACGCTGGAGGGTGGTGCCTACAAGGTCGGCACACATCGTCCTACACGCTTTAAGGTGGTCAACGGCTCCTCTGCCGAGGCTACGCTAACCCAGATCCTACTCACACAGTCTGCTCCTGAGGCGCGTCAGAGTATCAAAACGATTGCTCAGGCGATGATGCTCGTGGATGCTAAGGAGGCGCAGGGTAGCCTGGAGGAGTACTTCGATGCTCAGCGTCACACACGTGGCATTAACCTCGAGGGGTGGCAGAGCTTTGCAACGCTTGCTGATCGTCCCTTCAAGGGCTGGGAACAGAAGAATAAGACTACTCAGGCAGTCGAGGAGACTTGCGCCCAGATCAGTTTCTTCAACTCTCTAGACAAGGATGATGCTCGTGAGCAGGAGGCGTGGCTGATCTCTCCGCTACTCTCTAAGGCTAAGGCTCAGAGTATGTATCTGACCTTCCGCATGCGCTACGAGTTGCCTACGAAAGATGGTCAGGAGCAGTTTGGAGCCTATCTCCTAACGCCGGATGGTGCCGGTGGTGTCAAGCCCCAATTCCTCGACATCACGAAGCTACTCCTCGTGCCACAGATGGAGCCCGAGCGGTGGTATGATTACTGTGTGGATCTCTCTAAGGTGGAGGGGATACAGATCGATGACAACTTCTACGTTGCCTTTACGATGTACAGCCCTAAGGGTGGCACGAGCACTTCGCTCACCTTTATGGTAGATGATGTAACCTTTGGTCGTACAGACCTGCCTGTGGTCCAGGCTAACCCAGATATGGTCAACTTCATCTTTAAGCCCAATGTGCCTTGCCCACCACAGACGATACAGGTCTCTGTAGAGCATCCTAATAAGGAGGTGACAGTCTCCCTGGAGCCGAGCAAGCTGATGGAGGAGTTCAAGCTATCTGCTCTGAAGCTCCCCGCAGAGGGTGGTGACCTAGCTGTCGGCTTTAGTACGAAGCAAGAGCGTGACCGTGCTGCCGCACTACTTCTACAGACTAGAGGTGGGGTCTCTAAGCTGGTCCGACTCCTAGCTCAGAGAGACAATGCCGTGGAGAGTATCGAGACTCTGCGTCCGGTCTATCTCTATCCGACAGTGGCTACGACTGAGCTGCACCTATCACTCCCATGTCAGAACTACTGGATCTATACCGCAGACGGGCTACTCGTCATGAGCGGTGAGGCTTGCAGTAGGGTTGACGTGTCGGCACTAGCAGCAGCTCGCTACTATATCCGTCTACAGATGACAGATGGTGGTGTGGCTACGCTTCCTTTTGATAAGCAGTAAGTCTCGCTGACCAATAGAGCGTGTGGCGGTAAGTCACACGCTACAAAACAACGATACGCCCCAGTTCTACCTTTAGAGCTGGGGCGTGTCTATTGTCTGTTTGCCCCCTATCAAGCAGATATCCACTGGCAATACTTATGAGACTGTTGCAAAAGTCTCAAAAAGAGAGGAGACGCCGATGACGACATCTCCTCTCTTGGGGAATTTAGTGGGGAGGCGCGATGCTCCTCACGCTGTATGTTAGCCTTTAGGACATGCTTAATGAGCTTTTATTGTCCAGTTAGTTGGCATTTATCGCTTGGGGAAGGTAGGCTGCGGATGCGCCTTGACCTCCTCCAGGAGTACGCGTACGGCTGCTTCTAGCTGACTATCGTGTCCCTCGAGGACGGGGTTGTAGTCGAGCGGTACCACGACATCGGGCTCGAGCTGCTTATTCTCGAGAAAGTCTCCCTGCTGGGTGCGATAACCTACGGCGGGGATGCCGAAGAAGAGCAGCGGGTTCTGCATGGTGACCCAGTTGACCGAGGTCATAGTGCCTGGTACTGGCATACCGACTACCTTGCCCATGCCGAGGGTTTGGTAGACCCATGGAGAGCCGTGTGCATTGGAGTAGTCAGCCTCGCAGACGAGCATGACTGAGGGCTTGGTCCATCGCTTGCTAGGCATCGTGCAGTAATCCTGCCCACGCACCTCTTGCTGCAGATAAGCCTTGCCGCCGAAGAAGGTCTCGAGGTCTTCGTGCAGACGACCGCCACCGTTGTAGCGGATATCTATGACGATACCATCGCATTGGTAGTACTTGCCCATCACCTCGCTATAGACGGTGCGGAACTCGTCATCGCCCATGCTCGGGATGTGTACATAGCCGAGACGACCATTCGAGAGACGCTGTACCTCAGCTTCACGAGCCTTGACCCAACGCTTGTAGAGTAGTCCCGAGAGCTTGCCTGATGAGATAGGACGTATAGCCTCGGTGATTTCCTTTTGCTCCTTATTACTATAGAAGGTGACAGCCGTGAGCGTGCCGGTAGTGCCTGCGAGGAGGTCACGCCAGTCGGTGTGGTGGTCGATGCGTGTACCATTGATCGCAACGATGCGGTCGCCAGGCTGTAGCTTAGTCAGGTAGGTGTCGAAGGGGCCGCCCGTAACGATTTCGTCGACGAGGATGCCCTCGAGGGGTAGGGAGTACCAGTTGTAGAGTAGCCCTAGGCGTCCCGTAGCTGGCTCGCTGGTGCCACTTCTGTAGCCTGAGCCGGTGTGCGATACGTTGAGCTCGCCGAGGATCTCGCTGAGCATCTCGGAGAAGTCCTCGTTCGTCGCGATGTGGGGCAAGAACTGGCGGTAGTGGTCGGTCAGCCCCTTCCAGTCTACGCCGTGCATGTCTGCGCGGTAGAAGCGTAGCCCCTCCTCGCGAACCATAAAGTCGTACATCGCCTCACGCTCGGCGTAGCTATCTAGCTCCACACGCGCACGGTAGTTGACCGACTCAAACTTCTTTGAAGCGGGCGTAAAGCACTGTACTCGGCCCGAGGACACGACGAAGATCTTATCTCCCTTGGGTGTGGGGCGCATATAGGCACTGCCCGAGAGGTCTAGCTGACGTAGCATCGAGGTATTGCCCTTGCGCAGATCTGTCTGCCAGAGGTTGTACCCGCCCTCAAAGGCTGAGAGGTAGTAGAGGTTCTTCCCGTCGGCATCGACATAAGCGTCTGCTAGGTCGCTCGAATTGGGCGTGAGCCGTACGATGCGGTCTTCGATGCCCTGGATCTCGACAACGATCGGCTTGGTCTCGTCCTTCTTCTTAGCACTCTCCTCGGCAGGGACGGGATCAGCGCCATACTGTAGCGTGTCTAGTCCAGCGCGGTCGTAAAGGTCGCGCTCTTCGGGTGTCATGCTAAACTTCTCGTACGCCTTGCGATTGAGGAATACGAGGAAAGCATCGCTCATAGAGCCCCACGAAGCGTGGTTGCGCATACCATATCGGTCTGAGGTGAAGAGGATGGCATTGCCCTCCATAACCCAGCCCGTGAGGTCGCTGAAGTAACCGGTGTTGGTCAGGTTGACCACCTCGCCACCAGTAGCTCTTACCAAGCCTACATCTCCAAAGGGCGCATGAACATTGGGTGTATATCCGAAGGCTATCCAGCGGCTGTCAGGACTCCACTCGAAGCTGATGTAGCCGTGCATCTCGGGCTGATCCTTGCCACTGGTGACCTGCGTGAGCTTCTTGCTCTCGACATTATAGGTATAGATGCACTTGCGGTCACCGACGAAGGCGATCAGCTTGCCATCGGGTGAGTACTGGGGTAGGGCTTGCTCCATCTTGCACTCGGGCATGAGGGGCTCCTCCTTGATAATAGTGGCGGAGGCGAAGTCTAGCTCCTTGTCCGAAGCGATGGTCGCCTTGTAAAGGATATGCTTGCCGTCTCGGCGTGAGTCGTAGACGAGCGTCTTGCTGTCGGGACTCCAGGTGACGCTCTCCTCGGCACCGGCGCTCTGGGTGATGCGTTTCGTCGTGCCATGCTCGACAGAGGTGACGTAGACATCACCACGCATGATGAAGGCTAACTGCTTGCCGTCACTGCTGGGCGTGAAGGAGCTACCTCCACTGCTGGCTGTGCGGCGGTACACTTTGTCCTTAGGACCCTCGGTGCGCAGGGTGATCTGTACCTTCTGCGGGGAGCGTCCCTCGGTCATGGTGTAGAGGTCACCATCGTAGGCGAAGCAGAGCCGTCCAGAGCGTGAGATGCTGAGGAAGCGTACGGGGTGATTGCGGAAGCTGGTCACCTGCTGAGCGGTCTGCTCGCCGATGCGCTGCTTCCAGACGTTGAGCGAATTGCTTTTGCCTCGCTCGCTGATGAAGAAGATGGTTTGGTCATCAGGTCCGAAGACGGGTGAGAGGTCTTCGCCAGGCTCTAGTGTGCAGGCTGTGGTGGCTCCACTTTTGGGGTCTACTATATAAATGTCTCGTGTGACGGAGCTGGTGTGGTGCTTGCGCCACTTATTCTCAAAGCCCTTGATGTCTTGCGCTACATAGCGGTCGCCACGATGGCTGAAGGTGACAGCCTCCAGAGGACGAGCGTTGTAGAGCATAGGCGTGCCGCCATCGACAGGTATCATGTAGAGCTGCGAGAGGATGCCCGAAGGATTGAGCGCACTGGTGGCAGGCTGCTGGAGAGATTCGGACATAATGATAAAACGACCGTCGGGTGTGTAGCACTCGACGGTATGGCTATTGCCCGAGTGGTGCGTGATGCGCTTGACATCGCCACCGAGGGCTGACATAGTGTAGATGGAGCGGTGCCCATCACGATTGCTCATGAAGGCGATACGCTTGCCATCGGGACTCCAGGTGGGGTGTGACTCGTACCCATCGGAGCCAGTCAGGAGACGCGCCTCGCCACCGATAGCGTCGACAATGTAGATGTCGCCTTGGTAGCAAAAAGCTATCTGATTACCATCTGGTGAGATCTGGGCATAGCGTAGCCAGCGGGGTGTCTCCTGCGCTACAGCCCCCACGAGCCAGGTGGCTGAGAGGGCTAGTAGGAGTAGGAGACGCTTGCAAAGGGAAGTGTTCCTCTTCATAAAAACGATATTCTTAGGGGTATTTACTTAGACGATAGAAGTTCGGTGGTGCGCTTGATGAACTCTTGTAGGGCAACGCCTCTTAGTTCACCAGCTGAGAGTAGAGCCAGCTCGACGATGTGACGTATCATAGGCTGCTTCTCGGCATACTGGTCGAAGGAGCTTTGCATCTCGCTGTGTAGCTCTTCTTGCTGCTTGTGGAGAGCCTCCTTCTTATCTTGTAGCTCTTTCTTTTGCTCCTCGGTAGGCTCGGTCTGCTCCTTAGCCTCCTTGTCTAGCTCGGTGACCTGCTCTTGGAGCGTAGCGAGCTGAGAGCGCAGAGACGCCAGCTGTGGCTCTAGCTCCTTGCCCTCACCCTCTAGCAAGCTCTTGATGAGCGGGTGGTCGGCATTGAGTACGAGCGAATAGCTGTCGGGGAGTGAATTGTAGAAGGAAGCTCCAGGCTGATACTGCGACATCTCCTTCATACGGCGCATCCACTCCATACGCGTGACCACTGCCGGCTGAGCCTCCGGACCCATGTTGCGTAGGAAGACCTGATAGTTGGCCTCGCCCGTTGGAAGCGCCTTGGCAAAGAGGCTACGCATGATCTCGGTCTCATGTGCGGAAGCATCGGTCGTCGTGTCGTCACGCTGGATCAATTGGTCGACCGTGTCACTGTCTACACGTACGAAGTGCGTGTTCTCCCACTTTTGCTCTAGATGGTTGAGTAGGGGCGTGTCGAGCATGCCGTGCATGTGGAGTACGTTGTACCCCTTAGCCTCGGCAGCCTGTATGTAGCTGTACTGCGCCTCAGGGTCGGTAGCGTAGAGGTAGACGAGCTTGCCGTCCTTGTCGGTCTGATTGCTCTTGACCAGCTCACGATACTCCTCGGGCGTGTAGAACTTACCAGCCACATCCTCCAGTAGGAGTAGCGACTTGAGCGCACGCTCCTCCATCTTCTCATCGGTGAGGATACCATAATGTATGAAGACGGAGAGGTCGGGCCACTTAGCTTCGTAGGTGGGGCGATCATTCTTCATGATCTCCTCTAGCTTGTCGGCCACCTTCTTTGTAATGTAGCTGCTGATCTTCTTGACATTGCTGTCAGACTGTAGGTAAGAGCGCGATACGTTGAGCGGAATGTCAGGTGAGTCGATCACACCATGGAGCAAGGTCAAGTACATAGGCACGATGCTCTCCACCTCGTCAGTCACAAAGACCTGATTGCAGTAGAGCTTGATCTTGTTGCTCTGCAGATCCACCTTGTTGCTCACCTTGGGGAAGTAGAGTACGCCGGTCAAGGTGAAGGGGTAGTCTACATTAAGGTGTATCCAAAAGAGCGGCTCGTCAGCTCCTGGGTAAAGCTTATGGTAGAACTCACGATAGTCCTCGTCCGTAAGGTCTTGTGGCTTGCGGAGCCAGAGCGGGTTGGTGTCGTTGATCACATTGTCCTCATCGGTGTCCTGCATCTTGCCGTCCTTCCACTCCTGCTTCTTACCAAAGATGATGGGGATTGGGAGGAAGCGACAATACTTCGTCAGTAGCTCCTCGATGCGTGCCTGCTCGAGGAACTCGCTGCTCTCTTCGTCCAGATGCATGATAATGTCGGTGCCACGCTCGGTGCGGCTACCCGTACTCATCTCGTAGGCAGGCGAACCGTCACAGCTCCAGCGGACGGGCTGTGCATCTGGCTGATAGGAGAGGGTGTCTATCTCGACACGCTCGGAGACCATAAAGGCTGAGTAAAAGCCTAGTCCGAAGTGCCCGATGATATTGCCGGAAGCGTCTTTGTACTTCTCTAGGAAGTCCTCCGCTCCAGAGAAAGCTATCTGATTGATGTAGCGCTCTACCTCGTCGGCAGTCATACCGATACCGTAGTCTCGTACGGTCAGTGTGCGCGCCTCCTTATCTAGTAGGACCTCTACACGGAGATCCTCAGTGCTGCCCACCTCCGTGCCACGAGCTATCAGCGCGCGTAGCTTGGTCGTCGCATCGACTGCGTTGGATACGATCTCACGGAGGAATATATCATGCTCACTATAGAGAAACTTCTTGATGACGGGGAATATGTTTTCACTCGTAACCCCGATTTGTCCTTTATTACTATTCATAAGCTTGAGTTATTTGTCTGATTTGATTGGTTACCGCTCGTCGCCCTTCTGGCTGGAAGAGGTAAACGAGGGTAGGGCGAAGCCTAGGGTCGCCTCATCGCTCTTAGCTTGCGACTCCTTTTGCGGTGCACGCTTGTCCACCTCCATGAGGAGTTCGCCCTCAGAGACACGCAGACGCACCGTGTCGCCCACATTTGCTTCTCCATCAAGGATGAGATCCGTCAGCTTGTCCTCGATCCAGTGACGCAGAGCACGTCTCAGCGGTCTAGCACCGTACTCTAGGTCAAAGCCCACATCGGCGAGTTTGTCCTTTGCCGAGGGAGTGACCACAAGGTTGTATCCCTGCTCGGAGATACGTGCCATGATAGGACGTAGCTCCACGTCTACGATCTTGCGGATGTCCTCCTTCTCTAGGCTAGCGAAGTAGATTGTCTCATCGAGGCGGTTGAGGAACTCAGGGCTAAAGTGCTTCTTGAGTTGCTTGCTCAGCAAAGCCTCCTGCTCCGTCTGGGTGAGCTGCACCTCCTGACGGAAGCCGACACCAGCACCAAAGTCCTTGAGCTGGCGCGTACCGATGTTGCTCGTCAGTATGATGACCGTATTCTTAAAGCTCACGTGCGTACCATCGGCAGCGGTGATGAAGCCATCGTCGAGGATCTGCAGGAGTATGTTGTAAACGTCTGGGTGCGCCTTCTCCAGCTCGTCAAAGAGTACGACCGAGTAAGGCTTGCGTCTGACCTGCTCCGTGAGCTGTCCTCCCTCGTCGTAGCCGACGTAGCCAGGGGCTGCGCCCACGAGACGAGACACGTTGAACGACTCCATATACTCACTCATATCAATACGTATGAGTGCGTCCTCATCGTCAAAGAGTAGCTCGGCAAGCTTCTTAGCTAGATAAGTCTTACCGACACCTGTCGGACCAAGGAAGAGGAAGCTCCCGATGGGGCGCTTGTCGCTACCCAAGCCGAGACGGTTACGCTGTATCGCTTTGACCACCTTGTCGATTGCATCGTCCTGACCGATCACTATATCCTTGAGCGTTTGGCGCATCTGGCGTAGCTTAGCGTGCTCCTCCTGACTGATGTTGGAGATAGGCACCCCGCTCATCATAGAGACCGTCTTGGCGACCGCCTCCTCATCGACAGGTAGATAGATGGCAGCCTCTTTGGCGTGCGCTTTCTCGAGCTCTTCGTCCACCTCTTTCTGGACTAAGTCCTCCTGCACTTTGAGGGTCATAGCGGTGTCGTAGTTGCTCTCACGCACTGCTTTGTCACGAGAAGCGCGATAGGTACGCAGCTGCTGTCGGAGCGAAGCGACCTTGTCGCTCTCACCCACTTTGCCCTTGAGGTGCATACTCGCTCCCACCTCGTCTAGGACGTCAATAGCCTTGTCGGGGAAGTAGCGGTCGTAGATATATCTATTGGTCAGGCGCACCATAGCGACCAAAGCTTCGTCGCTGTAGCGCACATGGTGAAACTCTTCATATCGTCCTCGCAGCTGGCGCAAGATCTCTAGCGTCTCCTCGGGTGTGTTTGGCTCGATCATCACCTTCTGAAAGCGACGCGCCAAGGCACCATTCTTCTCAATGGTCCTGCGATACTCATCCAGTGTGGTGGCTCCGATCACCTGTATCGTGCCACGCGCCAGAGCCGGCTTGAGCATATTGGAGGCATCCATACTGCCCTCTGTCGAGCCCGCGCCCATCAGCGTGTGGATCTCGTCAAAGAGTAGGATCGTATTACCCAGCATCTCAGCCTCCTTGAGTAGCGCCTTAAATCGCTCCTCAAAGTCTCCTCTGTAGCGTGTGCCGGCTAGCATCTGTGCTAAGTCTACGCTGTAAAGCACCTTACCACGAAGCTTGTAGCTCACCTCATCGCGCGCTAAGAGCTGTGCCAAGCCCTCGGCGACGGCTGTCTTACCGACACCCGCCTCGCCGATCAGCACGGGGTTGTTCTTCTGTCGGCGACAGAGTATATGTGTGATACGCTCTAGCTCCTTAGCACGACCAATCATCGGGTCTAGCTTGCCATCCTTAGCGAGCTGGTTAAGATTGGTCGCAAAGGCATCTAGCGCAGGGGTCTTAGAGCGCTTGCTAGACTTGTTAGAAGCTTTCTCCTCCTTGTCGCCCTCATCATCGGCGTTTAGGTCGAAGGGGTTGCTTCCCGAGTTTTGCGTCACCTTGCGCTGCTCGTGACGTATGATTGCCTTGATATGCTCTTGTATCTCTTCGGGCAGCTCATCTAGTGGCACAGCGCGCATAGAGTTTTTGTCCGTCTCTCCGTTGGGCTCATTTTGAGAGACGAAGACCTCTACCTGCTTTACAATAGTGTTAGGGTCCATGTCGCTAGCAGGCTTCTTCTTTTGGGGTTCGTCTGATGCAGACGGCTTGAGGAAAGCCTGCTCGATAAGCTTCTTCCATGTGGTTATGTCAAGCTCTGAGCGCAGAAACTCTGACAAGGGATAAGTTATATCCGATAGAGCCATCGAGAGAATTGTCTGTATCACCTCCTCTTCCTTTTTGGGACTATCGACAGCCTCTACTTCTATAATCTGACCCTTGGTACGACTCTCTAGACTATGCTTCAGATAGCTAGCTAGAACCTGCTTCTTGGTAGGTCGAGCTGTCATATATGGCCAAGGATAGATATCCGGTCGATTCTCGTGTAGCATATAAGCAATAATACGAGGTGCATCAATCACGTTGAAGTTATCATGATTGGGGAAGAAGACCTCCCACGCCCCCACCAGGATGGACTTCAACTGGTCGTGGTAGTAGCGTACTAGCTCGTCACTTGGAGTCGTGTAGTGATCCTGTGTGATGATATCTTGGATATGATTGTTATATGCCTTTGCGGTAGAGCAGTCAAAGAGTGTATCTTGGATCTGACTGAGAGGAATGTCTAGTGTGCGTAAGATGAGGACACTAGGAAAGCTGTCATCACAGCGAGCTAAGTCTGCAAAGAGTGCTGGGTAGATGTCTAGCGGCTCTCCAGATCGCAGCCCGATGGTGCAAATTCTAGTAAAGGCGCTGATTACCTGGCTACTTATTTGGTATGGCGTGAAATTCATGCGTTTGTAGTTATCTCTTGAAGTGAATAGGTCGTGCTTCGCACCGCTGCAAGGGTACTGGCACTGGGCGATATATGCGGGTGCAAAGCACAGCTAGGCACCCTCGTGCAAAGGTCTCGCTGTGTAAAGGTACTCAAAAACTATACCAGAGCACGGCGAGGTGCCGATAAAGGCTCTCTCCACACCTCAAATAGACAGACGAATCCCTAGATAGGACAAATTGACCTGCCGAAGGTGACTGTTGTAAAAGTCAACAGTCTCACAATCTTGCTTGCGAGATTGTCTAGACTTTGCAGAAAGGATGAAGCGCAAGGCGCTGAGGGTGAGGTCTGAAACTCACATACCTCCGTATGTGACCGAAGCCGAATCCCGAAAGCAACACAGCGATTCGCCTTTATGCAACAGTCTCCGAAGATGAGAGCGCGATAGGGTAGGGGCAAAAAAAGAGAAAGACCTATCGAAGCCTCATCTATGTAAGGTCATCCAATAGGTCTCTCTCGTGGTACGCAGGATGAGAGTCGAACTCACACACCATTGCTGGCACTACCCCCTCAAAGTAGCGTGTCTACCAATTCCACCACCTGCGCATACAATATATATTATAGTCCGTGACAGCAACTCTAGGTGCCCAAGACAGGAATCGAACCTGCACAAACTTGCGTTTACTAGTACCTGAAACTAGCGCGTCTACCAATTCCGCCACTTGGGCTTGTAGCAGTGACTACCTGTGTGTATAAGGTCACTATCGTATCTCCTCTCCCACCTCTATCGCCCCTCCTAGGAGCCGTCAAGCTATGAGAGATGCAGTCGCTTGTCGAGAGGTCACTACCTCTCTTAGACTAATAATCCTCTTACTCCGTCATACTTACTGACCATCTTGTCAAGAAGCGTATGACCTCGTATGAGGATCTGAGCGGTGCGGACGGGACTCGAACCCGTGACCCCCTGCGTGACAGGCAGGTATTCTAACCAGCTGAACTACCGCACCTCGGTTGTTTGCTATGCAAAGGTACAAAAACTTCTCAACACTGCAATAGCTAAGATGAAGTTTTTTCGATTTACGCTTCAAGTATCTCCTCGAGGACTATGCCAGCTCGCTAGCTACGGCTCCTACTAGGCGGGAGTGTCTTGAGCTCCTCTGCTCCTTAGCGACCACAAAGGTACGATAATTTTTGAAACTAACAAACGTTTCCCCTTTGAAATTGCATTTTGGAGTGGAAAATACGGAATCGCTGTGTTGCTTTCGGGATTCGGCTTCGGTCACATACGGAGGTATGCTCCCTTTAGACCTCACCCTCAGCGTCTTGCGCTTCATCCATTCTGCAAAGTCAGAACAATCTTGCAAGCAAGATTGTTCTGACTGTTGACTTTTGCAACAGTCTCTAGCTATAGAAATTCAATGCTGGATTGTTACAATAATTTAGACCCGACTACATATCGATACGGTGCTGTGTCGGGGAAAACGGATTTCCCACGTGGATATTTTGAAATATCCAGGTGGAGAATTTTTATTTTCCACGTGGGGA
>JAERMT010000880.1_pt1 | contig 14717 bp, 18 predicted proteins | sample 9267081 | NCBI WGS metagenome assembly JAERMT01 (sample SAMN17071939, study PRJNA684904) | human gut metagenome | isolation source: diarrhea sample from child under the age of five | host: Homo sapiens | place: South Africa: Mafikeng, Mafikeng Provincial Hospital | collected 2019-09
CCGTCGTACAACTATGCCGGAAGCACTTCGCAAAGCTGATGAGGTTCTGCAGCAGGCTGTCCAGGGAATTACAGACCTGATCAATCTGCCGGCACTGATCAACCTTGACTTCGCGGATGTTCAGACAGTTATGACAGATAAAGGAATCGCACATATCGGTATTGGTGAGGCCAGAGGAGATGACAAGGCTATGGAAGCTGTTCAGCAGGCTGTATCCTCTCCACTGCTTGAGACAACCATCAAAGGTGCTACTCATGTGATCATCAATATTTCCGGAGATATTTCTCTTATGGATGCAAATGATGCAGCAAGCTATGTACAGGAACTGACAGGTGAAGATACAAACATCATCTTTGGTGCTATGTATGATGATTCTGTTGCAGACTATGCTAAGATCACAGTTATTGCAACCGGATTATCCGATACAGCTGCAAAGACCACTCCATTTGGTACAAGAAGCAATACAACACCATTTGGTGTACGTAAACCGGCAGCAGCTACATCTGCGCCGTCTTCCAGTACAATGTCCATGCCAAGCTTCAGCCTGCCGACTATGAACAATGGTTCTTATACAGGCAAAGTTCCGACCAGCACAGTGCAGAAGAAAGATATCCAGATCCCGGATTTCCTGAGAAACAGATAGGAAGCGGCAGAATCAGAAACTGAATGTTTCAGACATAAAAAAGACGCTGTTTGATGCAGCGTCTTTTTGAGTGTCAGGATCAGAATTTGCAGGAGAAGGTATTACATTTTGTTTCGTTACATCCGTCTGTACTGCAGCCGACCACATCAATGGCAGAGGCCGTACATCTGCACTGATCGTTATAGGTACATTCCTGAGCTTTACAGTCGATGTTGATTTTTTCACAGCCGCAGTGATGAGCTTCGTTGTTTGTCATACCGGCAGTCGCACGGTCACGAAAACTTCCACAGTTTGTTTCATCTGCACGATGAGCATTATCTCCTGTAATCTCAATATCGCCTCTGGAACAGAGCTCATTTTCATTGTAAAGACATTTTGTGGCACTACATTTCAGAATTGTCATAATAGAAGCCTCCTTCTTATATAATGATATGATTATGCATAACAGCAAACGTCATGCAGGAATAGTATGCGCTGAAAAAATAAAAATATGTATAAAAAATAACTTGACATTATATAAAAGACATGATATCTTTTTAAAGTACGTGGAAAACAAAGCAGAGTTTCACTCTCACCTCAGCGCATATAATGCGGCTCAGGTTGATATATCGCAGCAGGCTGATCTACAGAGATCGGGGAATGCACAGAGATAAAAATGAAAAAGAAGTTTCATTTGGTTATCCCTGGATATAGCAGAGTGTGGAAACTGTCCATACTCTTTTTTGTTTTCATAAGACAGGGTGGAGTTACTGTTCCTATACAGTAGCTGAGAGATTCAGGTTTATCATTTATTTAAATGTATGGAGGTGTACTACAATTAGCAATTTAATGATTAACGAACAGATCAGAGACAAAGAGGTACGTTTGATCGGACCGGATGGAGCACAGCTTGGAATCGTTTCTTCAAGAGAAGCATTTGCAAAGGCTCAGGAAGCCGGACTTGATCTTGTTAAAATCGCACCGCAGGCAAAGCCGCCGGTTTGTAAAATTATCGACTACGGCAAGTATCGTTATGAGCTCTCCCGTAAGGAAAAAGAAGCTAAGAAAAAACAGAAGACAATTGACATCAAGGAAGTACGTCTTTCTCCAAACATTGATACCAATGACCTGAAGACGAAGGTCAATGCAGCAAGAAAATTTCTTTCTAAAGGAGACCGTGTTAAGGTTACATTACGTTTCCGTGGAAGAGAAATGGCACATATGGCAAGCAGCAAACATGTACTTGATGATTTTGCAGAACATCTTGCAGATGTGGCAGTTGTTGAGAAAGCCCCTAAGATTGAAGGCAGAAGCATGACAATGTTTCTCAGCGAAAAGCGTTAAGCAGTTATTACAGACAGCGTGTTTTGGCACGTGTTCTTGATAATAAGAAATAAAAAACAGTACCACGAATTAAGGAGGAAATAATTATGCCTAAGATTAAAACTTGTAGAGCAGCAGCAAAACGTTTCAAAAAGACCGGAACTGGAAAGATCATGAGAAATAAAGCTTATAAGAGCCATATCTTAACAAAGAAATCTCAGAAGAGAAAGAGAAACCTGAGAAAAGCTACTGTTGTTGATTCTACAAACCTGAAGAATATTAAGAAAGCTCTGCCATATTTATAATTAACAGGCAGCGGACGATATCAGAAGACAAACAGGAGGAAATATAAGAAATGGCAAGAATTAAAGGCGGATTAAACGCAAAAAAAAGACATAACCGTACATTAAAACTGGCAAAGGGCTACAGAGGAGCTCGTTCCAAACAGTATAGAGTAGCAAAACAGTCTGTTATGAGAGCACTTGCAAGCTCCTATGCAGGACGTAAACAGAAAAAACGTCAGTTCAGACAGCTCTGGATCGCTCGTATCAACGCAGCAGCCAGAATGAACGGACTTTCCTACAGCAAAATGATGCACGGACTCAAAGTAGCAAACGTTGACATCAACAGAAAAATGCTTGCAGAGCTCGCTGTAAACGATGCAGAGGGATTCGCAGCACTTGCTGAAATCGCTAAGAAAGCAGTAGCATAAGTTAATATGCCTGAAAAGACCGCAGAGTTTATAACTGCGGTCTTTTTTTGCGGCAGTTTCAGGGAGAGAGAAGATGAAGATCAAAGATAACAGGGTAAGATATTTTATTTATGCTGCATTTTTTATGTTGTTTGTATATTTGGGATATAAAGTCCCATACTGCCTTGATGAGTGGAAGTGGGGACTTCCTCAGAGAGTGGAACTGATGAAGAGAGGCTTTTCAGGATATAATGGAAGATATCTGGGAAATATTCTGGCATTGCTGATCACAAGGTCAGAAGTGGCAAAAACACTTGTAATATCCGTATGTATGGTGCTGATCGTATGGCTGATGGAAATGAGTGTGCGAAGAAAAACTTTTTCAGAAAAAGATAAGTCAGACCCGATTCTTCTTCTGAGCCTCATCTTATTGTTACTCGCTGTCCCGGCTTCCCTGTATGGGCAGAGCTATGGATGGCCGGCTGCTTTTGTTAATTACGAAGTTCCGGTGCCATTGTTTCTGGTCTATTTTATATGGACAGATGAGCTTTACAGAAATAAAGTGGAAAAATACTCATGGTTTCAAACTTTGGCAGTCATCCCACTGGGAATATGTGTCCAGCTATTCAGCGAAAATATAACGATCATTGTTGTTGCATATGCAGTATGGATGATGATTTACACTGGTGTCAGATACAGAAAGATTTATTTGATAGAAGTGAATTATCTGTGGTCCGCAATTCTGGGGGCGGTGGTCATGTTTTCTAATTCGGCATATTCCAGTGCGGCAGTGCATAATGGAAAAACCTATAAAAGCATTGATATGAGTGCAGGAGTACTGCTCCAGAGGTTTGTTGTCAGGATATGGACAAACCTGGTTCTGAATAACTGGGTACTGACAGTGATACTTGCAGTTTTGCTGACTGCTCTGATCCTGAAAAAAAGAAAACAAAGTTTTGCAGCAGCAGAGATGCTGGTCGTTTTCTGGGGCTACAGTGTGTACAGTGTTTTTCACAGAATTTGTCCAGAGTGGACATTTGATGGAAACCAGGCGGTGGACAGAGGGATTATGGCACTTCTTTCCATGCTGTTTTTTATAAATGTGCTTCTGTGTATCTGGATGTTTACAGAAAAAGAAGAACGAATTTCGATCTGTATTACATATCTCGGATCTCTGGCTTTTGCAGCACCGCTTATTGCGGCAGATCCGATCGGTCCGAGATGCTTTTATATTTCTTATGTATTTGAAGTGCTGGCGGCAGCAAAAATTCTTCAATATTTTTTGAAAAACAGAGGAGAAATACAGGTTTTTTATCCGGCACTGATCCTTGCAGTAACAGTTTGTATTTCAGCCGTATTTTATGTGAGAATTTTTATGATAATAGGGAAGTACAGTGATTACAGAGCAGAGCTGATCGAAGAGGCAGTCGAACAGAATGCAGAGGAACTGACACTTCCGGTCATGCCATTCAGTGATTATACAGGATATACGGAACCGATAGATGAGATCTGGAACGAAAAATTCAAGGAGTTTTATCATATTCCGGAGAATATGACAGTCAGATTTGAATAGAATGTCCGCGATACAAGGACACATATCCTTGTTAAATAAACAAATTCTTAAATAAATCTAAAATTTTCCCTTGCAATCAGCTATAGCCAATGCTATAATCAAAAACATTAAAGCTTTAGCGAATGAAAGTGCGCGGGCTAAAGATTAAAGGAGGAGCTTTATTATGAAAACATGGAAGAAAGCACTTAGTTTAACAGCAGCAGTAGCAATGACAGCAACAATGATGCCTGTATCTGCATTTGCAGCAGACGACGAGACTTTCAAGATCGGTGTTATCGGACCGATGACAGGTGACAACGCACAGTATGGTCTTGGTGTATACCATGCAGCACAGGTTGCAGCAGAAGAGATCAATGCTAACGGCGGATTCAATGGATACAACGTAGAGATCCTTGACGCTGGTGATGACCAGGCTGACCCGGAGAAGGCTGTAAACGCATACAACGACCTTCTGGACAAAGGAATGCAGATGCTTTGTGGTACCGTTACATCCGGTTCCTGTATCGCTGTAGGTGCAGAGGCAGCAGAGGATACATTCCTGTTTACACCATCAGCAACAGCAGTAGACAGCATCACATCCGGATCCAATGAATTCCGTATGTGTTTCACAGACCCGGCACAGGGAACCAAATCCGCACAGTACATCGGAGAGCATGCACTTGCTACAAAGGTAGCTATTCTCTATGATTCATCCGCAGACTACAACTCCGGTATCAACGATGCATTCGTTGCAGCAGCAGACGAGAACGGTCTTGAAGTTGTAGCTGACGAAGCATACACAGCAGACAGCAACACAGACTTCTCTGTACAGCTCAAGAAAATCAAAGACAGCGGCGCAGAGCTTCTGTTCCTTCCTAACTACTATGCAGACAACGCACTGATCCTTCAGCAGGCACATGACGCTGGTATGGATGACGTTAAGAAATTCGGTGTAGACGGTATGGACGGTATCCTTGGAGTAGAAAACTTCGATACATCCCTCGCAGAAGGCGTTATGCTTCTGACACCATTCTCTGCAACAGCAGAAGATGAAAAATCTCAGGCATTTGTTAAAGCATATGAAGCTGCAAACAAAGATGAAGTTCCGAACCAGTTCGCAGCAGATACATACGATGTACTCTATGCTATGAAAGCAGCAGCAGATGCAGCAGAGATCACACCGGATATGGAAAATGCAGACATCAGTGCAGCTATGTCTGAGGCAATGCTCAGTGTAGAACTTGACGGACTTACAGGTAAAGCAAAATGGACAGAAGATGGCGAATGTGACAAAGAGCCAAAAGCTTTCGAGATCCAGGACGGCGCTTACGTAGAAATGGACTAATAAGATACTATATTCAGAGGACGGGGGACGGTTGCCTGTTATCACAGGACTGCCCCCCCCTTTCTTGCACTAATAAGCCAATCAGTTAATAATTTAAAGAGGTGCATTATGAGCTTTTTATCATACTTAAAAGATGGAATCAGCCTGGGCAGTATCTATGCGATCATTGCCCTGGGGTACACAATGGTGTATGGTATTGCAAAAATGCTGAACTTCGCTCATGGTGATGTCATCATGGTCGGTGCATTTGTGATCCTTACCGCTGTTACCAAAGGAGGCATGTCTCCGGTGCTGGCTATCGTACTTTCTGTAATCTTCTGTACCGTTCTTGGTATGGTGATCGAGAAAGTCGCATACAGCCCGCTTCGTAAGGCGTCTTCCAACCTTGCAGTACTGATCACCGCGATCGGTGTCAGCTATCTGCTTCAGAACCTGGCACTTTTGATCTTCGGAGCAGATGCCAAGAGTTTCGTAACTGTTATCGATGTGCCGTCCGTGTCTTTATTTGACGGACAGCTTGTGATCAAAGGAATAACCATTGTAACGATCCTTACCTGTATCGTGATCATGGTCGGTCTGATGCTTTTTGTTCAGAAGACAAAACCGGGACGTGCGATGCAGGCAGTATCTGAGGACCGCGACGCCGCACAGCTCATGGGTGTCAATGTCAATGCGACAATCTCCATGACATTTGCGATCGGTTCCGGACTTGCAGCGATCGCAGGACTTCTTCTCTGCCAGACTTACCCGACGCTGACTCCATATACAGGAGCAATGCCTGGTATCAAAGCTTTCGTTGCAGCCGTATTCGGTGGTATCGGATCCATTCCGGGAGCCATGGTCGGAGGAATCCTCCTTGGCGTGATCGAGATCTTTGGTAAAGCATATATTTCTTCGCAGGTTGCAGATGCTATCTGTTTCGGCGTCCTGATCGTAGTGCTTCTTGTAAAACCTACCGGACTGTTCGGCAAGAACATCCAGGAGAAAGTATAAGGGGTGGTCAGAATGAAGAAAACAATGAACAAAACAGTAAAAAACAATATGATCAACTATGGGATCGTGATCGCACTTTTTGTGATCGTACAGATCCTTTCCGGTACAGGACATCTGTCCAGACTTCTTACAGGTCTTCTGGTTCCGCTGTGTGTTTATGTGATCGCAGCGATCTCCCTGAACCTGGTAGTAGGTTTTTCCGGTGAGCTGAGCCTTGGTCATGCAGGATTCATGTGTGTCGGCGCGTATTCCAGTGCATTATTTTCACATATCGCAAGCGATATCCCGCAGGTTCCGAGATTTATCCTGGCGATTCTGATCGGCGCAGCAGTAGCAGCCGTGTTTGGTGTGATTATCGGTATCCCGGTACTTCGACTTCGTGGTGACTACCTTGCGATCGTAACCCTGGCATTCGGTGAGATCATCAAGAACCTGATCAACATCCTGTATATCGGTTTTGACGAAAAAGGACTTCACGTAGCAACAAGTGCTGCAAGTCTCAAACTGGAAGCAGGCGGCAAACAGATCCTCAAAGGTGCGCTTGGTATCTCCGGAACAGGTGCTCTTTACAAAGATGTCAAACATTACTTTTTCCCGATCGGAATCTTTCTGGTTCTTCTTACACTGTTCATCGTACAGAACCTTGTAAACTCCAGAAGCGGACGTGCTATCATGGCAACCAGAGATAACCGTATCGCAGCAGAATCCGTAGGTATCGATGTTACCAAGTTCAAACTTCTTGCATTCACGATCTCCGCAGCCCTCGCAGGTGTTGCAGGTGTTCTCTATGCACACAACCTTTCCATGTTAAAGGTATCCGGATTTGACTACAACATGTCTATCCTGATCCTGGTATATGTCGTACTTGGTGGAATCGGAAACCTGAGAGGTTCCATGATCGCAGCGATCATCCTCTATGCACTTCCGGAACTTCTCCGTGGATTTGCAAACTATCGTATGCTCATCTATGCGATCGTCCTGATCGTTATGATGCTCTTTAACTGGGCACCGGCAGCAAGAAACTGGAGAGCACGCGTAATGGAAAAGATCAAAGGCACTAAGAACAAAAAGGAGGCAGCTTAACCATGGCAATGTTGGAAGTAAATCATCTGGCTATCCAGTTCGGCGGTCTTCGCGCAGTTGACGGATTCAATGTATCAATCGAAAAAGGTCAGCTCTACGGACTGATCGGACCGAACGGTGCCGGCAAAACAACAATCTTCAACCTTCTCACAGGTGTATACAAACCGACCGAGGGTATCATCAAACTGGACGGACAGGATATCACAGGTAAGAGCACGATCGAGATCAACAAAGCAGGTATCGCGCGAACATTCCAGAACATCCGTCTGTTCAAGGATATGCCGGTTCTTGACAACGTCAAGGTCGGACTTCACAATCATCATTCTTATTCTACCCTGACCGGAATCTTAAGACTTCCGAAATATTACAAAGTAGAAAAAGAAATGAATGAAAAAGCAATGGAGATCCTCAAGGTATTCGACCTCGACAAAGAAGCAGATACCCTTGCAGGAAACCTTCCATATGGTAAACAGCGTAAACTCGAGATCGCCAGAGCACTGGCAACCGATCCGAAGCTTCTTCTTCTGGATGAGCCGGCTGCAGGTATGAACCCGAATGAAACACAGGAACTGATGGATACCATCCGTTTCGTACAGAAACATTTTGATATGACCACTCTTCTGATCGAGCATGATATGAAACTGGTCGGCGGTATCTGTGAAGAAGTAACCGTACTGAACTTCGGACAGGTGCTTGCACAGGGCGAGACTCTGAAGGTTCTGAAAGATCCGGCAGTAGTCACTGCATATCTGGGAGAATAAGGAGGAAAATCAAATGTCAATGTTGGAAGTAAAAGATCTCCAGGTTTATTATGGTGTTATCCAGGCATTGAAGGGAATTTCCTTTCATGTAGAACAGGGAGAAGTTATCGCACTGATCGGTGCGAACGGTGCCGGTAAGACAACCACACTGCAGACACTGACCGGAATCATCCCGGCAAAAGCAGGAAGTATCATGTTTGGAGGCAAAGACCTCACAAAGACACCTGCACACAAGATCGTCGAGATGGGTATGGCACATGTACCGGAAGGAAGACGTGTATTTTCAGACATGTCTGTATACGAAAATCTTCTGATGGGTGCTTACACAAGAAAAGACAAAAACGAGATCGCACAGAGCCTCGAGATGGTTTACAAGAGATTCCCGCGTCTGAAAGAACGTACAGGACAGCGTGCCGGTACACTTTCCGGTGGTGAGCAGCAGATGCTTGCAATGGGACGTGCTCTGATGAGTAAACCGAGCATCATCCTGATGGATGAGCCGTCTATGGGGCTTTCCCCGATCTTTGTAAATGAGATCTTTGATATTATCAAAGAAGTAAGTGAAAGCGGCACAACCGTTCTCCTCGTTGAGCAGAACGCAAAGAAAGCCCTTTCTATCGCTGACAGAGCGTATGTCCTTGAGACAGGAAGCATTACTCTGGAAGGCAAAGCAGATGATCTGCTTCATGATGAATCTGTCCAGAAAGCATATCTGGGAGAATAAGGAGGAATCAATAATGGATCAGGTTGTAATCACAATTGCAAGACAGTATGGAAGCGGCGGACGTACCGTCGGCAAAATGCTGGCAGAGCGTCTGGGGATTTCTTTCTATGACAAGCAGATCATTCAGATGGCATCTGATGAGAGTGGAATTGACGTAAAACTTTTCGGCAAAGTAGAAGCGGGAGATAAAGTCAAGACTTCTCTTTTTGGCAGCAAGGACAGCATCTACAAGGGAGACCTGCACCAGCCAGGCAGCAAGGATTTCATCTCCGATGAGAATCTTTTTAACTACCAGGCTAAAGTAGTCAACGACCTTGCAGAAAAAGAATCCTACGTGATCGTAGGACGCTGTGTAAACTATGTATTCAAGGATCGTCCGAATACCTTGCGTGTATTCATCCATGCACCATGGGAGTTCCGTGTAGAGCAGGCTTCTGAGAAGATCTCCGGATCAAGAGAAGATGTGGAGAAATTCCTTCTCAAGGATGACAAGCGCAAACAGGACTACTACCATAAATTTGCAGGCGGTGTCTGGAACGATGCGACAAATTACGACCTTTGCCTGAACAGCGGCAAACTCGGATTTGAGAAATGCGTTGATGCGATCGAAGCACAGTTAAAGATCATGCTTGGGAAATAAAAGCCAGTTGGGGGCGGTGTTTTTAAAACACCGTCCCCGTTCTTTTTTTATGCTTTCATGCATATATTGAAGGGAGTACAGGGCAGGCAGGGTAGATATGAGAAAATTTTTTTCAGGGATAGTTGTTGTACTTCTATTGCTCATGGGAACTGTCTGGTCTGCAGGAAAAGAACCGGAGGCTGTACAGACGATCGGAAATAAGGCAGCCAGGCTTGTTGCAGGAGAGGGGATGCTCCGGCTGATGGAACAGGAACTTATGGAGCAGAGCCAGGCACATCCTGAAGTAGCACTGACCTTCGATGACGGTCCAAGTCCGAAATATACACCGCTTCTTCTGGATGGACTGAAAGAGAGAAATGTCCGGGCAACTTTTTTTCTTCTGGGCAAAAATGTGAAGGAGAATCAGGAACTGGTGCAGAGGATGCAGGCGGAAGGACATCTTCTGGGAAATCATACGTATAATCACGTACAGCTCAACAAGATCCCGGAGACTACAGCCCGGCAGGAGATACTCAAAACAAACAATGAGATCTATGAGGCGACAGGAAAGTATCCGGAATACATGCGTCCTCCTTATGGAGCCTGGAAGAAAAACATGGAGCTCTGCGTCGAGATGCTGCCCGTATTCTGGGATATTGACACACTTGACTGGAAAAGCCAGAATGTGGATGCGATCCTCAAGGCAGCAGGAGAAGAACCGGAGGACGGTTCGATCATCCTTATGCACGACGAATATCAGACCAGCGTGGAGGCAGCCCTTCTCCTTATCGACCGGCTGAAAGAAAAAGGTTATGAGTTTGTGACAGTAGATGAACTGATCGTACCATGACCATATCGTGAAAGGTTTGTGTTACTGTTCACTCCGTTCACAGTAACATGTTTGTCATTGCTTTTTCTGCTCAATTTCGTTATACTGATATATAACGAGTTTATCAATTCAGCAGAAAAAGGAGTAAAAAATGGACAGATTCTTCAGTATGGATAATAAGTTTTTTACATTTATGGGAAAGGTCGCAGATTTATTTATTTTGAATATCCTATGTCTGATCTGCTGCATCCCGATCGTGACAGCGGGGGCATCGATCACAGCGATGTTTTATGTGACCATGAAGATGGTAAAGAACGAAGAGGCCTACATAATCAAGAGCTTTTTTAAATCTTTCAAACAGAATTTCAAACAGGCAACGGTGATCAACCTGATCATGCTTGTGCTGGCAGTGATCCTTTATGTGGATATGAGCATCGTAAAGCAGATGGGACAGCCGCTTGGACAGATCATGAATATTATTTTCCTTGCATTCAGCGTTCTGTATGTGATGGTATTCCTGTATATTTATCCAGTTCTGGCGAAATTTTATAATTCTACCAGAAATACGTTTATCAATGCGGTGCTGATGTCTGTTCGTCATCTTCCGTATACGGTCCTGATGGCAGTGATCTGTGCATGTCCGGTACTTCTGGTATCTTTTGCACCGACATTTAAAGTACAGGCAACGATCATCCTGATCTGTTTAGTGATCGGCGGGGCAGTGGTTGCATACTGCAACTCATTTTTCCTGGTAAAGATTTTTGAGAATTATATTCCGGAAGGCGCAGAGGACGGAGGAAAGGCAGAATGAGAAACTGGAATGGTAAACCGTACCATTCACTTGACTATATGCTGAGAGAGACCTTTGGCGAAAAGGTATACAAGGTGACGCTGAACGGCGGTATGTCCTGTCCGAACCGTGACGGGAAACTCGGAAGCCGAGGCTGTATTTTCTGCAGTGAGGGCGGAAGCGGTGATTTTGCGGCAGATGCGGCACTGACGATCACAGAGCAGATCGACAGCCAGATCGCTGTTTTGTCCGCGAAACGCCCGATCCATAAATATATTGCTTATTTTCAGGCATATACCAATACCTATGCCCCGGTGGAATATCTCAGGAAGATTTTTACAGAAGCGATTCATCATCCATCTGTGGTGGCACTGTCAATCGGGACAAGACCGGACTGTCTGGGAGAAGATGTTCTGGATCTTCTTACGGAACTGAACCAGATCAAGCCGGTATGGATCGAACTTGGGCTTCAGACGATCCACGAGCGGACGGCCGCATATATCCGGAGAGGATATCCTCTTTCGGTATTTGAGACAGCGGTGAGAAATCTTCGGGAACGTGGGATCGAAGTGATCGTTCACACGATCCTGGGGCTTCCGGGGGAATCCGAGGAGGACATCCTCGCTACCATGGAATATTTGAACCACAGAGACATACAGGGAATCAAACTTCAGCTTCTCCATGTGCTTAAGGGCACCGATCTTGCACAGGAATATCTGGAGGGCAAATTCCACGTATACGAAAGAGAAGAATATCTGAATCTGCTGATCCGGTGCCTCGAGCATCTGGATCCGGAGATCGTCATACACAGGATGACAGGAGACGGACCGAAGGAACTTTTACTTGCTCCGCTATGGACAGGCAGGAAGAGAGAAGTCCTGAATCTTCTGCATCATCAGATGAAGGTATGTGACAGTTGGCAGGGGAAGCAGTATAATTTTGACCAAGTTACTGTGAATGGAGTGAACAGTAATAAGCAGTTTCACACCCTGTCAGAATAAGAAAGAGGTGACTCAAATGGCAGATCCATTTACAACGTATAAGCTGATCGTATTATATATGGCGAAGCACGCGACACAGGCACTGACAAATTCACAGATTTCAGAGTTTATCCTGGACCGGGAATATACCGATTATTTCCAGCTGCAGAAAGTACTGTCAGAGTTGACAGAGACAGAACTTCTCCACAAAAGGACGATCACGAACAGTTCTTACTATGAACTGACGGAAGAAGGACGCAAGACGCTTTCCTACTTCGAAAAAGATATCTCACAGGATATCAAGAATGAAGTCAAGGAATATCTGGAAAGTCGTGGCTGCAAAGTACAGGAGCGGATCCTGACCCCGGCTGACTATTATACGACCCCGCAGGGCGGATATGCCGTCCGCTGCCAGATCATAGAGAAGGATTCCTCTACGATCATGGATCTGAGCATGGCTGCACCGAACAAAGAAGCCGCCCAGGAGATCTGTCGGAGCTGGGCAGCGAAGTCACAGGATATATATGAAATGTTGATGGGAGAGTTGATCTCATAAAATAAGAGGGTGGAGCCGTTAAGCTTCACCCTTTATATGTTTCATATATTCGTTGAGAGTTTTCTCATATCCAAGATCCCCTGGTTCATAGAACTTCTCGCCCTCGATCTCCGATGGCAGATACTGCTGATTCACATAATGATTTGGATAATCATGCGCATATTTATATCCGATCCCTTTACCAAGCTTCTCATGCCCGCCATAATGTGCATCCTGCAGATGAACAGGAACCGTAGTCCTGGTCTTTTTGACAGAGTCCATGGCAGAAAAGATCGCGTTTACAGCGGCATTGCTCTTTGGTGCACATGCCATATAGGTGACTGCCTGTGAAAGAATGATCTGTGCTTCCGGCATGCCGACACGCTCAACTGCCTGGGCAGCAGCAACAGCCACACAGAGTGCCTGCGGATCTGCATTTCCGATGTCCTCAGAGGCAAGGATCATGATCCTGCGCGCAATAAATTTGATATCCTCCCCTGCGTAAAGCATCTTGGCAAGATAATAGACAGCCGCATCCGGATCGGAGCCACGCATACTTTTGATAAAAGCAGAAATGATATCATAATGATTATCCCCCTGCTTATCATACTGGACCACACGCTTCTGGATGCATTCAGAAGCGACATCAAGCGTCAGATGGATATAACCGTCATCACTCTTTGGAGTTGTCAGGATCCCGAGCTCCACGGCATTCAGTGCACTCCGCGCATCACCGCCGGCCATATCAGAAAGAAATTCAAGCGCGTCGTCATCGATCACAGCACCATAATTCCCCATTCCCTTATCACAGTCATTGACTGCACGCAGGATCAGCGTGCGGATATTCTCCTGACTCAGAGCCCTGAGCTCAAAAATAATAGAACGGGAGAGAAGAGCACCGTTGACCTCAAAATAAGGATTCTCCGTCGTTGCACCGATCAATATGATCGTTCCATCCTCCACAAACGGAAGAAGATAATCCTGCTGTCCTTTATTAAAACGATGGATCTCGTCGATGAACAGAATGGTCTTCTTGCCATACATACCAAGCTGTTCCTGCGCTTCCTTTACGACCTGCTCCATATCCTTCTTGCCCGCAACCGTAGCATTGATCTGAGTAAAATTGGCACGGGTCGTATTCGCGATCACCTTAGCAAGCGTCGTCTTACCAGTCCCCGGAGGCCCATAAAAAATAACAGAAGTCAGCTTATCCGCCTTGATCGCACGATATAACAATTTATCCTTCCCCACAATATGCTCCTGCCCGACAACCTCATCCAGAGTAGTAGGACGAAGCCTCGAAGCCAGAGGCGACTCCCGGTCCAGAGTCTTAGATTTGGCATATTCAAATAAATCCATAACAATACTCCAATCTGAAAAATTCGTACATTTGTTCCCAGTATACCTGCTTTTCAAAGGAAATTCAACTATCCACACCGTTTTGTTACGAAAATCACAAAATCCCTTGCTTATCACAAGTTAAAGTGTTAAAATACTAATATGTGAAATATAACAGAATGTAAGCTAAAGGAGCAGGAAAATGGGTAAAAAAATCAGGACGGAAGAGGTTGACCATCTTTTTGAGGCAATCCTTTGTTTGAAGAATAAAGAAGAATGCTATACCTTCTTCGAAGATGTATGCACGATCAACGAACTTCTTTCTCTTTCACAGCGTTTTGAGGTAGCTAAAATGTTAACTGACAAGCGCACATATCTGGACATCTCCGAAAAGACCGGGGCCTCAACCGCAACCATCAGCCGAGTAAACCGTTCCCTCAACTACGGAAACGACGGCTACGAAATGGTCTTCGAAAGAATGAAAGCCAAAAAAAATAAAACAGAAGAATAAATAAAAAACGGAGCCCGCAGG
>JAERMT010000886.1_pt1 | contig 14640 bp, 10 predicted proteins | sample 9267081 | NCBI WGS metagenome assembly JAERMT01 (sample SAMN17071939, study PRJNA684904) | human gut metagenome | isolation source: diarrhea sample from child under the age of five | host: Homo sapiens | place: South Africa: Mafikeng, Mafikeng Provincial Hospital | collected 2019-09
TCGGCCACCTCGGGATCGATGCCTGCCACGTAGGGCAGGTAATTGTGCTCGGCAACCAGCGGATAGTACTCGAGTTTGGCATCGGCGATTTTGGCGCCCGCCTCAAAGACCGGGTAGCACGGATCGGGAACCAAAATGGTGTCACCCGGATCGAGCAGGGCCAGGCCCAAGTGGCCCACGCCCTCCTGCGTGCCGTTGCACGACTGCACCATGGACGGCGTAATGCCCGAAACGCCAAAGCGGCGCTCGTAGTAATCGCACACGGCCTGCTTGAGCTCGGGCAGGTCGCGCAGGGCGTACTTCCACATGTCCGGGTCCTGCGCGGCCTGGGTCAGCGCCTCGACCACGTGGTCGTACGGTTTAAAGTCGGGCGTGCCCACACTCATGTTGTAAATGGTCTTGCCCTGGGCTTTAAGCGCAAGAAGCTTGTTGTTGAGCGAAGCAAAAACCTCCGCGCCAAAGCGGTCGAGACGCTGCGATGCCTGCATGGTGCCACCTTTCGATACAAAAAACGCGGCGCTCCGACAAGAGCGCCGCGCGATACGGGCCATCAGATTGCAAAAGTGTAACGCTTGCATCCCCCGTTTTGGTTCAATTTAGCCAACCTGAGCCAATCGGAGCGCAGTGCTAGTCGACTGGACGCAGCGCGTCAATCTGCGCGAGCCACAGACGCGAGCTGGCGTCGCTCGGCATGCGCCAATCGCCGCGCGGGCTGAGCGTGACCGAACCCACCTTGGGACCGTCGGGCAGGCAGCTGCGCTTAAACTGCTGGGCAAAAAAGCGACGATAGAACGTGCGCAGCCACGTGTGGATGGTGGCCTCGTCGTAGACGCCTTCAAAGCTCTTGAGCGCCATGCGGTAGATCTTGCCCGGCTCAAAGCCAAAGCGCAGCAGGTAATAGAGGAAATAGTCGTGCAGCTCGTACGGACCCACCAGATCCTCGGTTTTCTGAGCGATCTCGCCATCGCCCGTCGGCGGCAAGAGCTCGGGCGACACCGGCGTGTCGAGAATATCGAGCAGCGTGGTGGCGATGCGACCGCCAAAGACATCGGCCGCATAGCGCACCAGATGGCGCACAAGCGTCTTGGGCACGCTCGCGTTGACGGCATACATGCTCATATGGTCACCGTTGTACGTGGCCCAGCCGAGCGCCAGCTCGGACAGGTCGCCCGTGCCGATGACAAAGCCGCCGGCCTGGTTGGCCAGATCCATCAGAATCTGTGTGCGCTCGCGCGCCTGGCTGTTCTCGTAGGTCACGTCCTGGACCGCCGGGTCGTGCTCGATGTCCTTAAAGTGCTGCTCCACAGCCGCGTGAATCGAGACCTCACGGAAGCTCACGCCCAGGTCGCGAGCGAGCGATTCGGCATTGGACTTGGTACGGTGCGTCGTACCAAAGCCCGGCATGGAGACGGCCGTAATGCCCGTACGCGGCAGGCCCAGGGCGTCGAACGCGCGCACGGTCACGAGCAGCGCTAGCGTGGAATCGAGGCCGCCCGAAAGGCCGATGACGGCCGCCTTGGTGCCCGTGTGGGCAAGGCGGGTCTTGAGGCCCGCGGTCTGCAGGTCGAGGATGGTCTCGCAGCGCTCGGCCAGGTCACCGTGGTCTGCCGGAACGAAAGGCGCGCGCGGGAAGACGCGGTCGATGTCGCAGGCATCGCGAAGGGCGGGTTCTTCTGCAAGCGTTCCCTCAAACGAAAACTCAACGGTCACGGCCTCCGGCGCGTCGTCCGGGCGCGTCCAGGTCGTCGAGCGGCGACGTTCGGCAACCAGACGATCGAGGTCAACGTCGGCAACGGCCATATCACAGGTGAGAAGCTTGGTCGCAGCCAGCTTCGAGCCGTTTTCGTAGACGAGGTTCTCCCCCGCAAAGACCATATCGGTCGTGGACTCGCCCTCGCTCGCATCCGCGTAGGCATAGGCGCAGTACAGGCGCGCACTTTGGTTAGAGATAAGGCTGCGGCGGTAATCTGCCTTACCGATGATTTCGTCAGAGGCCGACGGGTTGAGAATCACCGTCGCACCGGCAAGCGCCATCTCGGTCGAAGGGGGCGCCGGCACCCACAGGTCCTCACAGACCTCAACGCCCAGCACCAGGTCCTCGGCGCCCTCATCACAGCAACGGTAGACAAGCCCCGAACCCAGCGGGACCGGACCCTGACCGGCAAATTCAACCCACACGGGATCCGCAGGCGCCGGAGCAAACCAACGGCGCTCATAGAACTCGCCATAGTTGGGCAGATACTTCTTGGCCGTGAGACCCAAAAGCTCGCCCGCGCAGCACACGGCGGCGCAGTTGTAGATATTCTCGGCAACTGTAACGGGAAGACCGACAGTAAAGACAATCGGCAGCTCACGAGTCTCGTCGAGGATATGCACCAGAGCAGCCTCGCAGGCATGAAGCAGCGTGCGGTTATGGAACAAATCGGCCGCGGTATAGCCGCACAGGTTAAGCTCGGGCAGCACCAACGCACGAACGCCGCGCTCAGCAGCCTCGCGAACAGCCGCCAGCGCAACCTCGGCATTGCCCTCGACATCGGCCACGCGAATCCGCGGCGACGCCGCCGCCACACGCAAAAAGCCATCAGACTGAGAAAGGTGAAGATTCATAAGAATGCTCCCGTGCGTAGACGCCATTCACAACAATTAGCAAGCTCTATTGTAGTTCAACCGCCGGGTGCAACCGCATCCCACCAACTTGGTGAGCTATTGATGAGTTGATGGTATCTGTTAAATGTCACGTACGATTCACATCTGATGGGTACCCTGATGGCTGCATGAAACGAAGCAGATTTACATCGGGAGGGCCCCGTATGACAACCAAGTACACCGATGCGCCGCGCACGCGCGTCATGACACCGGCCGCGCTCAACAACGGCGTTCACGAAAACCATTCCATCGGACAGACCATGGCCATCGCGCCCAAAAAGGGCCTGTTCGATGACATTTCCATTCCTCAGATCATCGCCGGCGCCGCAGCCGCGGCCACAAGCGTGGCGCTTGCCTCCAAGATCGGTATCGCCGGATCGGTAATCGGCGCCGCCGTGAGCTCGGTCATCACCGTTGTGTCCTCGCAGATCTATCGCCACTTTATCTCCGCCAGCGCCGAAGCAATCAAGGGCACGCATGCCGCTGTCGACTACCCTGCCGGCGCCTATGAGCCCGTTGAGTTTGATGCCGAGGAGCACCTGGGCGGCGCCGCGACTACACAGGAGATGCGCCAGATTGCGGGGCGCGCGACCACGGCGCGCGTCGCCCCCAACAGCCTGCGCGCCAAGGCCGCTGCAGAGCGCAGCCAAACGCAAAAGAAGGTCATCGTCTTCTCGATCGCTATCGCCATCGTCGCGGTCATCGCCTGCGCCGGCGCCATCCTTATCACCACTGCCGGTGAGGGTCTGGGCGAGCGTCCCGAGCCAATCCTGTCGTCGCGCACGACCGAGAGCGATGCAAATGGCAACACCCAGTCGCAGGATCAGCAGACACAGACGGACGACACGCAAGACAGTTCTGCCTCTGCCAATTCGTCCTCGAACACCCAAAACCAATCGCAGGGCACCGATTCCTCTACGGCCAACAGTGGCACGCCGTCCGGCACGACCGACTCAAGCCAAACGACCGACGGCTCGCAGCCGAGCACGGGCGACCAGACGAGCGGCAACGCATCGGGAACGGGTACGACCGACAGCGGCAACACCAGCAGCTCAAGCGGCACCGCATCCGGCACGACGTCTGATAGCTCGAGCCAGGGCACTACATCGGGCAACTAGACGCTCCACTCCACTGATAGACGACCTGCATAGCGGGCGCGAATCGACTACGGTTCGCGCCCGTTTGCCTTAGGCGCCGTCATGGCAAACCCCGGGCGATGGTAAGATGCTCTACGTGTGTAAAGAGGAGATTTGCCATGAGCAAGACAATAGTTAAGCCCACGCTTTCGCTGGGCAACCACATCTATCTGTATCGCCTGCTGCGCGACGCAATTGGATGCGGTAAGCAAACGTTTATGACGCAGGTCGAGGAAGCGCTCGCCGCCGGCGATATGGCCGCCTACGACCTGGGTTTTGAGTCCACGCGCGAATTGCTCGAGGAGCTCGACGACTGCATTAAGCTGACCGTCTTTAAGGGCGGCCGCCTGTATGCCACCGTCATCGCCAACGAGGCCTGGGATGCCGCCCTTGCCAAGGGTGAAGACAAGCCCAAGGCTACCAAGGGTGCCAAGCAGTCCTACAAGAAGAAGAAACGCGGCGAGAAGGACCTCAAGGCTGTGCGCCCCAAGCACGTCAAGCGTCCCGAGTCTGAGTCTGCTGTTGAAGTTGAGGCCGCAGCGGAACCTGAAGTGGAGATTGAAGTCCTTGTTGAGACAGCGGTAGAAATCGAAACCGAAATTGCCGCCACGATCGATTCCGAAGCTACGTCCGAGCAGGAAGCCATCGCGGAAGCCGACGAGGCTCCCGAGTCGGAAACCGAAGAGGTCGCCGGCCAGCCCGAAACGCCCGTGTTCCAAAACAGTGACATCTTTGGCGACGATGCCAAGGATGGTCAAACCAACGAGCCCGCAGAACAGGACGCCCCCGCAGCAACGCCGGAGCCCGAGGCACCCCAGCCCGCCATCTCGCTCACGGTGGTCTACGACCCCGAAAACGCCAACGCCGGCATCACCACCATGGCATCGACACCCGTCGAGGCAAAGCCGAGCGTCGAGAACGAGAGCACGACGCAATCTGAGGTTGAAACCGCGGTTGTAGACATGCCCGCTACCGTGGACCCCGCAGATTCCGTAGTCAAGCCGGAAGCAACGACTGAGCCCGCACCCGTCATCGAGTCCGTGCCCACCGCTGTTTGCGACCAAATTCCCGCACCGGCACCGGCTTCGGCACCCGCAGCGGCCCCAACCCCTGCACCCGCAGCACCAGCCATCCCCGAGGGCTTCCCTGTCGATTTCGCAACCGAGGTCTTCTGCCCCGGCCCGCTGCTGCATCAGCTGTCGACCTATCTCCCCTACGGCGCCGACGCGCTTGGCATCGTCGGCGAGTACTACTGGATAGCCCGCGAGCGCGGTACCATCGAGGCCGCGCGAAACCGCGCAATCTTCCCCCTGCGCTACACGCAGGCCGGCGAGCGCCGCGAGGTTACCGTGCGCATTCGCCGCAACACCGCCGGCGGTCTCGGAGCCGCCTGGACTATCGATAAAGTCGAGGAACCCGAGCAGTAACGACAAACGGCTCAAATCCAAATCAGGATTTGAGCCGTTTTATTTTGCCGATCGCTTAGCAATCAGCTGCACGCAGGTGCAGTACCCGCGAGCTTATTTGCGAACGAGCGCGTACCCCTCAAAGGGACGAAGCGTCTGCAAGCCCTCGACATTCCCGTGCGAGCACAGCAGTACGTCCCACTCCCCCTGAGCCAACAGCTCCTGGACTTCCGCGCCAACTTCGCTCGTACCGTCAGAGAAATTGGCAACCACAAGCATCGATCCAGGCGCGGACATGTCTTCGATCGTCGCCACCGACGCATCATAGGGCTCTCCGACAGGAAGATTGCCAAATCGCCCGTACGCGAGCACCGGAGCGCTGTCCGCATCGAGGAAACGGACCTTGCCCGTTGCCACCACGGGCAGCCCGTGACGCAGCTCATTAACCTGGCGATAGAACTCAAAAATCGAACCAGAAACGCCTACTTCGAGTGCAGCCGTTATCTCGTCCTGGCTACAGTCCTTCGCATCGCAAGCCATAGGAACCCAAGGCTCGGCGGTCGAAAACCCGTGATTCACCTCGTCATCCCACTGCATGGGCAGACGACCGTTGTCGCGCGAATGCATGTTAATGATCGCGAGCGCCTCTTCGGGCGCCTTTCCCTGCTCGAGCAAGATGCGGTAATAGTTGCGGCTCTCGACATCGTTGAACTCTTCGATGCTCGTAAAGTGTGCGTTGGTCGAGCCCAGCTCGTCACCTTGATAGATATAGGGCGTGCCGCGCAACAGGTCCATAAAGAGCGCGAGCATCTTTGCCGCGGGAATGCGCAGGGAACCGTCGGTCCCAAAACGCGAGAGGGCGCGTGGCTGGTCGTGATTGTCCCAGAACACGGCATTCCAACCACCGCCCGTCTGCATGCCCTCCTGCCAGGCGGCAAGAGTCTTTTGCAACAGCGCGAAGTCAGGAACCTCGTTTACCCACTTCCTCCCGTTCTCAAAATCGACCTTCAGATGATGGAAGTTGAAGGTCATAGCGAGCTCGTGGTTTTGAGGCTGCGTATATCGAATGCAAGCCTCAAGGCCCGTCGAATTCATCTCTCCGACCGTCATCATGCCCTCGATGCCGCCCTCACGCACCAGCTCCTGGATGTAGCCGTCCACACGCGCACCGTCCGTGTAAAAGCGGCGACCATCGCCCTCGTAGTCGTCTTCCCATGAATCTGGCTTATCGATTAGATTGATTACGTCGAAGCGAAAGCCGTCAACGCCCTTCTCGCGCCAAAAACGCAAGACATCGGCAACCTCATGCCTCACTTCAGGATTTTTCCAGTTGAGGTCGGGTTGGCCCGGGTCAAATAGGTGCAGGTACCATTTGCCAACATGAGGTTCCCAGGTCCAGGCGGGACCGCCAAACTTCGAATCCCAGTTGCAGGGAAGCTCACGCGGTGTCCCCTCTTCAAAAATAAAGTAGTCCTGGTAGCGCTTGTCGCCCGCGATGGCTCGCTGAAACCACTCATGCTCGCTCGAAACATGGTTAAATACCATGTCGAGCATAATGCCGATGCCGCGCGCATGCGCCTCGCGCGAAAGCTCTTCGAACTCCTCCATGGTTCCAAATCGCGGATCGATGCCTCGGTAATCGGCCACGTCGTAGCCGTTGTCCTTTTGCGGCGAGACAAAAAATGGGGTTATCCAGAGGTAATCGATACCAAGTTGCTTGAGGTAGTCGAGCTTTTGCGTGATGCCGGGCAGATCGCCCCAGCCGTCGCCATTAGAATCGTTAAAGCTCTTGGGATAGATTTGGTACACGACCTTATTACTGATATCGAGCATTGCTCGTCCTCGCTCATCACCAGGGAATATGAAATACAAGAGCGCCGCTGATGGGCAAAGCCACCGCGGCGCTCGTAGGGCACGTAGGGTTACTTATCCTAAGCGGCCAACTCCGCGCGAATCTCGGCGGCACTGGCCTCAGCCTCCTCGCGAATGCCCTTCTTGGAGCCCACGATAACCGTCAGAACAAAAGGAACGACCAGCACGATGAGCATACAAACCGCAAACATCGCCCAGCTGTCAGGCTGCATCGAAAGGATTCCCGGCAGACCACCGACGCCAACGGCGTTTGCGGTGCAGTTTGTCACCACGCTCAAAAGACCAGCAAGGGAGGAGCCAATCATGGCACACACAAACGGGAACATGTACTTAAGGTTGACGCCGAACATGGCAGGCTCGGTAACACCCAGGTAGCAAGAGATGATGGCGGGGATATTTACCTGCTGGTCACGATCGTTGGAACGCTGCAGGTACGCCATGCCCAATACAGCCGAGCCTTGCGCGATATTGGAAAGCGCGATCATGGGCCAAAGCATAGTGCCACCAAAATCGGCAATCAGCTGCAGGTCGATGGCGTTAGACATGTGGTGCAGGCCGGTAATAACCAGCGGCGCATAAAACGCACCAAAGAGAGCGCCAAACAGGGCACGGAACGGGCCGGTGATGCCGGCGTAAATGATGGCGGAGATACCGCTACCGAGCCACCAGCCAATGGGTCCAAGGACAAAGTGGGCGGCCATGACGGCAAGCAGCAGGCTGCAGAACGGAACGACGATCATCGAGACGACCTCGGGCGTGATCTTGCGGAAGAAACGCTCCAAGAAGCCAAGTGTAACTGCGGCGAGAATCGCGGGGATGACCTGCGCCTGATAGCCGATCATATTGACCTGGGCAAAGCCAAAGTCCCAATGCGGAATCTGATCAGCCGGCGTGCCGGCAACGGCATAGGCGTTAAGAAGCTGCCCGGAGATGAGCGTCAGGCCCAAAACGATACCGAGCATAGGCGTGCCACCCATCTTTTTGGTGACCGACCAACAGATGCCTACCGGAATGCCAGTATGGAAGACCGCCTCGCCAATCAACCATAAAAAGCTGTCGACGCCAGCCCAAAATTGACTCAGCTGCACGAGCGTCTGCGTACCGTCGCCAAACACATACAACGAATCGATGCAATTGCGGAAACCGAGAATGAGGCCGCCGACGATAACAGCGGGAATGATAGGTGCAAATACCTCGGCGATAACCGTCATGGCGCGCTGAATGGGATTCTGGTTTTGGACGGCGGCAGCCTTGGCTGCGTCCTTGCTCACGCCCTCGATTCCGGCGATCTCAGTAAACTCCGAATAGTAGGCCTTGACGTCGTTACCAATGATGGCCTGGAACTGCCCAGCCTGCGTAAAGCTGCCCTTGGTATATGGAAGTGCCTCGATAGCCGGCACGTCGGCCTTCGATTCATCGTTAAGCACGAACCTCATGCGCGTCATACAGTGGCTCACGGCGGCAATATTGTCCTTGCCTCCCACCAGCTCGAGCAGCTTGGTCGCGTCGTCCGCATACTTGCCCATGCGTTCCTCCTTTTGCGTTATTCGATAGAACTATAGGTGGCCAACCCATCTTTTGGATAGCAGCTTATTTGAATAAGTTGCTTTACAGCACTTAGTTTAGTCAGATTGATTCTATGTTTCTTGACTTATTTGAATAAGTGGATGAACGGTCGTTTTTGCGTGGTGAACGGCAGGCATCATGCTCGAACGGTATACTAAAGCACAACTTATTTAAATGATTCAAAGGATAGCCATGAAAGCCATTTGGCAAGGTATTTACAACGATATCAAGAACGACATTCTTGAGGGGACGTATCCGTTTCAGTCGTTTCTCCCCTCCGAGGCCCAACTCGTCCAAAAATACGAGTGTTCGCATAACACACTTCGACGCGCGCTCACTGCGCTCGCCGACGAGGGACTGGTGCAACCGATTCACGGCAAGGGCGTCCGCGTCATCTGGCGCCCACGCAGTCGCGCCCTGTTTGAGGTTGGAGGTATCGAAACATACGACGAGTCCGTCAGACGCCTGGAGCTTGATTCCGAAACAAAGGTGACGCTCTTTGAGCAAGTCAAAGCCACCGAAAAGGCAGCCCACAGAACGGGGTTTGAAATCGGGTCAGATCTCATTCATCTCGAGCGCGTTCGTTCCATAGCCGGTTGCCCAGTCATTCACGATGAAAGCTATTTTTTGGCAAGCGACGTACAGGGGCTCGATGCCGATAAGGCCTCAAGCTCCATTTATCGATATCTCGAGCAGGACCTTGGCCTTAAGATTGCCCAAAGCAGTCGCCAAATAACCGTCGAACCCGCCACCAAGCGCGACTATGAGCTGCTGGACCTTCCCGAAGGCTGCTACATGGCCGTTGTGTCCAACCAAGTCTTTACCGCCGCCGGAGAAATGTTCGAATACACCTGTTCGCGACACCGCCCCGACTACTTTATCTTTCACGATATCGCTCGACGCAAGTAGCAATGAAAAACGGCTCAAATCCAAACCCGGATTTGAGCCGTTTTTATTTGTTGATGTTGCGTAACCAACAGCGAGCGGGTCGCAAGTGCCCCAGGTTGCCGTGAAAGAGGAGCGACGCGTACTTCGGTACGCGAGCGACGGCTTGAACGGCAAGATGGGGTGCTTGCGGCCCGCGCAGCGTCGAGCAGTTACGCGGTTTGGAAAACCGCGTAACGATCTAGTCGCGCGTGAGCTTACGGTGAATACGATGCGGCTGGGCTGCATCCTCGCCCAGGCGCTCGATGCGGTTGGTCTGATAGGCCTCAAAGTTGCCCTCGAACCAGTACCAGTTGCCCGGGTTCTCGTCGGTGCCCTCCCATGCCAGGATATGCGTGGCAACACGGTCCAGGAACATACGGTCGTGGCTGATGACGACCGAGCAGCCCGGGAACTCGAGCAGCGCGGCCTCGAGCGAGGACAGGGTCTCGACGTCCAAGTCGTTCGTGGGCTCGTCGAGCAGCAGCAGGTTGCCGCCCTGCTTGAGCGTGAGTGCCAGGTTCAGACGGTTACGCTCGCCGCCGGAAAGCACGCCGGCGCGCTTCTGCTGGTCCTGGCCCTTAAAGCCAAAGCTCGCCACATAGGCGCGGCTGGGGACCTCGGTCTCGCCGACCATCATGTGATCCAGGCCGTCCGAGACGACCTCCCACAGGTTCTTATCGGGGTCGATGCCCTCACGGTTCTGGTCGACGTAGGAGATCTTGACGGTCTCGCCCACCTCGAGCTCGCCCGAGGTCAGCGGCTCTAGGCCCACAATCGTCTTGAACAGCGTGGTCTTACCGACGCCGTTGGGGCCGATCACGCCGACGATGCCGTTGCGCGGCAGGGTAAACGAAAGGTCGTCGATGAGCACGCGACCGTCGAACTCCTTGTGCAGGTGATGGGCCTCCAGGACCTTGTTACCCAGACGCGGGCCAACCGGGATACGGATGTCGGTCCAGTCGAGCTTCTGGCTTGCGCGGGCCTCGGCCTCCATCTCCTCGTAGCGGGCAAGACGGGCCTTGTTCTTGGCCTGACGGGCCTTCGGCGAGCTGCGCACCCACTCGAGCTCGGCCTCCATGCGCTTGGCAAGCTTGGCATCGCGGTTGCCCTGAGCCTCGATACGCGCGGCCTTGGTCTCCAGATACGTGGAGTAGTTGCCCTTGTAGGGATAGAGGTGACCGCGGTCGACCTCGCAAATCCACTCGGCAACGTTATCCAGGAAGTAACGGTCGTGCGTGACAGCCAGGACCGCACCCTGGTAGTTGTGCAGGAAGTGCTCGAGCCACAGGATGGACTCGGCGTCCAGGTGGTTCGTGGGCTCGTCGAGCAGCAGCAGGTCGGGAGCCTCGAGCAGCAGCTTGCACAGGGCCACGCGACGGCGCTCGCCACCGGAGAGCACATTGACCGGCATATCGGAATCGGGCAGCTGCAGGGCGTCCATGGCCTGGCCGAGCTTGGAATCGATATCCCAGCCGTCGGCGGCGTCGATCTCGTCCTGGAGTTTGCCCATCTCCGCCATGAGGGCGTCCATGTCGCAGTCCGGGTCGCACATCTCCTCGCCGATCTTGTTGAAGCGATCGACCTTGGCGATCATATCGCCAAAGGCCATGCGCACGTTTTCGATAACGGTCTTATCGTCGTCGAGCGGCGGCTCCTGCTGCAGGATGCCCACGGTGTAGCCGGGGGTGAGCCTGGCGTCGCCGTTGGAGACCTCCTCGATGCCGGCCATAATCTTGAGCAAGGTCGACTTGCCCATGCCGTTGGGGCCCACGACGCCGATCTTGGCGCCGGGATAGAAGCTCAGGGTCACATCGTCAAGGATCACCTTGTCGCCATGGGCCTTGCGAGCCTGATACATCTGGTAGATGAACTCCGCCACAGTCATTTCTCCTTATCTAGCTGCGAAACGTCTTCTGACCTGCCCTTCCGGAAAAGGCAAAGGTATAAGATTCGCGCGTTCTAATAAAAAGGGGCATGGTTGCCCACACCCCCTAATACTACCTGGGAAAAGTCCCCCGGAGCATAATATGAACTGCGTACGCTAGTTTTCCGCAACCTTAGCGAACAGCCTGCTGCGATTTGCGCCACAGCAGATACGAGTAGACGTATGCGGCTCCAGCCGCTCCAAACGCCAGAATCGCGATAATCGCGGCTGTAACCTCGCTCGAAAGCACACTACCCGCCACGCCCATCACGATGAGCCCAGCACCCAGCACCATAAAGCAGGCACCGCCAAAGCGCTGCGTGCGGCGCCAGTTCTCGGGATCGGCAAGCGCCCAGGGTGTCTTGATGCCAAGCGTGTAGTTCTGCTTCACGCGCGGCAGGTAGTTGCCCATGCCAATAAAGAGCAAGCCGACAGCGCCGGAAATCAGCAAGTTAACCGAACCGACAGCAGGAACTACACCCCACACCGTGAGCTCTCCCAGCCAACTGATGGCACACATGAACAAGGTGAAGGCAATTACGAAACCCTGATAGAACTTGCCCGAGGTCCGATACGCCTCGCCTTTGGGATCGATGCGCGGCACCACGTAGAGCATTGCGAGAAGCGCCAACGGCAGCACGCCGAGCGCGGAGGCCATCCAACTGGGGCCCCAACCGTCGACGGCGCCGTTCGCACCCCAGTGCGTGGGGATCTGCGCAGGCAAGCTCGGCATCACCAAGAGGTGCGCCGCGACGTTAACCACGCACAGCACGGCAAGCGCGACCCACACGCGCAGCGATATCCCCGTGGCGTGAATGCCCTTGTTTTCGTTATTCATTCTTATCACCTTCAACGTTTGTAAAGCCCATAAACCAACCGATCAAGTCCTGCATGACGGTGGTGTTTAAGCTGTATACGATGTTTTGGCCATGGCGTTCATCGGTCACCAACCCGGCGTTCTTAAGCGTCGCTAAGTGATGGCTCAGCGAAGGCTTACTGATGTCAAAATGCGCGGCAAGCTCCCCCGCCGTGCAATTGCCCTCGCGCAGCAGCTCCAAGATACGCCGCCGCGTCGGGTCGGACAGTGCCTTAAATCCCTCTCCCGGCATAAGACCTCCTTTCGTCACTTCTCACGACGCGCACACTATACACGATATTTAGATGTTTGTCTAATTATCTAATCTACAAGTTGCTATAGAACATTTGTTCGTTTTTAAATACAATTGGATACGAAGCAGATGGGCCACCTCCGCTCTACCAGAGAAGGAGATGGACTATGAGTATTGACGATGTCCTAACGTTGTTATTGCTTGTAATCGCGGCTGTGGAGCTCGGCATCCACATTGGAGGTCGAATGAAATAGCCGCCCCCGCGTAATGCGAAGACGGCCACTTCTCACGCCATAAACGTGTTTCGGAGTTGGCTAACCCGCGGCAACGGGTGCCATCTGCTTCAATCTTATGCGAACCTCATCCTTATTTCAACAGGCTCACAGACCCCAAACGAAACCGCGATAAACGCGATAATACCTATAATGGCGATAGCTAAACGTGTATTTCACTTCCCCATCGGAGGATATCTATGACCGAAACCGTAGCCGCCGCGCCCGTCGAGACGCGCGACACCAAACTCGAGATCATCATGGGCCGCGAGGCACTCGATAAGCTCGCCAACGCCACAGTGTTGGTACTCGGCTGCGGCGGCGTGGGCTCCAACTGCTGCGAGGCACTCGCTCGCGGCGGCGTTGGACACTTCGTGATTCTGGATAAGGACATCATTGCGCCCAGCAATATTAATCGCCAGGCGATCGCATTTCACAGCACCATCGGCAAGCGCAAGGTCGACGTTATGGAAGCGATGATTCACGACATCAACCCCGCCGCCACCGTCATCAAGCACACCGAATACCTGCTGAGCGATAACATCGACGACTTCTTTGCCAGCGTTTTGGAACAGACGGACGGCAAACTCGACTACGTCATTGATGCCATTGACACGATTTCGGCAAAGCTTGCCATTGCCAAGTACGCCCAAGACCACGGCATTCGCCTAGTGAGTTCCATGGGCGGGGCCAACAAGCTGCACCCCGAGTGCCTGCGTTTTGCAGATATCTTCGAAACGGTTCGCGATCCCATGAGCCGAATCATGCGCAAAGAGTGCAAAAAACGTGGCATCAAAAGCCTACACGTGCTGTTTAGCTGCGAAGAGTCGGTAAAGACCCAGCCGCGCGACCCCTCAAACATTCATGAGCGCACCGAGCTGGGAACCGCCAGTTTTATGCCGCCCATCATGGGCCAGATGATTGCGGGCGAGGTCATTCGCCAGATTAGTGGGCGTGGCACCGAGTGCGTACGCGCCGACGGCCAGCGCCTGGACTAGCAAGGTTCGCCGCGATGGAGTTACAGCTCTTTGACGCCCATTGCCATTTGGATATGATGGGCCGCCCAGAAACCGTAGCCAGCGAAGCCGCCGCGATGGGGCTGGGTTGCTTTGACTGCGGCGTTGACCCTCGTGACTTCGCCGCGGCAAAAAAGTATGTCAGTCGCTACCCAAATATCATCGCGGGCGTCGGACTCCACCCTTGGTGGATCGCCGACGGCCGATGCGGAACTGCCGAGGTTGACCTGCTCTGCGAACTCGCTACTCAAGAACGTTATATCGGCGAGGTCGGACTCGACTTCTCACCGCGCTTCGCCGGAACCGAGGGGCTCCAGACGCAGACATTTGAACGGCTTTGCCAGACGTTATCGCAACACTCGATCCCCAGGCGCGCTCTATCCATCCATGCCGTTCGCTCGGCAGAAACCGTATTGGATATCCTGGAGACGAACAGCCTTTTTAACAACAGCCCCGACTCCCCCGCCATCATCTTTCACTGGTTTAGCGGTACCTCGGACGAACTCAACCGAGCTCGCAACGTAGGCTGCTATTTTTCCATCAACGAGCGCATGCTTGCCACCAAGCGCGGGCGCGAATACACACGACAGATTCCACTCGACCGCTTGTTGCTCGAAACTGATGCGCCAGCCGAACCGCAAACGGACGCAAGCGCACAACAGCTCGCCGATTCACTTATACGAACATCCGAGATCATTGCCGCGCTTAAAAACTGCGCCGCGGAGAGCGTCAAGTCGGTCGTTCTGAGAAATTCCCACTCCATTTT
>JAERMT010000888.1_pt1 | contig 14578 bp, 11 predicted proteins | sample 9267081 | NCBI WGS metagenome assembly JAERMT01 (sample SAMN17071939, study PRJNA684904) | human gut metagenome | isolation source: diarrhea sample from child under the age of five | host: Homo sapiens | place: South Africa: Mafikeng, Mafikeng Provincial Hospital | collected 2019-09
CGGTACCCAGGTATGCGATGGCGCCCGCCTCGAAGACGGCGACTCGGTCGGCGCGCGCGACCTCGTCGAGCAACTGCGTGATCTGGATCACGGCAACATCGCGCTGGCAAAGATGATCGATGAGATCATTGACGGCCTCGCGGGCGGTCTCGTCGAGCATGGCGGTCGTCTCGTCAAAAATCATGAGCGAAGGGGTGAGCGCAACCAATCCCGACGCCGCCACGCGTTGTTTTTGGCCGCCCGAGAGCGTGGCGACATCGCGTTGCTCAAGCTCGACAATGCCAAGCTCGTTGAGTGCCTGCAAGACTTCTGAACGCATTTCGTCGCGGGGGACACCGCGGTTTTCGAGTCCAAAGGCGATGTCGTCTCGCACGACTGGAGCGACGATCTGGTTATCGGGATCCTGAAAAGCAAGGCCTACGGTGCCCTGCACGCGCATAGCGGGCCCGTTTGCATCTTTGAGCAGCCCCGCAAGCTCGAGTGCACAGGTGCTTTTGCCACTGCCGTTGGTGCCGACAAAGGCGATGCGCTCTCCTGCTACGATATTGGCGGCAAGTGCAGCGCAATCGACGGAGGGACGTGTGTCATCGGTTTGCTCGATACCGGCGAGCGCACCTTCTGCCACCGCGCCCGTAATGCCGCCGGTGACGCAGGCGGCAACGCCCAGAACGCCCAGGTTGATAAAGACTGCCGGGGTCTGCAGCGCCATGGCGGCAACGCCTAGCTGGCCTACATTGTGCAGCACGGCGGCAAGCATACTCACGGGCGCCAAGCCAACACCCGGCACGGCGGCAAGGGCGACCATGCCGATAAAGGCGAGGGCCGTGCCGCCCAGGCTATAGGCGAGCATCATGGGCGAGCCAAACAAAAAGCCCGATGCAAAGACCTTGACGAGCGCAACGGCGGCGGCGCTTTTGACATCGAGTGTATAGAGCGCGACGACTACGGCCACGTTGGCAAGGCCCAGTTTAATGCCGGGCACCGCGACGGGCAGCGGAATCATGGTCTCCAGATAGGACAGTACCAATGCGCAGGCGCACAACAGTGAAACGCGCGCCAGGCGGCGAGCGTGCTCGATATCGACCATCTCCACGGATTAGCGCCCCACTACGTCGTAGGTGGTCTTGGCGCTCTCGTCGACGATATCGACGGTGAGTTTGTGCGGAAGGCAGACAATTTGCTGCCCGGCAGCGTCAATCCAGCCCTGGTGCACGCAATCCTGGTTGGGACAGTCTGCCTTCTCGACGTGCACGCGTCCATCTTTGATTTCGATGAGGTTGGTTCCCAAGTCGGTTGTAACGGTCTTGGTCGTGTTCTGGTTCAGAGGAAGCTCGTAGACGTTTTGCTCTCCATCGCGGATGACGACCGTGGCCGTGTCGGCGTTCGTGTTTGCTCCCATCAGACGCGTGGCGGCTAAGCCGGCGCATGCGACGGCCGCTATCGCCAAAACCAGGATGAGGTTGAGTCTTTTGTTGTCGCGCCCATCGCGCGCACCTTTGCGCTTGACCATCATGGCTCCTAGTCCTGCAAGATCTTGAACGTCGAGCCGTCGCTCTTGGTGGCGCGATCGTCCATATCGACTAAAACGCCGCCTTCAAAGCGCTCATCGCTTTCGATGAGCTCCATGGCGCGGTCGTGGCCGAGCAAAAACAGGATGGTAGAGTAGGCGTCCCCAAGCACGGATTTCTTGGTCATAATCGAGGCGCTCTTGAGGTCGGTGGCGGCGGGGTAGCCCGTTTTGGGGTCGAGGATGTGGTAGTAGAACGTGCCGTCCTGCTCAAAGCCGCGCTCATAGAGGCCGCTCGTCACAAGGGAGCGGTTGCGCGTCTTGACGGTGGCGAGTACGTCGTCCTGCGCGCCGTTGGGGTCTTGCACGCCCACGTTCCAGGCGTCGCCGTCAAAGCTCTTGCCCATCACGTAGACGTTGCCGCCCAGGCTGATGGAGGCATTTCCGACGCCGTGCTTCTTAAAGAGCGCCACGAGGTCGTCGGTGATGTAGCCCTTGGCGATGCCGCCCAAGTCGAGCTTGGCCTGGGGGTCGGCGAGGGTGACGGTGGTGCCGTCGACCGAGATGGTGCGATAGTCCACATGGGGGAGTGCCGCCTGGATGTCCTCATCTGCGGGCTTGACCTCGTTGTCAAAATCCCAGAGGCTCGAGACGGCGCCGATGGTGATGTCAAAGAGCCCGTCGGACTCCTCGGCATAGCGGATGGCTGCCTCGATGACCTCGGCGGTCTCGTACGCGACTTCTACGGGCTTGCCGCCTGCATTGTTGATGTTCCAGATATCCGAGCCCTCCACGGTGCGCGAGAACTTGTTCTCAAAGTAGGTGCAGCGGTCGGCGACCTCGTCCATGACCTTTTTGCTGCACTGGGCGCTGATATTCACGACAGTGTCGAAGACAAAGAGCGTTGTGCTCTGCACCTTGGGCGAGCTGTCGGAGCCCGCGGAACCCGCTTTGGACGCGGTTACAGAGCCCGAGTCGCCCTGCGTGCCCGAGCAGCCGGTAAGTGCACCGGCGCAAGAGACGAGGGCCCCGCCTGCGAGGGCGATAAACGTGCGGCGGTCGATAGTGTGGGGGGTCTGGATCATGGCGAGCTTTCTGGTCGGTGGCGTTACGGATGAGCCTGCGCCTGCACGACTCGGTGCTGACGGGGCGTCGGGCTGCGGGTGCGCGTGCCCTACATGAGCAGGTGGCAGAGCGCGGCGAGGATGGCAGCCTTGACGAGCGTGAGCGCAACCTCGGTCCCGCGAATGGCGGGCCCTGCGGGCGGGCGCTTGCGGGTGTTGCCCTGCGCGAGCTCGCTGGCATCGTCGGTTGCCTGATCGCGCTTAAAGCCGTCGAGCCGGGCGAGCGTCACGTTGGCCATGGGGCAGCCATCGGCGCAGCGCCCGCAGGCGATGCACTCGCCCGATCGCAGGTCGGCGCGCTCGGGGTGGATGCGTACCGGGCAGCTGTCCTGGCAGCGGTTACAACCGCGCGCACAGCTTTCGCGGCGGCGGTTGAAAAGCGAGATCGGCAACACCGGCAGCAGCGAGAATATGGCGCCGAAGGGGCAGAGGAACTGGCAGAAGAAACGCTCGACAAGGGCCATCCCAACCATGACCGCGCCAAGTGCGGCAAAGGCCGTGGGCGCGATGCCCTCGAGCGAGCGCGCGGTGATGCCGGCGAAGGCGACCCAGGGGCTCGCGCCCGAGACCTGGGGCCAGATGCCCATCATGCAGAGGGCGCAGATGCCCGCGAGGACGGCGTACTTGACGAGCTGGAGCGCGTGCTGCACGCCCGCAGGGAGCCGATGCGCGCCCTTGCCCTCAAGGCGGAGCGCCCGGCGCAGCGGGGTTGCAAGCGCGTAGACGATATCGCCGAGCGTACCGAAGGCGCAGGCAAAGCCGCAGAAGAAACGGCCGAACACGCAGGTGAAGGCCAAGAGGGCCAAAAGCAGGGATAAAAAGCCGGTGAGCTCGATGGGTGCATGGCTCCCGAGCTGCGTGAAGATGTACTTGACGCCGTTGAAGGCGGCGTTCCAGGCGGCCGGGAAGCAGATGAGAAAGCCGAGCTGTACGCACCAGCGCACGCCGCGATGGAGGTACTGTCGGCGCAGGCGCTCCTGCATCTTGTTCTTGGGGTGCGCGATGACGTTTGCGCCGTTGCGCAGGCTCTCAAGGGTTCCCGCGGGGCGTTTTGCGCCGCGGGTCTTGGTGGATGCAGTCCTGGCCATTACTGCGCACCTCCCGCATTGCTCTGCTCAAGCGCCGCGTTGACGGCGTTTAGGATGCCGGCACTCGAGAACGTGGCACCCGAGACGGCGTCAACGTTGGTTCCCTGGGCATCGCAGATGGTCTGCGTGAGGCCCTCGGCCTGCGCAAAGTAGGCGGGGGTCTCGCCGGCGTGGTCCGTGACCTCGACGCTCTCGATGTATCCGTTCTCGATGGTCACGCGGCAGGTGACAGTGCCGCCGTAGCCCTGGGCGCTGCCCTCGAAGGTGCCGTCGGTGGCATAGGCCCCGCGCGTCTGCGAGCGCTCGGCCTGGACAGCCTCCGCCTGGGTGCGGGCGTCGGCCTCTGCCGCCTGGGCGGCCCAGCTGCTGTAGCCCGCCACGATGGCGACGACGGCCGCGGCGTTGACGACTTTGAGATAGAAATTGCGGTTGCGCCAGAGGTGGCGCCCAAGGAGGGCAAACGGGTTACGCATGGGCGCCAGCCTCCTCGGTGACCCCGCTTGCGGCGGTCGGGTTGGCCGTAGGCTCATCGGGGGCGTTTGTCTTGTCAGAAGCGTCCGCCTTGTCGCCCTTGCTGTCGTTCGCGTCCTTATAGGCCGCGGCCGAGCGCGCGAGGGCGTCGGCGTAGGCGTTGGCGATGGCGCGGCTGGAGTAGGTGGCGCGCGCCACCACGTCGATCTTGCCAGCCTCGGTGCCCGCGAGCAGCTGTTCGGGGATGCCGGTGTAGACGGTACCGCGGAAGGTGCGGCCGTTGATGGCGTTGTCGAGGTAGGGCTCGTTATCCTCGTCAAAGGGATCAAGCGCGTCGGAGAGGCTCTCGTCGGGCTTGCCGCCCACGCCCTCGATATCGTGGATACCGGTAACCTTGTCGTCCTTAACGGTGACGGTGAGCTTGACGTAGTAGGGGCTGAAGGCTTCGTCGTCCTCCTCGTTTTTGCAGAGGGCGTAGCCTGTAAAGTCGCCGTCGGCGTAGTGGGCCTCGTCTGGCGTGTCGGGCGAGGGGTCCGGGTTGGGCGCGGGGTCGGGGTTAGGCGTGGGCTCGGGGTCCTTTGTGCCGGCTGCGGCCTGCTTAAGGCAGCCCTGGATGGCGCCCAGGATGCCCTCGCTCGAATACGTGGCGCCCGTTACGGTATCGACGTTGACGCTTTGCTTTTGCATGACGAGCCCGGGGAGCGCGTTCCAGGCGCGGCTCCAATACTCGGGCGTGTCGCCCGTGTTCACGAGTTCTATGTTGGCGATCTTGCCGTTCGCGATGGTCACGCGCACGCTGACGGGCGTGTCCTCGCTGTAGCCCCAGGCGGAGTCGGTGTAGACGCCGTCTGCGTAGCCGCCGGCGGGCGTGAAGGGGTCGATGGTGTGGTGGGGCTTATTGGAGGAGCCGCCGGCCGCAGGGGCGGGGGCAACAGCCTCGGCAAGCCCGCCCGATGCCTTGACCAGTGCGTTTTTGATGGCCATGAGCAGGCCTTTTGATGAATACGTGGCACCCGAGATAGTGTCGACCGACGTCGACTGAGCGCTAATCACCGACTGGGTGATCGCCTGGGCACGCCCAAAGTAGGCTGGGTCGTCCGCAGACGACACTATGTCGATTGCCACGATCTTGCCGCCCGCGATGGTCACGCGCACGGTGATACTGCCCCTAAAGCCGGTACCTGTGCCTTCATAGGTGCCGTCCTTGAGGTTTGCGGCGTCCATGCCATAGGCCGAGGGGTCGAGCGATTCGGTTGCCGGCGTTGCTGTTTCCTTCTGGGCGTTTGAGGTGTCGACGGTCTTGAGGTCGGCGCCTGCGGCCTGCGCGGGCGTGGCGGCGACCGTCTTGGCCACGAGCGGGGTGTACTGGGACACCACGAGGGCCACGGTTGCGCCAACGGCGATCGAGGGCACGATGAAGCCTGCCGTGGCGAGGCCGTGGCCGAGCGCCTTGACTTTTGAGTGCTTGGGTTGGTAGTTGTCCATTTGTGGGTGGTCTCCCGTGGTCGAGTATGAGAAAAGGCCCGCAGCCCTGGTTGGGGCTGCGGGCGCTTGCGTTGCGAGCACGTGGCGCGCGTTTTAGGCGCTAGTGCTGCATGCGGCGGCGGATGGCGACGCCGGCGGCCGCGATAGCGGCGCCGATACCGGCGAAGATGCCGACCGTGGCGATCTGGGTATCACCGGTGCCGGGGAGGCCGCTTGCGTCCTTCTTGGATGCATTGGCCTTCTTGGTATCGGTGGTCGTCGTTGTGGTCGTCGTAGAGGTGGAGCCACCGGCGGGCTTTCCCTCCGTGCCCTTCTTGGTAAGTGCGTCCTGGGTGGCCTTCAGCTTGTCAACGGCAGAAGCCACCTCGCTGGCGGAGGGGTCCTCGGAGGCGGCAACCTGCTTGGCCTCATCGAGTGCTGTCTGGAAGTCGTTCCAGGAGGCGTCGGTGTAGCCGTCATTCTTGACAGCGCCGGCGCTCTCGATTTGGCTGGCGAGCGCGGACTTGGCCTCATCAGTCGCCTTGGCGGCGAGGTTGGCCACGGCGCTGTTGAGCGCGTTCAGGGCCTGGGCGATGTCGTCGTCGGTGGCGGCGGCGTTGGCCTGGACGGTCTTGGCGGCGCTGAGGGCGTCGCTCATGGCGTTCCAGGAGGCAGCGGTAAAGGCGCTCTGGTCGAGCTGCTCGGCTGCGCCGATGGCCTTATCGAGGTCGGTGCGGTCGGCCTTGTAGGTAAAGGTGAACTCGAGCGGGGTGTTGTAGCCCGTGGAGGTCACCTTGATGGTGTAGGTGCCGTAGTTGGCAAACACCTTGGTGCCCTGCTGCTGGCCTGCGGCCTTAGGCTTGCCACCCTGCTGGCCGCCGGCGACGGCTTCGAGGTTGATAGAGCCGTCGGCGTTAATGATCTTGACGGAATCGCGACCGGAGGCGGCGTAGTCGGTGCCGTTGACGTTGACCGTGGTGATGTTGCCGATAAAGTTCTTAACATCGTCGCCCTCGTTGGCGGCGGTGATCCTCGAGGTGCCCTCGTCAAACTTGGCGACGGTCTTGTCGGTCGTGACGGTGAACTCGCTCGTCACATCGGCATACTTGCCCGAGGCGTCGTGCGCCACGAGGGTGTGCTTGCCGGGCTTGAGGTCCTTGATGGAGAACGTGCCGTTGTCGACCGTGACATCGGCGTCGTCGAGCTTGTACTCGACCTTGAAGTCTGCCGGCAGCGTCGCCTTGACTTCGGCGGTCTCGGCATCGGCCTTGGCGTTCGCCTCGACGTCGATCTCTGACTTGGAGGCCTTGACGGGGACGTACTGTTTCATGTCAACGGTGTAGGTGCCCGTGGAGGTGTAGAACGTCACGTTCTTGATGGTCTTGCCCATCATGGACTTGTAGTACTGCGAGCTCAGCGGGCTGCCGTGAGACTCGTTGACCAGACCGCAGCTCCAGGCAATCTCCTTGCCCTTCCAGATGTTCTCGACGGCGCGCATGCCATAGCCCTCGGTGGTGCCGTCCGCATCGGCGGCGTTGACCACGGCACCGTATACGGTCGCCTGGTTGCCGTCGGCGTCGACCATCTGCTCGCGCAGGTTCTTAAAGTCAATTTCGTAGTCGCCGTACTTGCTGGAGGTCTTAAAGTCGGGGGTGACGTTTTCAAGCTTGGTGGCTTCCTTGCCCTCGACAGCGCCAAAGCGCAGGTTGCCCTCGGAATCGGAGGTGAGCTCCTTGTAATTGGTCGGACCCTCGCCGGCGGGCAGCACGTAGTAAGAGTAGTCCGGAGACTCAAACAGGGCGTCCTTGCCCGTGTAGGTTGTCGTGGACACCTTGCCCTTGATCGAGGTGGTGATCGTAACGGAGCTGTCGTCGGTCACACGGGTGAACTTGGACCAATCGATGTCGCCTTTGCCCACCTTGACGGCAAACGTGACGCCCGAGATATCCCTACCGTCGGAATTGACGTGGTAGGAGCCGCTCGCCAAGCTGGAGCGCGTCTTCTGCCGCGTAGCCGAGGTCACAATGTCGGTGCCGGCGTTGTTGCTCTCGGCGGCATAGAAATCGTCGTAGGGGATGTTCATGAGCACGTAGTCGCCCGCCTGGGGATACAGGCTCACGAGCGCGTCGAGTGCACCCTGCAGGTGGGTGATCTGCTCGGCGGCCTCGGCTTCGCCAAGGTTTTTCTTGGCGAGCAGGTCCTTGGTCTCGGCAGTTTCGGTCTCGATGGACGAGGCGGTCCAGGAGTCCTCGGTGTACTTGGACTTATCGAGGGACGCCGCCTTGTCGTAGAGCTCCTGCAGTTTGGCCTTGGTGGCATCGGTCACCGGCTCCTTGGCACCTACGATGTTGTCATCGGTCGCCTGGAAGGTGTAGGTGTAATCGTTGTAACCCAAGGCGTGGACGGTGAGCTTCCAGTAGCCGGTGCCGTTGGTGCCCTCGGGCAGCTGGCAGCGCTCGGATTTAGTGAGGCCCAGCTGAATGCCCATGGACTTGTGCATCCAGTTGTCGGCCGCGAACTTGGTGCCGTAGGTGGCAAGGGCGTTGGTGTAGGTTGCATCGTCGCCGTAATAGGTCCAGGTGACGCTTTGCATATTGGCGCCCAGGTCGCCATAGTTGCCGTTGAGGTCTACGCGCAGGAACTCGCCGTAGGAGCCGCTCGCGTCCTTAACCGTGGGTTTAATGTCCGTGGCGGTCTTGAGCTCCTGACCCTTGATACCCGAGTCGGTGCCGGTGGTGGCGGCCGAGAAGCTGAAGGTTCCGTTATTGTTGGTCACGGTCTTAATGCCGTTGGTGTTGGCATCGACGTCCGCAACCAGGCCGGAGTAAGCCTGGAGGTTATTTTCGGTGTAGCCGCCGGCGAGCGTCTCGCCATTGGCGACAAAGCTGTGGCTCGCCTTAAAAGCCTCGAGGTCGCTGGTCTTGATTTTGACGGGAACGTACTTGAGTCCCGTGACCTCGTAGTCTTTGAGCGTGTAGCTTGCACCGTCGCAGGTCATGGCGCCGCGGTTCCACGTTACGGTCTTGCCGTCGGTCGTGGTGAACGACTTGCCGTCGGCGGCCCAGGTGGCCAGGTCAAACGTCGCGCCCTCGTTGGTGTAGATGGTAGCCATGCACTGGTAGCTGCCGCGGTGCAGGCCGTGGTTGGCGGTTGCACGGGTCACCACGTCAAAAGCGCCCTTGTCGGCCTCGTTGCGGGAATCGAGCTTGCTCGACGAAGCGGAGGACCCTGCCGCCTGCACTTTTTCACCAGCCCAATACTCGGCCCACGTGAGGCCAGCGTAGCCATAGGTGTATTCGTCGGTCGCAGGGGTCGACGGATTCTGCTCGTCATAGGCAGTCTGCAGGGCATTATCGACGGCAGCCTTGATGGCGTTGGACGAGATCGTGGCGGTCGAAACAGCATCGATTGAGGTAGTGTTGCCGGCAGTCTCGATTTGCTCGACGATGCCCTTATAGGACGTGCCTTTTTTGCTAAAACCGTTAACGGCCTTGTCCATGCGGTCCCAGTCATCGTCGCCCAAGCTACTGTAGTCGGCGACTTCGACCTTGGCAATTTTGCCAGACTTGACGGTTACGCTGACGTTGACGTCATACTTTCCATCAGCTGCGTTCCATTCGTCGCCAGCTTTATTGAGCGGGTCCTTCGAGTCGGCCGTGGCCGTGCCCTCATACGTACCATCTGCGATTTTGGTCAAATCGTAGATGGTCGAGGAGGATGCGGCGTCGTCAGAGACGGCACTCAGGCTATACTCGGAGCTGAGGGACTTCGTTTCCTCACTGGTGGCGGAGATCGGCGCGTTGTTGGTAGCTTCGGAGCCGGTCTCCGTTGTTGCTGCTGCGGCAAAAGCGCTGGTAGGCATCATCGAGACGGTCATCGCAGCGATGAGCGCACCTCGACAGGCATTGCTGCCCACGGTGTTGAGCTTGCGCAGCACAGCGTTATCGTTGTGCATAGAACCTCTTTTCTATCGATCGGTCATTGGGTGCTGCTCTCCTTTCCTGTTGCACCCAGATGGACAGTGGTCATGTGCGTCGCACATGATAGGTAACTGCCATAGAACTCATGTTGCTTACCGCAAAAAGTTAAAGGCAGTAAACAAAAATACCAGAAATTACCACTGGTTAACTTGTCAATTCAATTGTCGTTTGCCTGTAACGCAAGAGCGTCGACTTTTCTGTTTGGAGCGTCTGGCTTTGTTTGGCATTCGATTTGTCGGACAGGCCGGTCAGTTGGGGGTATGCTGGAGGGGACCATCAACCCAGCGAAAGGGGAGAGCATGACGGATCGGGAAACGCCCGAGCGCGCGCACGTGACGGCCGACGATATCGAGGCTGCCAACGACCTTATCGACTTTATCGAGGCATGCCCCAGCATGTTCCATACGGCGGCGACCATTATGGCCGAGCTCGACGAGGCGGGCTTTACCTACCTGCCCGAGAATGCGGCGTGGGACATCGAGCCGGGCGGGCGTTATTACACGCAGCGCAACACCTCGAGCGTCGTTGCCTTTAAGGTGGGCGAGGACCTGGCCGCGACATGGGGCGAGGACGGCGTTGCCGGCGACTACCATTTTCAGCTCACGGCGTCGCACAGCGATTCGCCGACGTTTAAGGTCAAGGCCGTGCCCGAGCTCGACGGCGCGGGCGAGACGCTGCGCCTGAACACCGAGGCCTACGGCGGCATGATCGACTACACCTGGTTCGACCGCCCGTTGGCGCTCGCGGGCCGCGTGTTGGTGCGCGAGGGCGACCGTATTGAGAGCCGCCTGCTCGCCACCGAGCGCGAGGTCGCTATCATTCCGAGCCTTGCCATCCATATGAACCGCGGCGTTAACGAGGGCTTTGCTCCCAATCGCGCCGTTGATCTGCGCCCGCTCATCAGCGCTGGCGATCTTAAGCAGGGTGACTTTGATGCCCTGATCGCTGACGAACTGGATGTTGAGCCTGAGCAGATTCTGGGCCGCGACCTGTTCCTGGTCAACCGACAGGATGCGCGTATTTGGGGCTGGGCCGACGAGTTTATCTCGACGCCCAAGCTTGACGACCTGGCCTGCGCCTATACCTCGCTACAGGCTTTTTTGGGCGCCGAGAACGCGCACGACGTTTCGGTCTTCTGCTGCTTTGATAACGAGGAGGTTGGCTCCGAGACCAAGCAGGGTGCCATGTCGACGTTCTTGGCCGATGCACTGCGCCGCATTAACGGCTCGCTGGGCTTTGACGACGAGTCGTACCACCGTGCGCTTGCCGCTTCGATGCTCGTGAGCTGCGACAACGCGCATGCCGTGCACCCCAACCACGCGGAAAAGTGCGACGCCCGCAACCAGGTTGTGCTCAACGGCGGCATCGTCATCAAGGAGGCCGCCAACCAGCACTACTGCACCGATGCCTTTAGCCGCGCGGTGTTCCAGGCCATTTGCGATGACGCTGACGTACCCACGCAGGCCTTCGCCAACAAGAGCGATATGGCGGGCGGCTCCACCCTCGGCAATCTGTCCAATATGCAGGCGAGCATGCATGCCGTGGACGTGGGCCTGCCGCAGCTTGCCATGCACTCGAGCTACGAGACCGGCGGCGTACGCGACGTGATGTACGCCATCCGCGCCCTCACGGCTTTCTACGAGCGCAACCTAACCATCAACGGCGCCGAAAGCGTGGAGCTCTAAAACCTACCAAAAGGGGATGTTAATTTTGGTAGGTTTTATCTGGGCGAATGCAAGGGGTGAAACCGAACTAGATCGGTGATACGTGGCCGCCGAGGCGCAGTGTGCCTCGGCGGATTTTTGTGTACAGAGTACGGCTAATGCTTATAAATGCTATACATACTATACATGCTTTACGTATCTACCATAGAGTTTTATGATAGTTTTGAAGTATTAAGGAGGGGTCATGACCACAACAGCCGCTCAGATCAACGTACGACTCGATGCCGATCTTAAAAGAAGTGGGGACGCCGCTCTCTCTAGGGCCGGTATGACGCCGAGCCAAGCGGTGCGAGCGCTCTGGCAGCTTGCAGCGTCGCTGGCCGATCGCCCCGGTGTGCTCGAGGATATCCTGCTGCCCAGTCGTGCCCGGACGGAACAGCGCGAGCGCGAAAAGGCCGCCAAGCGCAAACTCGAACTCATCGACCAAGGATCGGAGCTGTTCGCTGCTGCTTGCCGTGAGTCGGGAATCGATATGGCCAAGGCTCAGCCATCGGACGACGAAGGGCTCAAACGGAATGCCTATGCGGATCGCTATGGCGAGGAGATGAGCTGGCTCTATGAGTGAGACTCCAAAGCGCATCTTGGTCGACACCAACGTATGGCTCGATTACTTCATTCCCTCACGACGTGGTCGTTCGGTGGCGATTGAGTTTTTACGCGATGCGTGCACGGCGCAGGTAGATTTGCTGTATGCGGCGACATCGTCCAAAGACCTGTTCTATTTGATTTCAAGCGAACATAAGGCATGGTATCGGCGAGAGCACGGTTCGCTTTCCCCGTATGCCGCTGCGGCGGCGACTTCGCTTGCATGGGATTGTCTTAGCGTGCTGTCGCAGCTTGCCACGCCAGTGCCCTGTGACCTGAGCGATATATGGATGGCGAGCAGGCAGCGTGAACTCCATAGCGATTACGAAGACGATTTAATCATTGCGGCAGCAATACGTGCTCAAGCAGATCTCCTGGTCACCAACGATGTCAAGCTCTGTTCGCATGCGCCCGTCGCAGCAATGAGTGTAGAAGACGCAAAGAATTACTTAGCAACGCTCTAGCAATTTGAAGACCCCGCAGGTTGAACAAAAGTCAGCGAGAGCCCGCCGTTTGCGCCAAGGTGCCGTGAAATAAAAAGGCGCTGACCTTCTGGTCGCGCCTTTGAAATTGAACGGCAGATTGGCCAAACGGCGGGCTCGCAGCGTCGGCTCATTACTCCGTTTGTAAAACGGCGTAATTCTTAGTGCTCGATCCAACAACGTAAAGTTTCGCCGGCTTGCAAATGACGCAGATTCTCCGCGGCGATGTTGACGACGTTGTTGAGCGTAGCTGCCAGGTGGAACCAACCGGAGACGTGCGGCGTGATGAGCATGTTGGGCGCATCCCACAGCGGGCTTGTCTCAGGCAGCGGCTCGGGGTCGGTGACGTCGACCGCGGCGCCGGCGAGATGTCCCGACTCCAGGGCGGCAACCAGGTCGTCGGCAACCACAAGGTCGCCGCGGCCGCCGTTGGCAAAGAAGGCGCCCGGCTTCATCGCGGCGAAGAACTCGGCGTTCGCCAGGCCGCGGGTCTCGGGCGTGCTGGGCATAAAGGATGCGACGATGTCGGCCTCGGCCAGGCGCTCGGGTAGGGCGTCCATGCCGTCCATGTCCTCAAACACGATGGGGTAGACGAGCGGATGGCGCTTGATGCCGCGGACGTGTGCACCCATGCTGCGGCAGAGCGTGGCGAAGTGGCCGCCGATATCGCCCGCGCCCAGCACGAGCACATTGGCATTTTTGAGCGAAGTGACCGGCCCCAAATCCTCCCAGCGATGCTCGCGCTGCAAGTCGTGATAGCCAGGCAGACGCTTCATCATGGAAAGGACCATGGCAAACATGTGCTCGCTCACGGCCTGGCCGTAGGCGCCCACCGAGCAAGACAGTTTGGCGTCGGCCGGCACGGTGCCGGCGGCAAGGTAGTCGTCATAGCCGGCGGTCTGCAATTGCAACAGCTGGAGATGCTCGCATGCCGTGAGCATGTCAGGGTCGATGTTGCCCAGGATCACGTCGGCATCGGCGACCTGCTCGCGCGTGGCGGCGTCGGCGCTCGTGTAGATAAAGTCCTCGCCCGGAGCGCTCGACTCAAGAATTGCGCGATGACGGCCGTTGACGGGCAACAAAACCAGGATGTTCACAAGCAGTCCTCTCCGCTCAGCCTACCAAAAAGGGACAGGTTTATTTTGGCAGGTTTTATCGGGCAAAACGTTCAAACAAAAACGCCGGATGCAAGACGAGCGTGCCCGTCAGCATCCGGCGCATCCATGGTTACCAGCTGAGCAGCTCGTAGCCGTCCTCGGTCACCACGAGCTGTACCTCGCACTGGGCCGAATCACTGCCGTCCTTGGTGCGCACGCACCAGCCATCGCCCTTGCTGATCTTAATGTCGGGCGCTCCGGCATTGACCATAGGCTCGATGGTAAAGACCATGCCCGGAGCCATGATGGTGTCCACATCGGGCGCCTCGGTGGTAAAGCCCACAAACGGGTCCTCGTGGAACTCCTTACCGATGCCGTGTCCGCCGTACTCGCGCACCACGCTAAAGCCGGCGTCTTCGACCGTCTTTTGCACGGCCTCGGCCATGACGGAGAGCGGCAGCCATGGCTTGACGGCTGCCAGACCCGCCTCCACGCTGGCGCGGGTGACGTCGACCAGGCGCTGGCGCTCGGCCGAGACTTCGCCGATGCAGAACATACGGCTCGAGTCGCTAAAGTAGCCGTCCAAGATCGTGGAGCAGTCCACGTTGATAATGTCGCCCTCGTGCAGCACGTCCGTATCGCAGGGGATACCGTGGCAGACCACGTCGTTGATCGAGGTGCACACGCTCTTGGGATAGCCCTCGTAGTTGAGGTCGGCCGGCGTGCCACCGTGCTCGACGGTGTAGTCGTAGATCATCTGGTCGATCTGGTTGGTGGTCATGCCCGCGGCGATGTGCTCGCCTACGTAGTCGAGCACGCCCACGTTGATGGCGGCGGAGCGCTTGATGCCCTCGATATCGGCGGGCGTCTTGTAGAGCGCGCGGGGCAGAACCTCCCAGCCCTCTTCCCACAGGCGCTCGAGGCGCTCGTCGAAGGCGCTGTGGCATTTCTTGTATTTCTTGCCGCTGCCGCACCAGCAAGCGTCGTTGCGGCCAGGCACGGGTCCTTTGTCATACATGGCTAACTTCCTTTCATTCGCAGCTAGTATAGCCCACC
>JAERMT010000892.1_pt1 | contig 14518 bp, 13 predicted proteins | sample 9267081 | NCBI WGS metagenome assembly JAERMT01 (sample SAMN17071939, study PRJNA684904) | human gut metagenome | isolation source: diarrhea sample from child under the age of five | host: Homo sapiens | place: South Africa: Mafikeng, Mafikeng Provincial Hospital | collected 2019-09
TTCTCGCAATAGTCAAGTTTCCTAAGTCTACATATATGTATTGGCAGAAAAGATTTGATATAGTCGACCTTAACAAAGAATTAGAGGAGCATATTCTTTCAATACGCAAAGAAAACAAGGATTTTGGATATCGTCATGTCCTTGCCTTCTTAAAAAGGATGGGATCCTAATTAACAAAAGGAGAACAGAATTTTTCAAAGTATGTCCCGCAAGGGTAATTGCTATGATAATTCTGTCATGGAGAATTTTTTCGGTCTACTAAAACAGGAAATCTATTATGGAAATACATATTATAGTTTTAATGAGCTAAAATATACAATTGAAAAATACATTGTATATTACAATGAAAAGAGAATTAAAGAGAAACTAGGATGGATGAGTCCTGTTGAATAGAGGCTCACTGCCTTGGCTGCATAAAAATAGCGAGGCAGCATAAACTGTCTCGCTAATAAAGTCTAACTTTTTGGGGTCACATCAAGTAAAGGAAAATAACCTATACTTCCTTTTTTTATGTCCATATAAGAAATATGGAAAGCAAAATTTATGAAAGAGCCACAAATATTGATAAAGATCCATCAGTGAAAAAAATATATTTTCCTCTTGCACTCAAACTGTACTAGTGATATAATACGGTTAAAGTGTACTATAGCAGTAGTACAGTTGAGTTTTTAAAATACACGCTTTAATTCCAAAAATAAGAGAAGGAGTGATTTAATCTTGAAAGAGATAAAATTCAATAATAATTCACCCATTTACCTACAGATATCAAAATACTTTGAATCCAGGGTATTCTTGGGAGAACTTGAGCCTGGTAGTCTAATTCCTTCTAGGAGGGAGTTAGCTGGCCTCTTAGGTGTAAACCTAAATACAGTACAAAAGGCCTATTCATTCATGGATGAAATAGGCCTGATAATTACTGAAAAAAGTAAGGGTAGTGTGATAACAAGTGACCTTGATAAATTAAAAGACTTGAGGGAAGACTATATTAAGGAGCCCCTTATGGATTTTATAGCCAGTATGAAGTCTATAAATATCCCTAAGGACAAGGTTATTGACCTATTGGACCAATACTATGATGAATTTAAGGAGGACTTGACAGATGATACGAGTACAGAATCTAACAAAGAAATATAAAAACCAGGCAGGTGGGCGGTCTTCATGTGTGAAATATGCCTTAGATAATGTGAGCCTAGATATCAAGGAAGGAACAATTACAGCTATTCTAGGAATTAATGGTTCGGGTAAAACAAGCCTATTGAAGTCTATAATGGGCTTTATTAAACCTACCCGGGGACATATTACTATAGACGATCAAAGACCATCTTACAACCTATATAAGAAAATGATTTATGTGCCTGATTGCCCGACACATTTCCCATCCTATAGAGTCCAGGATATGATAGACTTCTATAAAGACTTTTATAATACTTGGGATGACCAAAAGGCATATGAAATGCTTGACCTATTTAAGATAAATAGGGGAGACATCATAGACTCCATGTCAAAGGGAAATATAGCCAAGGTAAAGTTGGTTATGGCTTTTTGTCTAAATATGAAGTATATCATCCTGGATGAACCTTTTGCAGGTATAGATGTCTTTAAGAGAAAAGAATTTGTCAGCATGATGGCCCAGTATATGTCTGATAACCAGACCCTTATCCTTACTACTCATGAGATAGATGATATCGAATCTGTGGTAGACTATGTCCATATACTAAGTGAGGGTAGGCTGGTTGCAAGCTTTGATGCTGAGGAGATGAGGACTCATGAAGGTAAGTCTATATTAGAAAAAATAAGAGAGGTGTCTTTTGATGACTAGCTTGTTGAGATATTTAAGATTTGACTTTAAGAGAAATAAGAAGTTACTAATTATTTTTCTAATATTACTAGTAGCTATATACATTTTAAGTAATATATTATCTGTTAAGTTAGCCCTTGATTACTATAGGATTTTAGATTTTACGAATATTGGAGAAATCGAATTTAGAACAAGTATGTTTAATGGTTTTGAAGATACAAGTGAGTCCCTTGGTCTACTTATATTTACTCTAATACTTAGCATAGTATTGATTAATCAAAGGGTAAATACTGAACAAGATACTACTAGCTACAATATGTTACAGTTACCTTTGCATAAATATATGCATATATTTATGGTTTACTTAGAAACAAGCTTATTTTTACTTATAAATTACCTTATAATAGGACTAATTTCCTATACAAGGGTAGCTTATTTGTTATCAAAGTTTAGGTTTTACAGTATAGAGTATGGGATACCTATCAAGGATACTATAAATAAGCTTAACATCTTAGAGGAGATATTTAGGTACAATCCACTTTTTCAAGGTTTAAAGCCTGATATGATAATAAGTGGATGGTTTATACTTATTGGTATAACCTGCCTAGCGACCATCGTATTTTCAAGAAGGCTTAATATGGGCACAATAATTGCTTGTTTAATTGTAGTGGCCTTGTATTTTATAACTTATATTATACTGTCATATATAGACAGATACCAATTAGATAATTCTATTCCGTTTTTTGTAGTTGGTTTGCTACTGTTTTGTATAAATGCCTATCTAGTTAATAATATAGATTATTAGGAGGTTTCAGATGACTTTTATTAATAATATTTTTAAATTATATTACCATGAACTAAAGGTAAATAAAAAAATCATAATTCTATTAGGGGTAGCTGTCCTAACCTGGTTTCTATTTAGCCTTTTCAATAGTTACAGGGGATATTATTCGGCAGGTGACATAAGTTTGATTAATGATCTATCCCCAAAGATTTTAGAGTCTGCTTCAAACGATCAGGAAAAAGCCTTATTTAACCAAGTCCTAACTGGGGCTATAGGGTTTAAATCTGCAATGACTGGCAACATACTAATGCTCGTACCTATCTGCCTAGCTTCCATACTGGCATCCTATATATTGGTGACTAGGAACTTTAGGAAGAAAAATTCTTCATTTTACCTGGTATATAACCTGCCATATAGGACCATAGAAATAAAGTTGGCAAAGATATTGGCAGGGGTTAGCCTCTATATCTATACGATTTTGTTAATTACACTTGCCCTAGTACTTATTGACTATATAAATCTATCAAAATTTGGTAGTCTATATAGGTCAGGTATATGGACTTTGACAATGGAGGCTAAGTATTTACCATTTGACTTCAAGTCATGTATATTTTATACATTTTTACTAGTGTTGCCATCTATTATTGGCCTACAAGCATGTGCTAGTATCATATATGCAGGTAATGTAAAAAATCGGTTAGCAAAGAAGATTATATTTTTCATATTGATTATGACATCAGGTCTCCTAGTGCTATATATCGGCATAAATGTAAACCTTTATGGTATAACTGGGAGTGACATCCAAGCTTCACTCACTAATATAATTCCAAATTATGTTTTTATAATTTTCCTCTATATTCTAGTAGCCACACTATTTATAATGGACCTAGTATATACAGGTAAAAATTTCAGGGGAGGGTTAAAATATGAAAACAAGTAAAAGAGGTTTTTTAACATTTACAAGTTTAATATTGTTTTTATTTATTAGTGTTGCCTGTGTTAACCTATCATATATCAAATCCTTTAAAGTTAAAACTATCAATGGAAATAATAAGCTCCTGAATGAACAAAATTTATTACTAATTAAAGGTAATATCCTATCTTATCCATCTGATGGACCTATTGATGACATGAGAATTAACATGGCAAAAGCATATATACTATCTACTTCCAAGATCATAAGCTTAGACATAAAAAAGGATGGATATGGGGTAGTTTTTAAAAATAAAAATACTATATATAAGCCTAAGTCATCTATGACAGTTCCTATTAACATACACTATAATCTTGTAGAAAAAAGTGGACTTGTAAAAGTGAATTTTCAAGAATACATGGGTAAATCGTACTCTGCCTCTATATATAATACGGATATAACAGCAAGTGCAAAGACTAGAGATCTTACTCTTCATAGGATTGAGAAGTACAATAAGGACTATTATTGTGTATTTTCTTACTATAAGAAAAAAAATAATTCTAATATGCTTGCCTTTGCTAGGATTGACAGGAATAAACTCACAATTTTAAGTCAAGTAGAGGACAAGATAAAATATCGTTGGGCTAGATATGGTATTATTGACTTTGACAAGTTTTTTATCTTTGATTATAGTGATGAGGATGGAAAATTCAGGCCGTCAATAATATCATATGACTTTAATAGTAAGAAAATAGAGAGAAATTATATAGAAAAAACTGATCCCCTATATGATGTATTTGAGCGTAATCCTAATAATTATGAAAAAACTGATAATTTTTCATATATAAAATACCTTCCTGAAAAAAAGTCTATAGTGAGGGTTAAAAATCCCAATAATAGCGATAACTATCATGCCTATATAGTTGGCATAAAGGATGGAAGGTTGATTCTAACTGAAGATATAGACACAGGTATAAGTGTAGGTAGAAAGGAAAAAAATATTGAACATAAGGGTAATAAATATGTATTTATAAATTCTTGTGGGGCAAATATTTTCTTAAATAATGATAAGCTTATATTTTATACATTTAATAATAGTGACTTAAATAATAAGGAAGACTACCAACAACATTTATCATTAAATCCGCTAAAAAAAATACTTATTTATGGCTTAGATACCAGAAAAGTAGATTATGAGGGAATTATTATGGGCGGACTCGCAGATTATGGTAGTGAAATATATGCAACTAAGAAAATGAGATAATTTACAAATAAAGTAAATTCACCCCAGATTTATGGTATAATATATCATGTTTATGGAGGTGGTAAAGTGTTTAAATTTAAAATTGGCCCCCTATTGCTTTTTGTATTTTCCAGTTTTATACTAGGCTTGTCAATGAAGTACAATAAGGCTACTGGACTTATATATACAAATATAATAAATAAGTTTATAAGAGAAAAACTTAGCATGGTCTTTAGTAAGCTAGACATACCCTTTGGTGATGTAATATCTATATTATTGATATTAGTCCTAGTGTATTTTATATTAAATCTACTAAGAAGGTTCTTTAGTCCTACAAAGTGGTTAGCCTATATTTATAGGGTATTTTGGGGGACTGTAAATATCCTTTCTATAGGATTATTTATCTTCGTATTGTTTTATGGTTTAAATTACCATACCCAACCCTTGGCAAATTACTTGGTTGACAAGTACAATGCCAAGTATTCAACTAATATAAAGGTCCATGTTGATACTAACAAACAATTAGAGATATTGAAGTATTTAGAAAATAAGGCTATTGATACTAGAAACTTAATCAAGCATGAGGAGAGTAGTAGCTTATCAAATATAAATGACCTGTCTATCCAGGCAGAGGAGGGCTTTAGGATAATATCAGATGCCTTTCCAAGTCTTGGAGGTACGTATTCTAAGCCAAAATACAGCCTCTACAACCAAGTATTTGATGGGTTTGGCCTGGAAGGAAGGTACTATATCCTCACTAATGAGGTGAGCATAAACAAGAATATACCAGACATATACAGGCCCTTCATGGTTTCTAAGTATATGGCCTACCAGAGAGGGATAGCCAGGGAAGATGAGGCAGCCTTTTTTGCCTATCTAGCCGGCATCAACAACACAAACTCTAGTGTTAAATATTCGGCCTATGTATCAATCCTAAGCATGATGACAAAGTCTATGATGTTTGATAATAAGGTTGAGTACAACTATTTTGTATCTAATATGGATAAGGATATTAGGGCTGACATGGATAAAATTAGTGATTATAGGGCTAAGAGTGGGCCTGGTAAAAAAATTGCAGACCAGGTTAAATATGTTTTTAAGAGGATAAATGGTGATTTAAGGGTAGATAGCCTTGAAAAAGAAGTATCTATTTTAATGTCTTCTTACTATTCCTTGTTTACCTATTAGGATTTATAAAAAGTGACTAGTCTAATGTGATTTAGAATACCAGTGGTATCTAAGCATAAAAAGGACTTAGTCACTTTTCATTTTATATTTACTTTACTTTTTAAATGCTATATAATTATAAGTGAAAAAGTATGCAAATGAGAGTAAGGGGTGAAAGAGATGTCACAAAATCCTAAAGTGGATTATTTAAAAGGAAACTTCTATGAAAAAATTGGCAAGTCTGAGCTTGCAGTTGAGAAATTTAAAGAAGCAGCAGAGTCTGGATATGAAAGAGCCCAACTTATTCTAGGTCAACTATATGATAGCCAGGGAGAAATAGAAAAGGCAGAAAACTGGTACAGGTCTGCCTTTAATAATGGTGTTGATTATGCAGCATTTAACCTTGGAAACATGTACTATAATAATGAAATCTATGATACATCCCTTTATTGGTATGAAAAGGCAGCAGAAAAGGGTATTCTTGCAGCTAAAAACAATATTGGTGTCATTTACTATATACTAGAAGATTATGAAATGTCTGAGAAAGTTTTAAAGGAAACTGCCGAGGCTGGTTTTGCTAAGTCTTATTTTAACCTTGGTCTCTTGAATATAGAGCTGGGCAATAAGGACTTGGCCGAAGAAATGTACGAGAAGGGGGCAGCCCTTAATGATGAGGATTCTATCTATAATCTGGCAGTTATAGAGATGGACAGGAGCAATTTTACCAGGTCTATGGACCTTTACAGGAAGCTTTTAAAGAAAAAGCACCTCAAAGCTGCAATAAACCTTGGTGTCTTGAGTGAGCTTTCAGAGAACTTTGCAGACGCCGAAAAGGCATATAATATTGCAGCAGATGAGGGTGACCCAGATGCCCAGTATAGGATGGGCTTTATCCTAGATAGGAAGGACAAGTCATCTGATGCAATCCACTACTACGAGTTAGCAGTAGCTCAAAACCATACTATGGCAAAGTATAGGTTAGCCAACCTTTATAATAGGAACAATGACACAGACAATGCCAGGATATACTATAAGATGGCAGCAGATGATGGTGTCAAAGAGGCCAAAAACAACTTGGCAGGTATCCTTTTTGAGGACAAGAACTACAAGGAGGCTGGCCTTTATTACAAGCAGGCCATAGCCCAGGGATGCTATAATTCTGCCGAGAATATGGGTGACCTGTGTAGGACTCTAAAGGAATATGATATAGCTATTAACTACTATAAGATGATACCTGATAACATAAATTGTCAGATTAAATTAGCCAATATATATGAAAAACTAAATGATTTGGATAATATGATAGATTGGTATAAAAGGGCAGCTGATCACGGGGATATAGAATCCTGCTTCAAGCTGGCTAGTATCTATGAAAAAACTGCTAATGAAAAAAAGGCCCTTAGATACTACCAAATAGCTTCTGACCATGGTCACCAGATAGCCAAACTCTATGCGGGCAGGCTATATTTTATGCAGACCAACTATGAGGAAGCCAAGGCTTATCTTGAGGAGCCTGCAGAACTCAATAATATATATGCCTTAAATACCTTAGCTGTCATGTATGACAACTTTTTTAAGGACCCTAAAAAGGCCATTGAGTACTATGAAAAAGCCATAATGCTTAATTGTACTGAGGCCATGTATAACCTTGCCCAGTTGATGTTTAGGAGTTTTGAATATGATAAGGCGGAAAAATACCTAAAAATGGGGGCAGAAAATGGCAATAAGAGGTGTGAATACTTCTTGGCAGCCTTTTACTACAGGAAGTCAATAGATATGTTTAAGTCTCTGGCCAACCTTAATTATGAGAATTCCAATGAACTCCTAAATGATATAAGGCATATGGACTTTATTGATGATCATCTATTGATGACAGACTTTTCTATATATCCACTTGAATACGAAGTTATAAAGGAAGATGTAGAGCCCCTTTATATTATAGATATAGATGAAGACATAACCAGCCTACTTAGTCAGGGAGATGTTAGGATGGCTGTAGACCAGGGTCAGGTTGAAAATATTGATATTTAAACCAGTATAGATTAACTAGGCTAGTCTGATGGTAAAATTAATATTATGGAATAAATTAAGATTAGAGTTTACATAAGAAATACTATAAGATTCAGAAAGGGGTGAGCTTATGATAAGATACTATAAAACGGTTAATGAAAATTTAGAAAGACTAGATGAATTTGAAGCAAGTTGTTGGATAAATCTTACTGAGCCAACCTCCAATGAAATTGAAGATATTAGTAAGCTTTTAGAAATAGATACAGATATTGTGGCTGCAGCCCTAGACAATGAAGAGAGTTCCAGAATAGAGTATGATGATAATTACACCCTAATCTTGATTGATATACCCTTCGATATGTCGGACTCAAAGTCTTCTAACTATATGACAGTACCTATTGGCATAATACTTGCCAAGGACTGTATCATTACAATCTGCTCTAAGCAGACGAGAATTATAAATGACTTTATAGTAGGCCATGTCAAGGACTTCTATACCTATATGAAAACTAGGTTCATCCTGCAAATCCTATATAGGAATGCAACCTTCTACCTGCTATATCTAAGAAGGATTAATAATACCACTAACCTTATAGAGCAGGAAATCCATAATTCTATGAAGAATAAGGAACTCCTACAATTATTGCAGTTGGAAAAGTCTCTGGTATACTTTTCAACATCACTGACAGCCAATGAAGCTACTCTAGACAGGTTGCTAAAGCTAAACGTTATAAAGCACTATGCTGAGGATGAAGACCTTCTAGAGGATGTAATTATAGAGAATAAACAGGCCCTACAAATGTCCAAGATGTATGGTGATATCCTTAGTAGGATAATGGATGCCTTTAGTGCAATTATAAGCAACAACCAGAACAATGTTATGACCTACTTAACTGTAGTAACAATAGTAATGGCAGTTCCAACCATTATTTCTGGTCTCTTCGGTATGAACGTTGGTGGTATCCCATTTGCTCACCATCCATTTGGATTTTTGATTGTAAATGTGGTTACTATACTTATATGTTTCTTGTCTACTGCCTACCTAATAAAGAAGAGGCTCCTATAGGATGGTGAGATAGATGAAAGAAGAAAATTATGAGAAATTACTACATATAAATACCTCCAAGATTGAAAGTAGAATGGACAATAAAACTATCTACAACCGCTATGAGCCAACACCATATAAGGCTCTAATCAAGCTTTTTGATGAATATAAGGCTGGTATAGAGGACCACTTTGTAGACTTCGGCTCAGGTAAGGCAAGATTTGCATTTTTAGTAAATTTTCTCTTTGATTCAGCCTGTACTAGTGTAGAAATTTGTGAGGACTTCCATAAGATGGCCTTGACGAATAAGAAAAACTACCGGCCAAGAAACCCAGCTTCCAAGGAGAGGTTATTTTTTGTAAATTGTCCAGCAGAGAAGTACCAGGTGAGTGGATTTGAAAATAAGTTTTATTTTTTCAACCCCTTCGCCTTAAGTATATTTATAAGCGTAGTGAATAATATTTATAGGTCAGTTGAAGAAAGGCCTAGGGAGGTAGATATAATCCTCTATTACCCATCTTATGAATATATCGAATACCTGGAAAATAGGACTAACTTTCATTTGTATAAGGAAGTCTTCCTTGATGATTCTAAGAATGATCCCAGAGAAAGGTTTGCTATATATAGGTTGGGTGAGGACAAGCCTATTTACGATGATTGTTTTACAAGTATATGTATCAAGTCAGTATACAGAAGAGACTTGATGATTTTTCAAAAATATAAGAAAAGGTCACTGTAATAGAGTATTTTAAACCTATACAGTGACCCTTATTTTTATTTCTTTTATTTTTTTAGTCAATTACCTTATTCTGTAATGACCTGTTATATTTTATCCTATCTTGTTCGTTTAGGACCTTCTTTCTTAACCTGATTGAATCAGGTGTTACTTCTACTAATTCATCATCCTCTATAAATTCCAAAGATTCTTCTAGGGTAAATATCTTTGGTGGTGATAACTTGATGGCATCATCTGAACCTGATGCTCTGACATTCGACATCTTCTTATTCTTACATGGGTTAACCACCATGTCTTCTTTTCTAGAGTTCATACCAATTATCATACCCTCGTATACGTCAACGGCTGGATCAACAAATAGGATACCCCTAGATGATAGGGCATTAAGGGCATAACCCATAGTCTTGCCTGCAGTCTGAGATACTAAAACACCATTTAATCTTGACGGTATTTCACCCTTGTAGTCATCAAATCTTTCAAATGATGAAAGTAGGGTCCCTTCACCCCTAGTGGCATTTATAAATTCACTCCTGTAACCAAGTAATCCTCTTGTAGGTACCAAAAATTCTATCTTTACATAGTCGCCCTCTAGGATTTCCATTGACTCCATTAGACCCTTTCTCAGATTTAATTCGTTGATAACTGTGCCCGAGTAAGCCTCTGGACAAGAAACAGTAACCCTTTCTATAGGTTCGACAAGGTTGCCTTCCGGATCCTTATGCATAAGTACCTGTGGCTTTGATACTCCTAATTCGTAGCCCTCTCTTCTCATATTTTCTATAAGTATTGAAAGGTGAAGCTCACCACGACCACTAACCCTATAACCATCTGTAGTTTCAAGAGGTTCTACCTTTAGACCAACATTAACTTCTAGTTCCTTTTCAAGCCTGTCCTTTATATGCCTTGTAGTTACAAACTTACCACTCCTGCCGACAAATGGTGAATCATTAACCATGAAGTTCATAGATAGGGTAGGCTCCTCAATTAAGATGGCACCCATTGGCTTTGGATTATCTTGACTACATATAGTTTCACCTATAGCTATATCGGGTATACCAGCAACCACTACCATTTCACCACTCATAGCCTGGTCAGTTTCAACCTGCTTAAGTCCCTCGTAAACTGATAGCTTAGAAATTTTACCCCTTCTAGGCTCATGGCCCTCTGAGCAGATGCAAATCTGTTCTGTTGAGTCTAACTTGCCCTTAAATACACGGCCGATTCCCAGTCTTCCTATATAATCGTCATAGGCTAGGGCAGAAATCTGAACCTGTAGGGGCTCATCATCATAGTCTGGATATGCATCTACATGGTTAATTATTGTTTCAAATAGGGGAGATAAGTCCTTACCCTCATCCTCTAGTTCTTTTAGGGCTATACCCTGCTTGGCTATACCATATACAATAGGGAAGTCGCACTGTTCATCTGTTGCATTTAAGTCAACAAATAGGTCAAATACTTCATTAACAACCTCTTCAGCTCTCTGGTCCTTCTTGTCTATCTTATTGATGAATAGGATAGGTCTTAGGCCCTGTTCTAAAGACTTCTGCAGTACGAACCTTGTCTGAGGCATTGGTCCCTCAGTTGCATCTACTAGTAGTATAACTGTATCTACAGTCTTTAATACACGCTCAACCTCAGAAGAAAAGTCACTATGGCCAGGTGTATCAACTATATTGATCTTGTATTCACCATGTCTTATAGAACAGTTTTTTGAGTAGATTGTTATACCCCTTTCCTGTTCCAGGTCGTTACTGTCCATTACGCAGTCTTTTACGACCTCATTATCTCTAAAAACACCACTTTGATTTAGGAAGGCATCTACTAGGGTAGACTTTCCGGCATCAACATGGGCTATTACTGCTATATTAATTATATTATGCTTAATACTCACTAAAATCGCTCCTTTATAATACATATTAAATTTTAATCAACTTTTATATTATACCAAATAATAGGAATACTGTATAGAAAAATCTAAACAAAAAGCCCTGATTTTCACATTTTAGCAAAGATCAGGGTAAAAAATATCCTTATATAGAGAAAGGTACTATTTTTTTGGCATAAAGTCATCATCCTTGTTGTATGATGTAACCAGGTAAGTAAGTACAAAACCACATATCAAGCCTCCTATAATTGGAAACATGGGTACATCTGCATGCAATATATACTTGTAGATTAAACCACTCACTGAAGAAAAAACAGAGAATAGGGCTACAAATAGTAGTAAATTTCTAGTTGACTTGCTCATAAAGAACCCCCTCGTCTATAATTGTATGGATAACTACAAGTATCCATACAATTATTATAAGGCAAATATAAAAAAAATACCATATATATTTTCCCACTTGATTTAATATACCTCGTAGGGGTATAATAGGCTTATAGATGAAAATAATTATAGATTCATAGTATAAATCTATTGATATAGGAGGTAAGTCATGGAAGATAAGGATATTAAATTAGAAAAAATAGATTTTTCGGTCTTGGGTATGTCATGTGCAGCTTGCTCAAAATCTGCAGAAAGATCACTAAAAAAGACCGAGGGTGTATCTTCAGCAGTGGTCAATATTGCTACAGAAAAAGCCAGTGTAGAATACGACCCAAAAGTGTGTAATATTGACAATTTGAGGGCTGCAGTAGAAAAGGCCGGCTTTACAATGGAATTAGAGGACCATATAGACAGGGAAGATGATACAACCAGTTTTAAGAGATTTCTAGTCGCCATAGTATTTGCCAGTTTGCTATTTACAATATCTATGGGGCCTATGGTAGGTATAAGTCTACCAGCCATAATTTCACCACATCATAATCCATTAAATTATGCCATTATACAGGCGATTTTAGCCATTGTAGTCATGGTAGCCGGTAAAAAATTCTATATCAAGGGATTTAAGGCCCTATACCAACTGGGTCCTAATATGGATTCCCTAGTAGCTGTATCTACATCTGCATCCTTTATATACAGTATTATATCTACTTTTAAGATAGCCTATGAACCTGGCTTTGCAGGTAATATACTTGCCAGTGGCCACCACCTGCCCCTATACTATGAGTCCTGTGCCATGATTATAGCTTTGATAATGTTGGGTAAGTATTTAGAAGGCAGGAGCAAGTCAAAAACGTCTGAAGCCATAAAGTCCTTGTTGGAACTCCAGGCTAAGATAGCTATTATAGAGGTTGATGGTCAGGAAAAGGAAGTGGAAATTGATAAGGTAAGGGTAGGAGATATAGTTATAGTAAAACCAGGTCAAAAAATTCCTGTAGACGGTAGTGTTATATTCGGGTCTACTTCCATAGATGAATCAATGTTGACAGGAGAGAGTATACCAGTTGAAAAAACAGTAGGTGACCCAGTTACAGGAGCCAGTGTTAATAAAAATGGATACATTAAATTTAAGGTGGAAAAGGTGGGCAAGGATACCACACTTTCACAAATTATAAGACTCGTGGAGGAGGCCCAAAACAGAAAGGCTCCTATAGCCAACCTGGCTGATCTTATATCAGGTTACTTTGTACCAACAGTAATAGGAATTGCCCTAGTTTCAGGTCTTGCCTGGTTATTTATCGGAGGAACAAGTTTCCAGTTTGCCTTCACTATATTTATATCTGTCTTGGTAATTGCCTGCCCATGTGCACTTGGTTTGGCAACACCTACAGCCATTATGGTTGGAACAGGTAAGGGGGCAGAGAATGGTATACTAATTAAGGGTGGAGACTCACTAGAATCTGCCCACAAGATAAGTACAGTGGCCTTTGATAAGACGGGTACAATTACCGAGGGTAGACCTAGGGTTACAGGTGTGAAAAATTTAAGTAAATCCCTAGATGAAGATCAGCTTATGTCATTTGCGGCATCGATAGAATCAAATTCCGAGCACCCCTTGGCAGATGCCATAGTTGACTACTCTAAAGAAAAAGGGGGAGAAATATATCCAGTTGAAGACTTTGTAAGTATAACTGGCAAGGGAGTAGAGGCTCTTATTAATAAAAAAAGGGTTAGCCTGGGAAATCTCAAGCTAATAGATAGCTATGGTGATATAAATGACAAGTCTAGCCTAAAATCTATGGTAGATGAATATGCTGAAAGGGGAAATACGCCTATGCTATTGGCTATAGATGGACATGTCAAAGCAATTATAGCAGTTGCCGATACCATTAAGGAGGACAGTGCTAAGGCCGTAGAAAAGCTCCACCAGATGGGAATAAAAGTTGCCATGATTACAGGTGATAATGAAAAGACAGCCCTGGCCATAGCCAAGCAGGTAGGAATAGATATAGTAAGGGCTGATGTCCTTCCGTCAGAGAAATCCAAGGTTATCAAAGACCTACAAGACCAGGGTGAGTTTGTTGCCATGGTTGGTGACGGTATAAATGATGCCCCTGCCTTGGCCCTAGCTGATGTTGGCATAGCAATAGGCAGTGGTACTGATGTGGCCATAGAATCCGCAGATATTGTCCTAATGAAGAATAGCCTAATGGATGTGCCTAATTCAATCAAACTTAGTAAAGAAACTATAAGAAATATTAAAGAAAATCTTGGTTGGGCTTTTGGTTACAATATTATAGGTATACCTTTTGCAGCCGGTCTAATTTACTTGTTTGGAGGACCTCTTCTAAACCCTATGATAGCAGCTGCAGCCATGAGTCTATCATCTGTCAGTGTGGTTTCTAATGCCCTAAGGTTGAGAAAGTTTAGGACATTTTAATCACTTGATTTTTTAAAAATATACACACAAAAAAAGGGAAGTATAGAGTTAGATAAATCTGATGTGACCCCAAAAAGTTAGACTTTACTAGCGAGACAGTTTATGCTGCCTCG
>JAERMT010000913.1_pt1 | contig 14260 bp, 14 predicted proteins | sample 9267081 | NCBI WGS metagenome assembly JAERMT01 (sample SAMN17071939, study PRJNA684904) | human gut metagenome | isolation source: diarrhea sample from child under the age of five | host: Homo sapiens | place: South Africa: Mafikeng, Mafikeng Provincial Hospital | collected 2019-09
TGGAAAATAAAAAATATCCACGTGGAGATTTGAGATTCCCCACGTGGATATTCGAAAAAGGAGGGTAATTAGAGGTTAGAGGTTAGAAATTAGAAGTTAGAAGGCAGGGGGGACACATTATGAGACTGTTGCAAGAGTCAATAGTAAAGGAGACCTAAGCAACTCGGTGCTACGGTCTCCTAAACAACTAACGCTATGTAATAGAAGGATTGCCCTCCGCACGCTGTCACTGAGCGGGCTAGAGGGAGTGGCTCTCGGTGCGAGCTCTAGGACTCGGCACCGCCCTGTCGTCGCATCCAGTCAGCGTGTCGCCTGACCACCTCTGAGATGTCCATATTGAGTACCTTGAGCTGTGCGAATAGCTCAGGTAGTCGCTCCTCTGTCAGCTCGCGGTAAGCCTCGTTGCGTAGGAGCATCTCGGCGGTGTCGGAGACAAAGAGCCCCAACCCTTTGCGCGGATAGATGAGTCCTTCGCTCTGAAGGTTTTCGTAAGCCCTGAAGATGGTATTGGCATTGGTCTCCAGCTCAGCTGCGAGCTGGCGCACGCTCGGGATCTGCGTCCCTGCGGGGTACTCGCCCGAGAGGATTTTCTCCTTGATGCGCTGCTCTATCTGAGCGTAGATGACTACTTGCGGATTAAAGCGTGGTGTGATCATGACTGATGGTTAAGGGGGAGGGAGGGGTTACGCCTTGACCTGCTTGCGTCGGAGCGAGCTGAGCCCGAGCCAGACCATCGCAAAGGCGTAGAGATAGATGGGAATCGTCATAGCGAGGAGCGAGATGCTGAGCTCACCCTGCTCGAACTCTAGTACCATGTAATGCCCTGACATGTCTGGACTTATGGAACAAATGTCTAGCAAATGCATCAGCATGCTAACGCCAAGCACCGAAAGGACGAATAGCCCGAAGCCAATCCCCATAAAGCGCAGGATGGCTCGTATCGGCTTGCGTGCCGAGATGAGACAGTAGATGTAAGTGGCATAGCTAGCCAGCTGCATAGAAATCATTAGACTTACCGTCCACGCAAAGTCCAGCGATGGCTTGCTATAGCCTAGAGGGTCTATGAGGACCTCTGGATATTGCGCAAGAACCTGCACACCATCGATGAGTGCCCAGAAGAGCATGTAGAGGGTCCAGGCGACCGCCCCTAGAAGCGGCGTGATGATGTGCAGTGCCAGCGTCAGGAGGATGAGCGATATGTACTTCTCCGTGGCTGAAGCGGGAATCTGTAGATAGAGAGGCGAGTAGTGACCGTTGACACGTTTGTTGTAACTAATCAGCGTCGCGGTAGAGACTGCGAGGAAGCCACAGTATAAGCAAGCGGTGTAAATGCCACGTGCATCTGTAGCATTGCCCCCCATCCCGAAGAGCATGCCGAGCAGAGCAGACACGATGACAGGCACGAATGCGGCGAGAAGACCAGCTGTAAGGATTTGAATCCACTGTCTATGGTGAAAGGCGAAGTCTAGCTGCAGAAGCTGTCCGAGACGCTTGAAGCTAAAGGAGCTGCCACCCGTCTTAGGCGCAGCGGTCGTTAGATTAGCCGATTGGTTCATAGTGAGAGAGGGGCTTGTGGGGTGAGTGTATCGTTTGCTGGTTGGGACAAGTGCTGTAGCACCGCTTGGGTGTTGTACATAAGAGCGTTGAAAAAGAGTTCCATCGAGAAGCCTCCCGTCTCGGCAGTCTCTGCCGTGCGGGGCGTCATCACGATCTCTCCCCATACAGAGGGCTCGCTATAGAGCGGCGCTACGTGAGGTGCCTCGCTGGCGATGCCGCAATAGAAGGCGCTCTCGAGACGAGCAATTGTCTCGTTGCAGATGACCTGATTCTGATGAAGTATCATAAGACGATCTATCATTTGCTCTAGGTCGCGTACCTGATGGGTGCTGATCAGCACGGTCTGTTCGTCAGAGATGTGCTGGACGAGTAGCTGACGGAACTTGCTCTTCGACGGGATGTCCAGTCCATTAGTTGGCTCATCCAGGAGGAGGAGTGGCACGCGAAGTGAGAGCGCTAGCACGAGTGCCACTTTTTTCTTCTGACCCATCGACAGACGGCGCAGGTTATTTGTCGGCGGTACGTCCAGCTCTTTTAGGAGTTGTCGGGCAAGATGTGCATCGTAGTGCGGATAGAATTGTCCCGCTCCGTCGAGGTACTGTGTCGCCGATGTAGCTGGGAGCTGCACCTCCTCAGGAAGATAGTACACCTCTTGAAGGAGAGGCACCGAGCGCTCTCTGCTGGAGTGCCCGAGCACGGTGAGCGAACCGCCCTTAGCTAGGAGCAGTCCTGAGAGGAGCTTGAGGAGAGTCGTCTTGCCCTCGCCATTCTTCCCTAGTAGCCCCGTGATAGAGCCAGCGGGCAGTGTGAAGCTGAGCCCCTTGAAGAGCGGATGACTACCATAAGAGAAGCGTACATTCTGAGCCTGGATGACCAGACTCGGGGGAATCATTGTCGTTGTTTCTGACTGCATATCTGACTGCATATATAGATTACCGCTGAACATTTAACTGTATTGTCTAGATAAGACACCACAAAGGTAGCGATATATTTTTAAATTGCAAGGCATCCAGGCGAAAGGAATTCTCCCCCTTCGCTCAGTCAGTATCCGCAAATGGCTTGATTGCTACAGAATAATGAGGACAAGTAGCGCAAGTATCATCCCGATACAGGCTAACATGAGGAGCAGAATGGTGAGCCGCTTCTCCAGCGACCAGGAGGCAGGGAGAGGTAGTTGTGTGACCCACTGTGTGAGTCGTGTGGTAGGCTCGGCGCTCTCGTCGGGAAGTGTGAGCTGACCTGTCGCAATCAGCTCCTGTATCTCTGGACGAAAACGCTCAGGCACCTCAACGATGAAGCCCCCGACGTCGACGAAAGCACTGAGCATCCGTGCGCTGTAGCTGTTGCGTATCGTAGCAGGGATGCCATAATCAGCGAGCAGGTCTAGGAGATCTATCGCCTCTTGCTCGACTTGATAAGAGGCAAGCTGTACCATTCGGTCGTCAGTCATACTGTGCTGGGTGGTCACTTGTTAGCGTAAGTGTGTCGTAAAGCTCCGGCAGTGGGAGCCAATGTCTCAGGTCTCGCTCCTCACGAATTGCCTGACGTATCGCAGTCGAGGAAACTTCTATCTGAGGTGCTTCCGACATGATTCGGATCTGAGCTGTGGGGTATCGGGAGGCAAGCTGCGATAGGTCGTGACCTCTCCGCGGATACACCACGAGCGGCACCTGAGCGACCAGTTCCTGATAGCGATACCACTGGGAGAGGGAGGCTAAGCTGTCGGCACCGATGATGAGACTAAAGGCGCAGTCCGGATAGTACTCCTGCATAGCCGTGATCGTCTCTAGGGTGTAATGCGGTGATGGTAGTAGCGACTCGATGTTGCAGAGACGGTAGCGGTCGTCCGACTGAATCGCACGCTCGATGAGCTCACAGCGGAGCTCATAGGAGAAAGCTGTCGAGGTCTCCTTGAGCGGGTTCTGAGGCGTAGGCAAGAACCACACTTGCTCCAGTCCCGACTGTTCGGGATAAGCCAAGAGGTAGTCGCAAAGAGCTAGATGCCCTATGTGCAGCGGGTCAAAGCTTCCTCCGAAGAGTCCCACAGCACCCCCACAGCCCCCTGAAGTTTCAAGGGGTGCGGGTCTTAGTTTCGAGGTCATCTCCATCGACCGTTCCATAGTCCAGCTGAGGAAGCTATAGGCAAGAGCTCTGCGACCTTAGTCGATCCAGAGCGTGTGCCACTTAGAGAGATTCAACTGCTGACGCACCTCCATCTGCTTGACTACGCGTCGTATAGACCGAATGCGTGTAGCCTCTCTATAAATAGCGCAGTAGCTCTGCTCGACACGCTCTGAGAGCGAGTAAGCGAGCGGGTCCTGAGCCAAGGCTGGTGGTACGATGATAAGTAGCTGGTACTGCGTCTGTAGTTGCTGCATCTGCTGCTGGAAAGCTGTCGACCCTATCAGCCCAGGTGTGAGCTGCGTGTGGCAGACTGCTTTCTGGGGCTTGTCAGTCATCTTTTTGCTTGGCAGGTCAAGGGACCAGACACCACAAGAGACACCTCGCTGCTGTAGTGCTTGCTGTAGCTCGCAGACGAGCAGGGCGTGTGCCTTAACCCCGTCGGGCGTGGCGAGAAGTACGGTACGCTGCTCCCCTTGAGGTGCAAGCGCTGTGGCAAGCTCCTCGAGGTTGGGATAGAGTGGTCTCCTACCCCAGCGAGCGCGCTTGAGATCTAGCGTGAGACGCTCACGCAGGAGCGTCGGCAGCTCTGAGAGGTAGTGGATTACCCCAAGGATAGCCCAGTAAATGTACATAAGGAAGAGCGGTAGGAGCAGTCCCAGCAATCCCATCCCAGCGATGACGAAAAGGTCTGGCTCTATCTCCCGCAGCTCGCGAGGTTTGTCTATAAGTTTAAACGGTGAAAGCCCAGCGGGAGGCACCGTACCGACGAATTGTCCCAGCGAGTCTACCTGTCCCTCGTCGGAGAGTTGCTCGACCCAGCCTAAACTATCGGTGACAATGTACATCTCATTGAGGAGGCTGAGACAGCGACGCTCAGAGCGGTTGGATAGTAGTTCGACACGCATCACGGATGAGAGCGGGAGGTCAGCCTTTTTCATCGTCACCTGCATCTCCGTCTCATAGACGTCTCGCGCCACGACAAGGGAAGTGTAGGTAATTGCCACCTCAGTGTATCGCTGGTCAATGTGATAAGGGAAGTGCTGCGTGGGGTCATCTAGTGTCACGGTCACGGGCCCGACGGGCGTTTCCTGCGTCGTACCGACTGGGATAACCACATCGTATGGCTCGTAGAGCGGCTGTCCCTGCACGACACCTGAGAATCCGCTCAGTGTGACTTGCTGTGGATGCACGGGGTCATCCAGACGAGCGATACAGTCCACCTTGTCCGTCGGCAGGAGATTGCCAAAGCGTACGATAATCGGTGTCTGATTATAGTAGTCCCGCATACCAAAAGGCGTCTTGACCCAGTAGTCCACCTGAAAGTCAATTCGCTTCCCAGCCTCCAGGACAGCCGTAGTCGTATTGAGCAGAGAGGCGATGTACTCAGGCGCCCACGGCGAGGTCCTGAATGCCGAGTCGCTCAGCTGCATCGTTGGCTCCGTCAGCTCGTGCGGCTCGCGTGAGGAGAGCTGCATATAGTAGGTCTGACGCCCTAAGGGACGGTACTTCACGATGCTACTACCCAGCCAGACGAAGAGGGCGATGGATAGGACAAACCAGTACCAGCGTCTCAGGAAGATAAGCAAGACTTGTGAAAAAGAGGGGCGGACGCCATACCCGTAAGAGGGCGCAGAAGAGCCAACCTCAGCTCCCTTGGTGTGCGATGAATGAGTCATAGTATAGTTGCTAGATAATGCAAAGATAAGAAAGTCCGCCCGATACCGCTAGAGGAGCAAGCCAGCGTCAATGCGACTGCGGGAAGGAGGGACTAGAGATGGGGGTAAAAGCTAATGAGTCGCCAGCCGAGACGAAGAGTAGATAGGAGACGTCAGACGAAAGTTGCTTGCGCATCGTCTCAGAACCCTCGTAACCCGATGCCATAAAGGCCGTCGCCAGGGCATCCGCCTCGGCACAGGTCGGAGCCAGCACCGTAGCACTCAGGATGTCGGTCTCGGCGGGATAGCCACTCAGAGCAGAGATGGTATGCCCATAGAGCCGACCATCAGGGGTCACCTTGAAGTTGCGATAATTGCCAGAAGTCGCCACCCCTCCCCGCTCGCCTGGCAGGTCGATGACCTCTTGTAGCTCTTGACTGAGTCCGAGCGAGTCGAGGTCGGGCTTAGAGATGCCGATACGCCAGGGAGCACCTCGTGGATTACGCCCCGAGTAAGCGATCTCGCCACCTATCTCCACCAGGTAGTTGGTCACACCCGCCCGGCGAAGCCTTGCGCCTACGAGGTCGGAGGCGTACCCCTTGGCGACGGAGGCGAAGTCTAGCTCCATAGCGGGGTTCGCCTTGGTCAGCTCAGTGGGGGTGCAGGAGACTTTGTCCATACCGACCAGCTCCAGCAAACTGTCCACCTGTGGCTGCGTGAGCGGATAACCCTGCTCGAAGCCAAAGCCCCACGCATTGACCAGCGGAGCGATGGTCACATCGTAAGCACCGTCCGACTGCTCATAGACCCTCCGCGCTACGCTGTAGATGGCGTAGAAGGTGCTATCCACCGTCATCGACAAGTTGTTATTGACCGCATAGAGCATAGAGGTCGAGTCAAAGGGATTTGCCACATGGTTGACCTCTTGTAGTGCCTCATTGATCTGATCAGACAAGTCCTCGTCAGCCTGATAGGTAATGCGATAGAGCGTGCCGAAGATGAGTCCCTCGGCACTCCTGTAAGGCGCCTCCTTGTGGCACCCACTAAGCAGGATGAGCCAGAGCAGGAGTAAGGTGACGGTGCGACGCATGGCGATGCGATAAGCTTAGATGAAGGTGACCAACTCTTCCATCGTCTTGCGACGTGGGTTGCCCTCTTTGCCGGCAAAAGCTGGGTCGGGATGCCCCACCGCTAGGATGAGGATTGGCTCTTCATGCTCAGGTATCTGTAGTAGCTCGCGACAGATATCCTGGTCGAAAGCGGCCACGGTCGTAGCGCCTAGACCCATATCCTCTGCCTTGAGGAGCATGTGTGTCAGTGCTATCGAGGTGTCTACATAGGTGAGGTCACAGTGTGGTCGCTGCCACGCCTTGTCGTGGTCGCCGATGATGACGATATAGCTCGGAGCGTGATAAAACCAAGGTGCTGACTGATGGCGTGGAGCTTCGTGCGCTTCTCCTCAGAGAGTACGACGACGAAGCGAAGGGGCTGGAAGTTCTTTGCCGAGGGAGCTAGTCGCCCAGCTTCTAGTATGGGCATGAGCTCAGCACGAGTTATCGGCTTGGTCGCGTCAAAGTGGCGTACCGTACGCCGTGTTGATATGATTTGGTCGAAGGTCTTAGTCATAGTTCTGTTTCTATATTATAGATGTCACGATTGGGATCGCGGCGCGTGATCATCTCTCCGATGAAGCCTGCACAGAAGAGCTGCACGCCGATGATCATCGCTGCGAGGGAGATGTAGAAGTAGACGCGATCTGTCACGAGCGGTGCAGGTGTGCCACTGATGAGTGCGGAGAGCTTGAACGAGAGAACCACGATGAGCGCAATGAACCCAACGAGAAACATGAGCGACCCCCAGAACCCGAAGAAGTGCATCGGCTTGCGTCCGAAGCGATGGGTGAACCATAGCGTCAAGAGGTCGAGGTAGCCATTGAAGAAGCGGTCTAGTCCAAACTTCGAGTGCCCATACTTACGGGGTGCGTGATGTACCACCTGCTCGCCAATCTTGGCGAAGCCTGCGTTCTTTGCCAGATAAGGGATATAGCGATGCATATCGTTGTACAGCTCGATGCTATGCACCACCTCTGCTCGGTACGCCTTGAGCCCGCAGTTGAAGTCGTGCAGGTTCTTAATCCCTGAGACCCGTCTAGCGGTCGCATTAAAGAGTTTGGTGGGAATCGTCTTCGAGAGCGGGTCGTAGCGCTTCTTCTTCCATCCGCTCACGAGGTCGTACCCCTCATGAACAATCATATCGTACATCCCGCCTATCTCCTCGGGAGCGTCTTGCAGGTCAGCATCCATCGTGAAAACCACCCGCCCACGAGCCTTAGCGAAGCCACATTGCAGTGCTGGTGACTTGCCGTAGTTTCGACGAAACTTGATACCATGCACCGCTGCATCTTGGGCTGCTAGGCGCTCGATCACCTGCCACGAGCCATCGCTACTGCCATCGTCGACGAAGATAATTTCGTAGCTCAGCCCCACCTCGGCGGTGTGAGCTACGATACGCTCGTATAGCTCGGGAAGGCTCTCAGCCTCGTTGAGCAAGGGGATAACCACGGATATGTCGGGACACGCCGTGGCATTGGGAGCGAGAGAGTTGGGATCAGTCATGAGGTCTACTTCTAGTACTGTCCCACAAAGATACTAATTTGCGACCTACGAGCGACCGCCACAACTGATGAGCCTCCACTACGGGAGGGTCACTTTGTCAAGGATGCCGGTGAGATAGGCTATCGCCAGACCGTAGTTGGTCATGGGCACTTGCTGAGCCGTGGCGAGGTCTTGGCGGGAGACGAGCATACGTCGGTTGAACATGCAGGCACCGCAGTGGATGACTAAATCATAGGGCGTGAGGTCCTCGGGGAAATCGCGTCCTGAGACATGCTCGATGGTGAGCGTCTCGCCGATGCGCTTGCGTAGGAGGCGGGGCAGCTTGACGGTGCCGATATCCTCGCCCTCAGGAGCGTGGGTGCAAGCCTCCGCAATAAGCAGACGACTGGAGGGGGTGAGCCGACCAATGGCATTAGCCCCCGCGACCAGTCGCTCGAGGTCGCCACGCTGGGCACTCATGAGGATAGAGAAAGAGGTGAGCCGACAACCCTCGGGGACTAGTGGCTCGACCGTGGCGAAGACTTGCGAGTCGGTGATGATGAGCTGAGGCGGAGCTGCCAGCTGTGCTAGGGCTGCGGGAAGCTGCTCTGGCGTGACGCATAGGGCATGGCAACCTCTGTCTAGCAGTGCTCGTATGGTCTGCACCTGTGGCAAGATCAGTCGTCCTGCGGGTGCTGCGCTATCTTGTGGCATCACGAGGAGTACGAGGTCGCCCGTTTCGCAGAGATTACCTAGGAGTGAAGGTTCTGGCTCGGATTCGTTGCGTAGCGTTCGCTTGATCGTCTCGAGTAAAGTGTCGAGACTCTCGTCATCGTCCTGACGAAGCGTGAGCGGGGCATGACCGAAGCTTCGAGCAATCTCCTCTTGTCGCTCTAGCCAAGAGCTTTGCTCTGCTAAATCGGCTCGACCGACAATCGGGAGGGTCGGCACGCTGGACTTTCGCAAAGTCGCTATGATGGGCGTGTCGAGGGACTCCTCACGACTGAGGAGGTAGAGGACCAGGTCGGCAGAGCGCAGTGCTTGCTGCGTGACCCGCTGTCGCTCGGCTCCGAGAGGGGTGTCGTCGGCTAGTCCTGGGGTGTCGATGAGTAGGACGGGCCCCACGCTGGGTAGCTCGAAGAGCTTCTCCACGCTGTCGGTCGTGGTGCCAGCTTGGTCAGACACGAGTGACCGCTCTTGTCGTAGCAAGCGGTTGAAAAGCGTAGACTTGCCACTATTGACCAGTCCAATGAGAACTATTCGCTTGCGCTCGCTGGTGTCTCTTCCTGATGCCATAGTCTTTTGTTCATCAGAAGCGGAAGTCGCGCTCTCCCGCCTTGATCTGCTGGAGACGCTGCTGCGCGATGGCACGAACTCGCTCGTTGGGAATCGTAGGGAGCTGCTGCGCTATCATCTTTAATCCCAGAGCACGAGTCGTGGGTGAAGCGTAATCCTCAAGGTACTCCTGCAGTGTCAAGAGTGCATTAGGACCACAACAGTTGGATATCTGACCACTCTTGCAGAGCGACATGAAGCGGTCGCCAGTACGTCCCTCGCGATAGCAAGCGGTGCAGAAGCTCGGTATGTGTCCCTGCTGGAGGAGCCAGTAGACCACTTCGTCAAGCGTACGTGGGTCGCTCACCTCAAACTGCTCCGAGTGAGCTGCCTCTGTCGTCTGCGCATAGCCCCCCACGGAGGTGCGAGAGCCTCCGCTGATCTGCGACACACCTACGTGGAGTGCTCGCTGGCGTACCGCCTCGCGCTCACGGGTCGAGACGATGATACCAGTGTAGGGCACCGCTAGTCGGGCCACCGCTATAATATGGAGGAAAGTATCGTCAGGGATTGCCTCGGGGAAGGAGTCGAGCGAGATGTCATCGGCGGGACAGATGCGTGGCACGCTGATAGTATGAGGCCCTACGCCAAAGGTTGCCTCCAGATGCTCCGCATGCATCATCAGTCCGACGAAGTCATAGCGATAGGTACTCAAGCCAAAGAGCACGCCCAGTCCCACATCGTCGATGCCTCCCTGCATAGCTCTATCCATCGACTCGGTATGATAGGCGTAGTCGCTCTTAGGACCTCTCGGGTGTAGCTCCTCGTAGTGCTCCTTGTGGTAAGTCTCTTGGAAGAGGATGTAAGTGCCGATGCCTGCCTCGTGAAGCATACGATACTCCTCGACAGTGGTTGCGGCGATGTTGACATTGACACGACGAATCGCCCCATTCTTATGATGTATCGAGTAAATTGTCTGGATCGACTCAAGGATATACTCGATTGGATTGTTGCGTGGATCTTCGCCCGCCTCGAGGGCGAGACGCTTGTGCCCCATGTCTTGCAGGGCGATCACCTCTTGGCGTATTTGCTCCTGGGTCAGCTTGTGGCGAGGGATGGTGCGGTTCTTAGCGTGGTAAGGACAGTAGACGCAGCCGTTGATACAGTAGTTTGAGAGGTAGAGCGGAGCAAAGAGTACGATGCGCTTACCATAGAAGCGTAGCTTGATTTGCTCGGCCAGTTGTGCCACTCGTTGTCGTGTCGCAGGGTCCTCAGCCAGGAGGAGTACGGCAGCCTCTCGGTGATCTAGGCCACGCATCTCCGCAGCCTTGCGTAGGATGTCGGAGATCACCTTCTCATCATCTTTGTGTTGCTCCGCATAGCGGAGGGTGTCGATGATTTCATCATGATTGATGAAGTCACAGGCATCGTGCGATTGCTTGTTGTAACTCATACATTCACTTTCTTAGCTAGTGGGAGCGTCTCCACGCCCCCAGTCTATTTGGTAACCTATCGTGTCAAGCTGTGCCTGTAGGAGGGCGACACCCTCGGCAGCCTCAGAGCCTGAGTAGGCTTTGTTGTTATAGAGAGCGTAATCTGCTCTATGGTTTAATGGGGATAGATTGGGCATCACCACGTTGCACCCGAATCGTATAGCGGCTAGTCGTCCCTCAGGGTGAAGCGTGGCGACAGCTGTCGTGGCGGGAATCAGTGCCCGTGGATTGAGGAGCCGACAGAGGGCGAGGAAGCGAAGCGTCATCGACAAGCTCCCCGCAGGGTAGGTCCCTAGAGGCGTATCTTCATGAGGAATGAATGGCCCCACGCCTATCATCTCCGGCTGCAGCCTACGGATGAAGTCTAAGTCTTGTGCTAAGTGTGCCGTCGTCTGCCCTGGCGAACCGACCATGATACCCGTCCCCACTTGGTAGCCGATTCGCTTGAGGTCCCGGAGGGCTTGTAGTCGATGCTCTTGCGCCATCGTGCTGGGGTGCAAGCTTTGGTAATGCACCTTGTCGTAAGTCTCGTGACGTAGCAGGTAGCGGTTGGCTCCAGCGCGAAAGAGCGCCTCGTACTCCTCATACTCCATCTCTCCGAGTGAGAGCGTGATAGCACACTCTGGATAGCTAGAGCGGATGTCGCGCACGAGCGAGAGTAGACGCTCGCCCCGCCAATAGAGATCCTCGCCACCCTGTAGTACGAAGGTGCGAAAGCCTATCTCGTATCCTCGCGCACAGGCCGACATCACCTCATCGGCTGTAAGTCGATAGCGGGTGACGTGCTCATTGCTCGAGCGGATGCCACAGTAGTAGCAGTCGTTGCGACAGTAGTTGGATATCTCAATCAAGCCTCGCAGATAGATCCGCCGTCCGAACTGCTGCTCCGCAATAGCCTCGGCACGCACCTGAAGCTCATGCTCGAGGTGCGTGTCGTTACTATCTAATAGAGCCTTCAGCTTAGGGATGGAGGCTGCTGTTACTTGACCTAGCGTATCACTCCTTGTAGTTGGCATAGGTGAGGTCGATCTTCTCCACCTCCTTGAGTAACTGACGGCGACCAGCGAGTACATCATTGAAGGCACTAGGCCCCGTGACGCACCCTCCGAGACAAGCCATCACCTCGACAAACTGCGTATCAGCCTTGCCTCTCTTACCGTAGGCCTTGAGCTTAGCGACCGCCTTCTTGTCCATACCAGCGATTTCCTCCGCAGTAAGGTGCTGGACGAACTCCTTGTACTCCTCCGTATTGCTCAGATAGGAGATGACAGCGTCCTTGACACCGCCATTACGAGCGAAAGCGTGAGCCTCTCGAACCGACTCGACGGTAGGCTTGTAGCCCTCCACCGTGTTAATGTCTATATCCAGCCCCTCCAGGATAGAGCCTAGCTCCTCAAAGGTAACCACCATATCCACATCCACATTAGGACGCTGTATCTCCTTGCGCTTCGCAACACAAGGACCGAAGAAGACAATCTTGCTATCGGGATAGAGCTTGCGTGCACGCTCTGCTGTGTAGACCATCGGAGAGTGTGAGCTAGAGACAAAAGGCTTCAGCCCAGGAGCATGCTTATCCACCAGCTCATAGAAGGAAGGACAGCACGACGTCGTCATAAAGGCTTGACCAGCCTCAATCTTCTCCACCAGCTCCTTACCCTCATGGCTCACCGTGTCCATAGCCCCCTGAGCCACCTCGATGACATCGTGGAAGCCTATCTTCTTGATCGCACCATAGACCTGCTCACGGGTTGCCTTAAACTGACCTAGGATAGCAGGAGCCACGATAGCCACCACCTGCTCGCCACGCTCTATAGCACCCAGCACGTCAAAAACCTGAGAGATCTCAAATATAGCTCCAAATGGGCAAGCATTCAGACAAGCACCACAATAGATACACTTAGACTCGTCAATATGCTCGATACCATCCTCGTCCTTGCTAATAGCACCCACAGGGCAAGACTCCTCGCAAGGCACCGGGATGTACACAATCGCGTGATAAGGACAGTTCTTGTGGCACTGCCCGCAACTGATACATACATCGTGATCAATCTGAGCCTGACCATTCTTCTGGAAAGTAATGCAGTTCTTCGGACAGTTGCTATAGCAAGCACGGCTCACGCACCCACGACAGAGATTGGACACCTCATAGTTAATCTGTACGCACGAGGTGCAGGCCTCGTCGATGACGCAGAGCACATTCTCCTTCGTCGGCTGTGGGCGATGCAGTGCCGTGTGAGCATACTCAGACAGCGGGGTCAGCTCATCCTGCTCATCCTCCATGTCAAAGCCTAGGAGAGGAAACATCTTATACTTCCATACGGCACGCTCCTTATGAGGGCAACAACGTCCCAGCACATTGCGCTTCTTACGAGGACTCAGCTCCAGCGGGATCCGGTCTATCGTTTTAATCAATTGGTCTTGACGCCATCTAGCCACCATGGTCGAGAGGAGCTTATGGCGCACGATCATTACATTGTTTATATAGGTCATACGATCAAGTGATATTTAAGCTTTTGACCCGCGCTGCACTGGTCGGATCTCTAAACGCTCCACAAAGATACGACTAATATCTCAATCAATCACTACATTTTGCTATCACCGTGTGACAAAAGTACCCAACTCTTGTGACGACAACCCACCCAAGTCATCCGCAGAGACACAAAAAAAGCCCCACTCTCGCGAGTAAGGCTCTCCATACATATTCGAAAGTTGATATTAAAGAAGTCGTGGGCCCAATAGGATTCGAACCTATGACCCTCTGTTTGTAAGACAGATGCTCTAAACCAGCTGAGCTATGGGCCCTCTCTATAAATATGTACACTCCTCCCTAGAGACCTTCCAATGCTTGCAGACGTTGTCCTACAAGGATTCGAACCTTGACAAACAGGACCAGAATCTGTTGTGCTACCATTACACCATAGGACAATCTATATTCCACTAGCCCCTCTGCCGATTAGCCCGTCACCATCCTAGCGTGACACCCAATCACAGAGTATCTCTAGAGAAGCTATTATACGCTACTGAACGATATCGTAGCAAAAGACCCCGACCGCTAGCCTCGCCTTAGTCGCCCCTGCGGGAGTCGTTGTCCCACAAGGATTCGAACCTTGACTGACAGAACCAAAACCTGTAGTGCTAGCCATTACACCATGGGACAAATCCTTTTACTACCGACAGACACCTCTGTCATCGTTTGTGAGTGCAAAGGTAGTAAGAAAAAATCAAACTACCAAACATCCACCCACCCCAATCAGCGCTGATGCATTATACATAGAGACTGTTGCAAGAGTCAACTATCTAACAATCTTGCTGGCAAGACTGTCTAGACTTCGCAGCTAGGATGAAGCGCAAGACGCTGAGCGTGAGCCCTGAAGCTCACATACCTCCGTATGTGACCGAAGCCGAATCCCGAAGGAATCACAGCCATTCGCCTTGATGCAATAGTCTCACAACAATTTAAACCCGACTACATATCAATACGGCACTACGTCGGGGGAAAACGGATTCTCCACGTGGATATTTCGAAATATCCACGTGGAGAATTTTTATTTCCCACGTGGGG
>JAERMT010000919.1_pt1 | contig 14215 bp, 5 predicted proteins | sample 9267081 | NCBI WGS metagenome assembly JAERMT01 (sample SAMN17071939, study PRJNA684904) | human gut metagenome | isolation source: diarrhea sample from child under the age of five | host: Homo sapiens | place: South Africa: Mafikeng, Mafikeng Provincial Hospital | collected 2019-09
GGTAACACGCCCCTCGCAATGAGCATTCAGAACATCTTGATCGTTGTAGATAAAGCGATCGTCAGAGGCAAACTCCAGCCACTCCTCAATACTATGGAGCCTGCGCATTTCCTCGGTATTCAGCAAAAGAACGCCCGCCTGGAAGTAATCATGGGGGTTCTTCATACCCAGGACCTTCTTGGCATACTTAAGACGGTCCCCGTTCTTCATGTTGACATTACCGAGGAAATCGATATCCCTCACAGCAGCAAGAAGGTTATCGCCAAGATCGATCGAGTAGAGTTCGGCTATATCGCCCTCGACAATAAGGTCTGAATCCAGGTACAAAACCTTGTTGTAATAAGGCAGGAGCTTCTGGATCAAGAAACGGTAGTACGTCTCAACACTAATATGGGGATTATTAGTGCTCAGCTCATATTGATCAACGATAGGAGAAACATCACAGAACCTGATCGTTACGTTGTCAAACTGAGAGAAGAAATCTCTCACAGTAGCCTGGTTTGAACCATCGATATCGCGATGAAGAACAATCACATCATAGCGATAGTCCTGGGAAGAATTCCTAAGCGCCGAATAAACCGTAGTGGTAAGCATCGGTACATAATTATTGTCTGAAGCAAAAACAACGGGAATAATAGGACGCTTATCGTAGCCGAGCGACGGAAGACCAAGCTCGTCATGATAATCAGGATTAGTAAAATGTACACACTGAAGCTCGGCAGTCTTCCAATTAGACCCAACGCGCTCATGATGGAGCAAGTAGATATTCAGAAGCCTCTCAGCCAAGTGCCCTGGAGTACGAAGACCCTCTTTACTGTAGTGAGACATATCAGTCGTGGCAACAAACTCTTCCAGAATTGGGAAAAGCCAAGCACAGTAATCGTTAAAGATACCTCGCTTCATAATGAACATGTTGCAGAAGCGACCAATATGACCCTTAAGGAAAGCCTGAGCATCTTCAAGATATTCAGGATGTTGCTTGCCGAGGATTTCGACGACCTTGTCAAGATCCTCAACATAAAGCTTATCTGCAAGGTCATACTGCTTACGCAGTGTTGCAGACTGCCCACAATATGGACGAATATCCTTACGCTCGGTTGTAATTACATCGAATTGCTCAACAAAATCAACAACTGATTTATCGTCGAGATGATATTTAGCTCGAGACTTTGAATCAATATAGGTGTCCATAATCTCGCCGTAAATGTTTTCGCTATGACGTTTGGGGGCGAAGTCGAAATAACGACGATAGTGACAAAAACCTACGTATTGGCTATCAGTATTTTTCCAAGCCCAGTATTGAGTGGTAAGTTCACAATACATGGGGTTAAGCATCGATATGTTGTTACCCTCATGATCGTGAAAGGCCCAGCGATAGAGATCGTTACGAGAGGCGCATCCAACCTGAACAGGCTGGAAAACTGCACTATCAAAGAGGTCAACATTTTTATGAGTAGAAACAAAGATGCGGACATCCTGCTCCTCGGAACGGCGCCTAAAAGAACGCTCAGAAACCTCGTCGATGTGAAGCTTGGCAGCGTATCCAAAATCAATTAGCTCTTGAGACGTAAAGTAATCTCCACCCGCAAGAAGCTTAGCCTCGTGATACCAAGCGCTCGCGCAATCATCAAGTTCAATACCATCAACCCAATGAGAGTAGGCCTTATCGCGCGCAAGACGCATAAGCTGAGTTGCGACCTCTACCCTACCGCAAACTTCAGCAGCTCCGCGTGCGGCGGCGAGCTTATCGGAATCGCTAACACGTACGATCCAGTCGTTAAACAACAGATCCATTAGCTTTAATTCGCCTCCATTTAAAGATGAAGACAGGTCGAAGCGATCGAACACTTTGTAGTATTCGCACATATGCGAAACAGAACTCCAGAATCCTTTGGCGCTTTTTACAAAAGACTCAGCAGAAATCTGAGTTCCAGAGTTTACACCTCGGCCAAGATAATACTTAAGACCAACTAAATTGTTACATGTAAGCTGGGAATTCGCCTCGGCAAGAGCGACAAAACACTCGTAGCCATCTTGAGCGCGACCCATGCGATCGGAAGTCATTTTCTCGAAAGCACGTTTAAAATAAGAAGACTCGTATGCCCTCTGAGTAATACGCCAGTCTTGGCGATATCCGGCTTCAGCAGAAAAAGCAGCATTTACAATGTCGCTTCCATAAAGAGGCTCAATATCCCGATTGACGTAAGCCTCAAAGTCGTTACGCTCTTGGTCGGAAACACCAGAATTAATGACGTCTATGCCAAAGTGATAGATATCAGCCGTATGAGCGAGAGAATACTCGTTTAGCTTTTCCAGAAAGAGAGGGTCGCCGAGTTCATCATCGGAATCCAAAAGAATAACCAGATCGCCGGAACATTTGGCTACGGCTGATTTACGACCGAGATGAACGCCTTCATTAACCTCTTTAATAATTGGAACGATGCGGGGATCTCGCTGAGCATAGGAACTAATGATAGACGCCGTGTCATCAGGACTTCCATCATCAACAATAATGAGCTCAAAATCAGAGAACGACTGATTAAGGACGCTATCAATGCAAGCGGGAAGGAACTCAGCATCGTTATAGGAAGAAACGCAAATGGAAAAACGGGGCAAACTAGACGCTCCCTAATAGAAGGAACAGGTTAACTCTAACAGGATAATTGACTTTTAAAGCAAAAGGGGCGCCACCAAGAGACGCCCCAAAATAATCTACTTCTGAAACTCGTCGTAAACCTTGAGCTCCCACTCTTTGCGCTCGATCTTAGCAACAGAGTCTAGAATCAAACCTGTAGTCAAACAAAGGCCACTAAGAAACACAAACGCAACCGCAAGAATAGCAGTTGGAAGCCGTTCAACAAGACCGGTATGAACAAAATCAAATATAACCGGAATGCCGAAAAACAAACCAACAATCAAAAGCGCTGCAGCAATCAAACTAAAGAACTTAAGGGGTCGATAATCCTTAAAAAGCGCCCCGATCATCGCAATCACCTTAAAGCCATCACCAAACGTATCAAGTTTGGAGACAGAACCCTCGGGACGGTCACGATAAACAATAGGAATATCCTTGATCCTCCAACGCCTATCAACAGCATGAATAGAAAGCTCGGTCTCAATCTGAAAGCCTTCAGACATGACCGGGAACGTCTTAACAAACGGACGGCTCATAGCACGATAGCCAGTCATAACGTCATCGAAAGCATAGCCATAAATCCACTTAATCATGAATCGAACGAGATTATTACCGAATCCATGAAAGGCTCTTTTGTTTTCTTCGGCATATGTTCCGTTGGAAAGACGGTCGCCAACGGTCATATCGGCGTCACCATTAAGGATCGGCAGCACCATATCAACGGCTTTAGCCTCATCATACGTGTCGTCACCATCGACCATCAAATAGCAATCAGCATCGATATCACGAAACATCTGGCGACAAACGTTACCTTTCCCCTGGCGAGGCTCGAAGCGAACGATTGCACCATGCTGCTTGGCAATCTGCGAAGTGTCGTCAGAAGAATTGTTATCGTATACATATACCGTTGCACCAGGCAAGGCCGCATGGTAGTCATCTATCACTTTACCGATGGTTAAAGCCTCGTTGTAGCAGGGAATGATAACCGCAACATTACGAAATTGCATATGAACTCCAAAACAATCAACCATGATTGCAGAACAGACTATCTAAAGATAACGCCAAAACCAAAATGGGAATTAGACAAATATTACTAAAGACATAACGCGTTGGCTCGCCGCCTACTATAGAAATCGGCACTATTAAAAGAGTCAAACATGTGATCAGAACAGGGGACAGGATCAATAGGGCCCCCTTTTTTGAACCCGAATACTTATCGCCGAGTACATAAAACAGGAGGAACAAAGGGATAATAGAGGCCCAGGTGGAACGGAAAAATAGAGCATTTATAATAGGAAGACTTTGGATAGAAAGATAAATTTGCTGAGCAACAGAAGCGCCAGCAGAGCAAGTAGGGTTCCAATCGATAACCTTATCAACAGGTTCATAATACCAGCCAGAGTACATTGGCAGGACAAGGTAATTTCCGGACCCGTCTTGATCGGTACGAAACGTTATCCATCCATCAATAAGGCCAATCCATGCCTCGAGATGGCCTTTGGGATCCTTCATTGAGTTGACGGCCCACAGCTTAATGAATTTATTAAAATAGGATTCGTCGTTTACGCCCCGAACAGGCGTTAACGGATATCTTATTATGTCCTTAATTGAGTCAACGCAACCCCAATTATACTTGGAAGGGATATCGCAGACGTTAGTGAGAAGGAACTTGTCTATTACGTTTAAATCTTCGTTGGTCATTTCATCTTTAGAGTATTTAACATCGTGTGCAACTTGCTGAATGATAGGCGCAATCATTTCCTGTTTGCCGCCAGGCAACACGTTAGCGGCAGCATATAGCTGCGGAACAAGGACAAACACGGTTAAAGAAAAGAAAACCGAGGAAAGTAAGATTTTAACGCAGCATTTTTTGGATAAGTTGAAGGTATATAAACAGAGAAGTACATCAACTCCAAAAATAATATAACCCATGGTCTTTTTTGTAAGCGAAGCGATGATGGAAAATAAGACTATTCCTAATATCTCAAGAACAGATAGATTCTTTGACAGAAGAAATCTGAAAAATAGCCATATATACCCTAAAAAGAAAACAATCGAAAGCGAATCCTTCGCAATCGAGCAAATCATTACAGGGAAGACGGGAAATATAGCAAAAAAGACGACAACGATTAAACATAAAATTGAATTGGCGCCAAAGTGATAAAAATCTGAACAAATCAACGAAATTAGCAAAGCAGCGGAATATAGCTGAATTGCTCCAAGAATTACTAAGCCTTTAGTTGCGCTGCCGAATACAGCCGTACCAAACTCGCAAAACAACCCATAAATGAAGGTAACTAGCACGGGATGATGATCGGACAAAGTCTCGACACCGTAGTACTGCAAAATTTGCTGTGATGTATCCGACCAAAAAATACCAGACCTCAATAGATACAACCAAAAAGACCAGGCGGTAGCGATAAAGATAAAGTAGATAATGAGATGTGATAGTCGACATCTAGATTTTGCAATACTTGGCTCCCGTCGGTGAAAGCATGAGCCCAAGGCAATCTTGATACCGCCCTGTTCATTGTTTATATGACCAATTAGCAATTCAAATACAACAAATAAAACGACAAAATACATGCTGAATTCCAGAGCTTGGAACCAAATCATTTTACTGCACAAATCAAGAACGCCATCATGAGTCGCAACATAATCGCCTAGAGAAAAGAAAAGGCCCAGTAAAATGGGTATAAATAACCTTAAATGTTGCTTTCTGATCTGCATTTCACGGCCTTCGATATCATGGACTAAAAAGAAGACGCGGGTTATTCCCGTGTCTACAAGATCGCTTCATCCAGTAGATGGAGCGAAACAAGCGCTAATAAAATATAAGAGGTTCAAACAGAGGAAGAGATCATAGCGAAATGCCATTAAATAAACGTTTTATAATAATAAATGCCCCCCCCCCTACGGAACAATCCATTTCGCTAGAGGTATCTTTTTGAGAAAGAAGACGAGCGCAGCACAAACAAAATAGCAGATGAACGGGAAAACAGTTCTCCAGACCAGACGGCCTCCATCAAGGCCAGTAATAATCAAGAGATAGTAAAACACAATCATATGAATGAGATAAATTCCAAAACTACAACCAGAAAGAGACTTGAGCGCTTTTACGCGTCTTGGCGTTGTGAACAATCGGTCCCAATGTGCATATTTGCAAAAAACAAAGACGGCGACAGAAAGAAGCATGCACGGGAAGTTCGTTACGCCCCAAAAGACCGTATAGAGCTCGCCCTGAGCGAAGGAACAGTAGGCCGTCGAAAAATAACGAACGGCAAAACCCATCACACCTAAAAAATAGATCACATACCTTTGATACGCAGAAAAGTCATGGTTTTTAATCAAATAACCGAGTACGGCAAATAGAAGATTCCCGCTCAATATCGGCAGTGTAAGCGAAGAGTTGAAAGAAATACCTAGAAATGCCGATACGGAGGGCAACACGGAAATCAAAATACAACCAGTGGCAACGGAATACCAAAGCACATCATCATGCTTTCCGTCGCATAAAAATGACAGAACAGGAAACGAAAGGTACATTGAGAACAAGGGGATGAAAAACCAGTAGACATCAATTATCTGAGTGTTAATCACCATATCAATAAATGATCTTGGGCCAGCCGGAGCCTGCATCTGTCCAGTCTGCACCTTCCAAATGAGCGCCAAGGCAGACCAAGCAAGAAAGGGAATTACCGTTTTTACAAAACGTTTGTAAAGGAATTCTTTTGTTGAATAGCGTTCCCTATAGGTAAGAAGATTGGCGCCCGAAAGCATAAAGAAAATCGGAACAGCCCAATAGCAAACACACTCCGCAAAAAGGGCTTGCAGCCAATCAGAAGATGGGGAAAACGCATGCACAAGACCATTGAAATGCATAATAATTACAGCCAGGCATGCAGCCACATTGAGGACATCGAAGTATAGAATTCGTTTGCTCAAGTTATTCAACCTCAAATAATTATATTAATTCCCTAAATACTGGTTAGCTTTCGCGACCAGCCAGTTGACATCTGTTCCAGCAGGGCAGCTCGTCGATGAATACCACTTGTGAATTCCAACGTTATCGCCCATCGTCAGATGTCTCCAACCCTTAGACCTTGCAAGCGCGGCCATAAGCTGCGCACTAGTATCAAGGGTAGCATACGAAGGCGGATTTGCCGTAGTCCCCACATGCTCAATAGACACCGAACGCTTATTCCACTCCCAGTTACCTACCGCCCATGCCGTATCGTTAAGGCCAACGTACTGGTGAATCTGTCCCGGTGCCACGCCATAATGAGCCGAGGCTTCGCGTGTACCCCAAAAAGTATTATCAATTTGGGAAAGCGATGTGCACTCCGAAATATGAATCACGATCACGCTCCAGTCTTCGCCATAACGAGTCGACGAATAATGGGCGCAACCCTTCCACTGCACGCCGGTAAGAGTTGGCGGAATATAAGTCGCATTCTCAAACGCAAATCGCTGATCGGCAGAACCATTGTCCTGACACAGAGCAAGAGCACCGTTAGAGAAGCCTAGAACCAGCCCACCTGACGACCGAATCGTATAGCCCTCTCCCCTGTTATAAACCAAATTCCATTTTTGAGCGCTGCCCTCGTTACGGGTCCAAATTTGAACACCGTTACCGACTGACTGATTACCATTCTTGATATCAAGCGGCTTGCAGGATTTTGCACTTGATATCTCATATGTTCCGTCGGAGTTTTTGCGGACATCCCAAATTTGAGCCGGCGTTCCATTCGAACCATAAAAGCCTACCGATGTGCCAGCAGTCGTTGAGCCACCAGAAACATCGAACACCTGAGAGCGATTCGACATTAGTTGAATGGTATATGACCCTTCAGAGAGAACCCCCACGCTCTTTGCATTAAAACGAACGCCGGGCAATTCAAGAGAATCAACCATGCCCAATGTCGAAGAGGAACCCGAAACACAAAGATACTGGCCTGTGGCTGCATTCTGCAGCGCGATCTTGCCACCAGAAAGCGCGCTGTGCCATCGCTGAGAATCGACACCGTTAGCTGTCAGTTGAACAAGCTTCCCCTCATCGGTAAGAGAGAGTACCTTCGCGGAACCGATGCACTCAATCTCGTACGTATTTTCCAACCCAGACACTTTGCTCACATACCATTTTTGAGCAAGCGTATCGTTCGATGCATATAGCTGAACCGAAGCGTCGTCCTCCATGGATCCACCGGAAACATCCAAAACTTTCAAAGCCGTAGTCGACTCAAAAGTAAACGCTCCCTCACTCAAAAACTCGGTAACCTGATGAAGCGAAAACTTCTGTGCGGAGCTTCCATTGGGAAGATATGCGCCCAAATTCGCCTGAGCGCTATCAGAAGCTCCAACAACATCCAAAACCAAACCGGTTGACTTGCTTACAAAGGAGAACGTGCCGTCTCCATTATCTACTGCGGCAAAAAGCCTATTCGCATTAACATCATCGCAAGCCCACTGTTGGATGTTGCTGCCCGGAATAAGCTCACCGCCAGCAACATCAAGCGCTTTCTGAGACTTTGCATTGCGAATCAGGTAGTAGCCGTCGTGATATTCAAAACTAAACAGCTGGGCGAGCGTACCATTGCAATCATTAATCTGAGCATTTGCCCCGTTGGAGCTTGAACCACCCGCAATATCAATGACCTTACCAGAGGAACTGCAGGCAGGACTCAGCGTAAAATACCCTTTCGGTAGAATGTCTTCGCATTTGGCAACAGAAGGAGCCGTGCTGAGCAATGCGAAGCGCGAATTGTCTTCATTTGAGCCTAGCTCTACATTCACGCCATTAGACGCTTTTCCTCCCCTAGATCCAAGATAGAATCCAGGCCTAAGAGCGCTCTCGATAAGATACGAGCCATCAGACCGCTTGGCAACAATCCACTTTTGGGCATATGTGCCATTGGAGACATATTGAGCAATATTTGTTCCAGAGGAAGCGTTTCCTCCGGCGACATCAATCACCTTATTTGAGCCAGCATTCCTAAACGTAACATAGCCCTTATCGTCATGGGAAACGGTCCAGCGCTGAGCATTGCTCATATTCGACGTATACAACTGGATATTGGCGCTGTTATCTTTTGACCCACCAGAAACATCCAAAACAAAGGAATAGTTCTTGCTCGAGCAGACGATATACTCGCCATCCGGCAAATCAGACATATGAGCTGCAGCGTCAGCGTCTTGTTCGGAGCGCAAGCATTTAAAGTCGGATGGGGCAAACGTAACTGATAGTTCACGCGCGTCACCCTTGGAAACCGTAACGAGCTTGCCAGAAGTACTTACACCCAAAACATTGCCAGTTGCAGCATTAACGATACGATACAACCCGTTACCTGCATCTTCGATGGCCCAATTATAAATCGGCGTCGAGGGCGACAAGCTCCCCTGCTTAACCGCGGCCCCAGGAACAATGTCCCCGTCCTGAGCATATAGGTAGCGATAGGATTTCGCAGACTTAATTGCATAAAGACCTGCTTCAGTATCAAATTCAAAGCCAAACGACTGCGCAATGGTCCCATTGGCGCTATAAAGCTGAAGGGCTGCTCCGCTATCCAAACTGCCGCCGGACACATCAAAAACGCGACCATCGGAAGCCATTACAACAGCAGATTGAGAATCAATTGTTTGAACCTTAGAAACTTCTCCAGCGGTATACAGTCGGAATCGCTGCGCAGCAGTGCCGTTGTCGTCATAAACCTGGACATTCGCACCATTTGCAGTGGAGCCGCCGTCTAGATCCAAAACAAAGCCTGCCCTAATCGCAGAGCAAATTTTGACTGAGCCGTCACCACAATCGACAAGGATCCATTTCTGAGCCCAAGAGCCATTGGGTGCATACTGCTGAACGTTAGCACCAGCTTTTTTGCTGCCGCCAGAAACATCTAGTACTTTCCCCGATTTCACATTCGTAATTGTCGCATAACCATTCTCGTCATAGGAAAACGTCCAACGTTGGGCCTTAGTTGCATTAGATGCGTACAGCTGAAGATTGGCTCCGGAATTCGTAGATCCGCCAGTAATATCGAACACCTGACGCTCAGAGACAGAGCCGATAGCATATTCAACGCCCTCTTTTACAAGACCCTTGCTCGAGGCGGCGAGATCATTAAGCTCCTGGCGAACGGTACGCGCCGGCGCAAGCGTCCATTTCTGCGCATCAGATGTGTTATACGTATAAATCTGAAGCGCGGACCCACTCACGCCATTGCCGCCGGGAACGTCAACAGCTTTACCGGACTTTGAATTAATGAACGAGTACTCGCCATTACCGTGATCAATGACAGACCAATGCTGCGCGCACGTGCCGTTGGATGCGTATTGGGAAATCGCTCCCCCATTGGAGACGGAACCGCCCTGTGCCTCAAAGGGCTTACCAGAGTTAACGTTTACGATTTCGTACAGGCCGTTCCCAACTTGCTTAAACGTGAACATCTGAGCCTGACTATTATTGGCGTTATAGATCTGAAGCCGTGCTCGATTATCAGATGACCCACCGTAGATATCCATGACAAGCTGCGGATCGAGAACGCTCTTTATGGCAAAAGCAGTATCAGTTTTTATGGTTGAAGCGGAAGCGAACGTAAAACGCTGCGCGGCAGACTTATTTGGAGCCCAGATGCGGACCGAAGTGCCATCTGCCGTGCTACCACCACTCACATCGAGCACCCAATTGCCCAAAGCGGACTGGATATAAAACCCATTATCGGCAGTACGAACGTGCCACAGCTGATGTTCGTCCTGGGCATATGCCGCCTGAACAACCGTCGAACCACTTTGAGCGTTACTATCCACCACAGAGAGATACCGTCCAGTTGCTTCATTCTTGATTCGATATGCCCCCGAGCCAGCTAACTCAAGGATGAAACGCTGATTAGCCATTCCCTGGGCACCATATAAAGAAAGACTTTCATCTTCGGCGACGGTAACGCTCGAGGAATCTTTTGCAATCGAATCGATGTAGTAAGTTCCATCAGCAAGAGCAAAATCAGGCAAGTTGAGCACATTGACAAAATCTGCTGAGGAAAAAGCGCTCATATCGACCGTGTTGGCGGTAATACCGTCAAGGCGCTCAGAAGACGTGTACTGCCATCCATACTGACCGGCGCAACTAAATGAAGTTTTGAGTTTAGGGCCGTATTCTGCAATCCAAGACACACGGGGACGCACGCTTGCGGCCTTTAAATAGGTATCCGTAAACCATCGGCCGGAATAAATAGAAACGTTGTTAATCCCAAAACCAGAAAGCGTATTAAAATACGCATTCACAATGCCCTCGTATGCCGAAGCGCTATTTGGAGACATCGGATTACCGTTGCTGTCGTAGAACGCCTCAAGGTCATAGAAAATCGGCAGCGACAGATCGTATAGGCCATATTTGCTCACGATTTGCTGGGTAAAGTACGCTTCACTTGTGGCGTCATTCGAATTCTGGGCGGTACTAAAGATGTACAGGCCAAACGGAATTCCCAGACGACGGATCTCGCTCAGGTTGCGCTCAAATTGCTTGTCAAAATGACTCGTCGAATGCGCAAAACGTAAAATGACAGCATCCACACCTGAGTTCTTGACCTTATTCCAATCAATCGTCCCCTGCCATTCCGAAACATCGATGACCTTAAGGGCGGGCGATGCGAACACCTCGTCGTAACCGTTATAGAACGTTTTAGAAGCGTTGGAGCCGCCCCAATACGGGGAGCCATTACCCGCACGAGCATCGAGTGCCGCGGCAAGCGACTCCCCCTCCATCGAGCTACCGGCAGTATAGGTACCAAGGTCATCATCGGGATGCGCCTCGCCATAAGCTAAACGCTCCTCCAAGGAAGCGTCGACAGGAAGCGGGGCATCATCAGCAAAAACAGGAGTTGCCCCCAGTCCGCAAAGCAGACCGAGGGCAACTAACAGAGACGATACAAGACGAGTATTCTTGCGCATAACCATCAGCCAAAACCTAATCTAACAAAGGGCGATATTACGGTACCAACCCCAAAGCGGCGTATACGTTGTCCCATAATAATTGACCCAGTCATCAAGCCCACGGACGTTAACACGACCAATGTTCTCAATTACTTTGCCATCTCCAATATAAATTGCAATATGGCCCCAGATGGACCCTGCCCACGTATTGGAGTGAGACGGGACAGCAATAATCATACCAACTTTCAAATTAGCGCGGTTGCTGTCATGGCAATAAGACCAAAACATGTCGCAGGCATCGCCATTTGCATAACCGTAACCCGCCGCGTTAAACACGCGCGATATCCACTCAGAACAGAGGTTAAATCCAGGAGAAGGAGTGGAGTAAGCAATGTCGACGAGTCTCCGTTGCGCACCGTTAGCGTCAGCGTAAGGTTGCTCAGAAGCAATCGTAGTATCAAAGCGCCATGAGTCGCTACCACCATTACCAAGAACAAGACCGTTATCGCTGTCCATCAAAGCAAAAGAACCGTCAGCAAGCATCGAATAAATTGCGATGCCACCGCCATCGGCAAGGCGAAGCAGCCACTTTTGTGCACCAGAACCATTCCAGTCCCATTGCTGAACAGAAGCGCCATTAGATGCGTTAGCGCTCGGCACGTCGAGCGCCTTCCCAGATACAAAGGCAGTCAGACTGTAGGCACCGTTTCCCAAAGAACGGACATACCACTTTTGCGCGTTCGTTCCATTAGCGGAATACAGCTGCACTCGAGCTCCGCCACTGCTGGATCCGCCGGCAACATCCAGAACACGATTACCGCTCGATTGGTTCACCACAACGTAATAGCCATCGTCAATAAGCGAAGCCGCAACGAAACGCCATGCCTGAGCTGCCGTAAAATTATTGGCGTACATCTGAATCGCGATGCCTGCAGCGGCATTGGCGCCGGTCAAGTCAATCACAGCGCCCGAAACTGCATTCACAAGAACAAGACCGCCCATTGGAGACACGCGCGGAATCCAGTGGGAACCTTCCGCCGCCTCCTTAACACTCATCAGCTTGTCGTCAATTTGCGAAAGGTACTTGCCCGAATTTGCGCCTTTGATAAGAACCGACCCATCGTCGCAAACACTAACCGACCATTTCTGTGCCAACGTGCCGTTACGATTCCATACCTGTAATTTAGCGTCGTCCGCCTTCGATCCACCAGAGACATCAATCAGACGGTTACCGTCCACGCGAGAGTAGATCTCGTACAGCCCGTCACGCACAAATACCGTCGGAACCGAAAGCGTCCATTTTTGCGCGAGCGTTCCATTTTGTGAATAGAGCTGCAGCTTACTTCCGTTGGCAGAATTAGCCCCTGACACATCAAGGGCCAAACCGCTTTTGGCGGAAACAAGAGACACGCTGCCGTCGGCATTCATAACGACGCGCCACCATTGGGCAGTTGTACCGTTTTCGGCATACTGCTGCACCGCGGTTCCATTCGAAACGCCACCGCCGCGGCAATCAAGAACCTTACCCGATACCGCAGAGCGAACCGTATAATATCCCGTCGATTTGTTATACGTAAACGTCCAATACTGGGCAAGCGTACCATTGGAACCATAAAGCTGAGTTTGCGCCGAATTGCTCAAAGAGCCTCCAGCGACATCGACAACTTGACCGCCGTTGAGCATGGAGCCAAGTCGATATAAGCCGTCATTGATAGTCTGAGCGATCTTAACGAGATTCCAAACCTGTGCATTCGTAGCGTTCCAGCTATAAACTTGTGCGTTTCCCCCATTGGCAACGCTGCCGCCAGAAATATCGAGCACATAGTCGCCAAGGCAGGACTTAATAAAATAGCCGCCATCTTGACGGGCAACAAAGTCCCAAAGCTGCGCATTCGTATGGTTGAGAACATATTGCTGGACATTCGTACCGTTTGCGCCGTTACCGCCGGACACATCGAGTGCCTTGCCGCTCCCGACATTGACGAGCAAATAATGCCCGTTATACTTTTCGATTCTCCAGCGCTGAGCGGGCGTGCCGTTTTGACCATACTGCTGGACATTGGCGCCGTTATCGCATGAGCCGCCCGAGATATCCAGGACCCTGTTAGAGCCGGCGTTAGAGATCTCATAGACGCCCTCATCGATATCCGCTGCAGGAAAGTCGGAAATCTGCGGATTCGAAGGCAAAGCGGAAGGCTCAACGGGAGCAGCCGGGGCAGGAGTAGAGGTGTCAGCCCCGTCATCACCCGTTGCAGGAGTCTGTGCATCGCCAGGAGTGATATCACCGGCATCTTCCGTGGACCCCACGGAATCCTTTTCAAAAACACCATCGGCTTCGATCGAATCATCATCAGTAGACACTACCGAAGAAATTTGGGCCTCATCATTCGGGGTAGCCAACTCAATTGAGTACGCCTGAATGGGAGAGCACAAGGCAGCAACCGCAAAGCATGCAGGAATAAAAGGCACGAACAGGACTGTTTTTTTCATCTCAAATGAGCCTCGATTAACGGAATAGGATTAAACAAATGGACGAGCGGCACCTATAGGATTCCCGCGCTCGTAGACGCCATGAACACCGACGCCCTGATTAGGCCAAGAGTCAATCATGCGCCCACCGCCCAAATAGATGGCAATATGACCGCGGTAGTAGAT
>JAERMT010000921.1_pt1 | contig 14204 bp, 9 predicted proteins | sample 9267081 | NCBI WGS metagenome assembly JAERMT01 (sample SAMN17071939, study PRJNA684904) | human gut metagenome | isolation source: diarrhea sample from child under the age of five | host: Homo sapiens | place: South Africa: Mafikeng, Mafikeng Provincial Hospital | collected 2019-09
AAGCGAGATGCCTGCAAGTCGCAGACATCTCGCTTGTCGTATTTGCTATCATCATGCGAGTCAACCTTAGGGTCGGGCGGCTTAGCTTTGTTCGCTACAAGTTCCGCACGCAAAGAAGAGCACTTAATGTGCTCTTCGTCTTGCGCAGGACTGTCCGCAGTAGCGAATAAAGCTAAGCCGACCGACCCCATTAAAGATTAAAGGAGCTGATATGTGCGATTGCACAGATCATAAGGACGAGATCCCTGCTTACGACGCGCAGGCCATTGAGTCCAAGTGGGTGAAGGCCTGGGAGGACTCCAACCTCTTTGCCGTCGACACCGACGACAGCAAGCCCAAGAAGTATGTGCTCGAGATGTTCCCGTATCCGTCGGGCGACCTGCACATGGGCCACGCGCGCAACTATACCATCGGCGATGCCATGGCCCGTCAGGCCCGCATGCGCGGCTACGACGTGCTGCATCCCATCGGCTTCGATGCCTTTGGCCTGCCCGCCGAGAACGCCGCCATCAAGCACAACACGCAGGCTGCCGCCTGGACGTATAAGAATATGGATCAGGCGCTTGCCACGATGAAGCGCATGGGCTTCTCCTACGACCTGGATCGCACCGTTAAGACCTGCAGCCCCGACTACTACCGCTGGGGTCAGTGGATCTTTGAGAAGATGTGGGAAAAGGGCCTGGTCTACCGCAAGAAGAATCCGGTCAACTGGTGCCCCACCTGCAAGACCGTTCTGGCTAACGAGCAGGTGACCGAGGGTAAATGCTGGCGCTGCGGCACCGAGCCCGAGAAGCGCGATCTTGAGCAGTGGTACTACAAGATTACCGAGTACTCCCAGGAGCTGCTCGACGATCTGGAGAAGCTCCCCGGCTGGCCCGAGCGCGTTAAGCAGATGCAGGCCAACTGGATCGGCCGCTCCGAGGGCGCCGAGGTCGACTTTACCCTGTGCGACAAGGATGACGAGCCCATCGAGGGCGACGAGGGTAAGATCACCGTCTTCACCACGCGAGCCGACACGCTCTTCGGTGTCTCCTTCTTTGTCCTGGCTCCCGAGTACGCGCGCCTGCACGAGCTCGTCGAGGGTACGGAGTACGAGGAGGCCGTGACTAAGATCGTCGAGGACTCCAAGCATATCTCTGCCGTCGAGCGTGCCCAGGGCACCCTCGAGAAGCACGGTGCCTTTACCGGCCGCTACGTGGTGAACCCCGTCAACGGCGAGAAGGTCCCCGTGTGGGTTGCCGACTACGTCGTGTCCGACTACGGCACCGGTGCCGTCATGGCTGTTCCTTGCGGCGACCAGCGCGACTTTGAGTTCGCCCGCAAGTATGACCTGCCTATTGTGCCGATCATCCTGGACGATGACGACCGCGCTGCCGTCGAGGCCAGCGGCGAGACCATCGATACCTTCCATGCCGAGACCGTCGACTGGGATTGCGCCCACGCTGCCGAGGGCACGCTCGTCCAGTCCGGCAAGTACACCGGCATGCGCGGTGGCAAGCACTCCGAGGGCGAGGCTGCAATCGTGGCCGACCTCGAGGCCATGGGCTGCGGCCGCCGCAAGGTCGAGTTCCGTCTGCGCGACTGGCTCATCAGCCGCCAGCGTTATTGGGGCAACCCCATCCCGGCCATCCACTGCGAGCACTGCGGCATCGTGCCCGTGCCCGAGGACCAGCTGCCGGTGACGCTGCCCGAGAACCTGGACCTGGGTGCCGGCGAGACCCTCGCCGAGTGCAAGGAGTTCTACGAGACCACCTGCCCGGTCTGCGGTCGCCCGGCCAAGCGCGAGACCGATACCATGGACACCTTCACCTGCTCCAGCTGGTACTACCTGCGCTATACTGATCCGCACAACACCGAGCTGCCCTTCTCCCGAGAGGCTGCCGATCGTTGGATGCCCGTCGATAACTACATCGGTGGCATCGAGCACGCCATTCTGCACCTGCTCTACAGCCGCTTCTTTACCAAGGCGCTGCGCGACCTGGGCCTGCTGACCGTTGACGAGCCCTTCACCAACCTGCTGTGTCAGGGCATGGTCAAGGACGAGAACGGCGACACCATGTCCAAGTCCAAGGGCAATGTTGTGCCCCCGAGCTCGGTTATTGAGCCCTACGGTGCCGACACCATGCGTCTGGCGATCCTGTTTATCGCCCCGCCCGAGAAGGACTTCGACTGGGATCCCAAGGCCGTCGAGGGCGCCAACCGCTTCATTAAGCGCGCCTGGCGTATCGTGTGGCAGCTCGTCCAGTCCGGCGATGCCAACGTGGCCTTTGACAAGTCCGCGCTCGACGAGGTCGCGATGAAGCTTTATCGCGAGCGTCATCGCACCATCGCCAAGTGCACCGAGGACTTTGACCGCGGCCAGTTCAACACCGCGATCTCGGCCGTCATGGAACTCGTCAATGCCGCGAGCGCCTACCTCAACGCTACTGAGGGCGCTTCCCGTGACAAGGCCCTGTGCTACGGCGTGGCCAAGGATATCGTGAGCGTCCTTGCCCCTATCTGCCCGTTCTGGGCCGATGAGCTGTGGCATGAGGCGCTCGGCTGTGAGGGCAACGCCTACACCGCCGCCTGGCCCGAGTTTGACCTGGCCGAGTCCATCGAGGACACGGTGCAGATCGTCGTACAGGTGCTCGGCAAGGTCCGTGGCCGCATCGACGTCGCCCGCGACGCCTCCAACGAGGAGATGCAGGCTGCCGCTGAGGAAGCCGTTGCCAAGTGGCTTGAGGGCAAGACGGTCGTCAAGGCCATCTGCGTGCCCGGCAAGCTGGTTAACCTGGTGGTCAAGTAAGCGCTGCGCGCATAGCTGACATCAAAAAGCGAGGGGCGATTTCGTAGGGAGTCGCCCCTCTTTTTGGTTATAGATACTTGCGACAACACCCAATTATCCATTTCTTGTGGAGAACCTGTGCTCACGCTGACCTGCGGGTTTGTGTTGTGGTTGCACGTTTGTGCAGGTATTGGTATAGTTTGCTTGCAAATGAAGTTGTAATTGAAAGAAGTGGGGTTTCGGCCCCGCTTCTTTTTTGTATGGATGGAGGTGCCGCAATGGTCAAGACCAAGACCGAGCAGGCGATCATCGACGCGCTCGAGGCCGTCGCTCCCCAGCACGATGTCGACATCGTCGACGTTGAGCTCGTGGGTGCCACCAAGGCTCCCTGCGTGCGCGTGCGTATCGAGGGTGCCGAGGGTCAGAGCCTGTCGCTCAATGACGTCACGGCCAACACCAAATGGGTCGGCGATGTGATTGAGGAGCTCGACCCCATCTCTTCGAGCTATACGCTCGAGGTGTCGAGCCCGGGTATGGCGCGCCCGCTGCGCCGCCCGAGTGACTTTGCCCGCTTTGTGGGCGAGAACTGCGAGCTCACCTCCACCGCCACCGAGGGTCGTCGCAAGTACGCCGGCAAGATTGCCGCCGCCACCGAGACGAACGTGACCCTCGAGCTCGAGGACGGCGAGTCCGTCACCCTCGATTTTTCCGATGTTAAAAAGTGCAAGTTGAAGCCCACCTATGACTTCAAGCCCGCGAAGGAAGGAAAGTAAGATGGCAGCATCCGACATGATGTCCGCCCTGATGGAGCTTTGCCAGGAGAAGCACATCGACCAGCTCTACCTGATCGACCGCCTGGAGCAGTCGCTCGCCAAGAGCTATGCCGAGATCCTGCATCTTGAGTGGGGCGCCAAGGTGACCATCGACCGCACCACCGGCAAGATTTACGTTTACCGTCTGGAGCCGATCGACGATTCCATGGACGAGGAGGGCAACTTCACCGAGTTCGAGGAGATCGACGTCACTCCCAAGAACACGAGCCGCATCGCCGCCCAGCACGCCAAGGCCGAGATCAACGCCATCGTGCGCAACTCCGCCCGCGAGCAGATCTACGAGGAGTTCTCCGGCCGCATCGGTGACCTCATCAGCGGTACTGTGCTGCAGTCCACACCCGACTTCACGATCGTCAAGATTCGCGAGGGCGTCGAGGCCGAGCTTCCGCACTTCGACCAGCGCCGTTACGAGAACGAGCGCAACGAGCGTCCGATGGGCGAGCGCTACCTGCACAACCAGCACATCAAGGCCGTGATCATCGACGTTCGCGACCCCAACTCCAACCTGCAGCCGGTTCGTGGCGAGCACAGCCGTCCGCCGATTGTCATCTCCCGTACCCACCCCGAGCTCATGCGTCGTCTGTTTGAGCAGGAGGTGCCCGAGATCTATGAGGGCACCGTCCAGATCAAGTCGATCGCCCGCGAGCCCGGCCAGCGCTCCAAGGTCGCCGTCCACTCACTCGACGATCGCCTGGATCCCGTTGGCGCCTGCGTCGGCCCCAAGGGCAGCCGTGTTCGCGCCGTCGTGGGCGAGCTCCGTGGCGAGCGCGTCGACGTCATCCTGTGGGATGCCGATCCGGCCGTCTATGTTGCCAACGCCCTGTCGCCCGCCAAGGTCACCCGCGTCCTCATCGACGAGGAGAAGGCCTACGCCGGCGTTATCGTGCCCGACGACCAGCTGTCCCTCGCCATCGGCAAGGAGGGCCAGAACGCCCGCCTCGCCGCGCGCCTGACCGGCTGGCACATCGACATTAAGTCCGAGACCCTTGCCGCCGACATCCTCAAGAACGTTCCCGTTCACGAGGAGCCCGCCGCCGACCTGATCGGTGACGAGGAGGACGAGGACGTCCGTCGCTGCGAGTTCGTGTCCGAGGACGGCATCCAGTGCCGCAACCAGGCCCGTCCCGGCTCCCGTTTCTGCGGTGTCCACGACACCGACGCCTTCGATGATGCGGAGGACCTGATCTAGCGCGCGGTCGCGCCGGGCAGGTCCCAGCGCATACCCCACGCTCGTTCAGTCTCTAGGCACCCAAGGTGCCAGAAAGGGTAGGTGAAGTCATATGGCAAAAGTCCGTGTGTCCACTCTGGCCAAAGAGTTCGGCATGACCTCCAAGGAACTGATGGGTCATCTCGCCGAAATGAAGATTCCCGCTAAGTCCGCTTCCTCCGCTCTGGAGGACGCCTACGTCGCTATGGTCCGCAAGCAGCTTGCCTCGGTGATCGAGGCCCGCGCCCAGGAAGTCGAGGCCGCCAAGCAGGCCGAGGAGCAGGCAGCCGCCGCCGAGGAGGCAGCACGCGCTGCTGAGGCCGAGCGCGAGCGCATCGCCGCCGAGAAGGCACGCGAGGAGGAGCGCCGCCAGTTCGCCGCCGCCCAGGCTGCCGAGGAGGCCGCCCGCGCCGAGGCCGAGGCCAAGAAGAAGGCCGAGCAGGAGCGTCTTGCTCGCGAGAAGGAGGAGGCTGCCCGCGAGGCCCAGCGCCGCGCCGTTCCCGCTTCCGACTCCGGTTCGCGCTTCCGTTCGCTGCTCGACCAGATCGCCGCACAGGAGACCGTGCTCAAGGAGAAGAAGGACGCCGAGCAGAAGGCCAAGGCCGAGCGCGCTGCCGAGCGCGGCAACCGTCGTGGCGGCAACAACGACCGTCGCGGTGGCCGTCGTAACGATCGCAACGCCTCCGATAACAACTCCGAGCGCAACGCCTCCGAGAGCCGTCCCCACAGCCATCGCACCAATGCCAGCAACAACGTCGCTGCCGGTATGGACTTCCCCAACCCCGACAAGCAGGGCAAGGGCAAGAAGCGCAAGGGCGGTCACAACAACGAAGAGGACCACTACAGCCGCATGGCTCGCGAGGCCGAGGAGTACAGCCGCGAGAAGGTGCTCGAGGAGGCTCGTGCCGCCGTCGAGGAGGCCTCTCGCGAGTCCACTGGTCGCCGCAAAAAGCGCAAGGAGAAGCGCGAGCGCGAGGCCGCTAAGGCTCAGGAAGAGCGCAAGATTGAGGAGGCGCTGGCCCAGGGCGTGAACCCCGAGGACCTCGACGCCATCAAGGTCTCCCAGGGCGTTACCGTCCAGGAGCTCGCCGAGGCGCTCGACGTTCCGGCCAACGACATCATCAAGCGCCTGTTCCTGCTGGGCACGCCGCTTACCATGACGCAGTCCATGTCCGACGACCTCGTCGAGCTCGTTGCCGACGACCTGGGCCGTCAGATCAAGATCATCACTCCTGAGGAGGAGAACACCTTCTCGTTCTACGACGATCCCGCCGACCTTAAGCCGCGTGCCCCGGTCGTCACCGTCATGGGCCACGTCGACCACGGCAAGACGAGCCTGCTCGACGCCATCCGTCACACCGGCGTCGCTGCCGGCGAGGCGGGCGGCATTACCCAGGCCATTGGCGCTTCGCAGGTCATGATCAACGACCGCAAGATCACTTTCATCGATACCCCCGGTCACGCCACCTTTACGGCCATGCGTGCCCGCGGCGCCAAGGTGACCGACATCGTCATTCTGATCGTGGCTGCCGACGACGGCGTCATGCCCCAGACCATCGAGTCGATCAACCACGCCAAGGCCGCCGGCGTTCCCATCGTCGTCGCCGTCAACAAGATCGATAAGCCGGGTGCCAACCCCGACCGCGTGCGCCAGGAGCTCACTGAGTACGGCATCATCCCCGAGGAGTGGGGCGGACAGAACATGTTCGTCAATATCTCGGCCAAGCAGAAGATCGGTATCGACGACCTGCTCGAGACCGTCCTGCTCCAGGCCGACGTGCTCGAGCTCAAGGCCAACCCCGATACGTTCGCTTCGGGCAACGTCCTCGAGGCTAAGCTCGACAAGGGCCGCGGCTCGGTTGCCACCGTGCTCGTGACCCGCGGTACCCTGCACGTGGGCGATACGCTGGTCGCCGGCCTTACCTACGGCCGCGTCCGCGCCATGCTCGACCCCAAGGGCAACGCCGTCACCGAGGCCGGTCCCTCCGACGCCGTCGAGATTCTGGGCCTGCAGTCCGTCCCCAACGCCGGCGATGAGTTCCGCGTGTTCGAGGACGAGCGCGAGGCTCGCGCCCTGGCCGACGAGCGTTCGCTCAAGGCCCGCATCGAGGAGCAGAGCCGCGTGAAGCATGTGACGCTCGAGAACCTCTTCGAGACCATCGCCGACGCCGAGGTCAAGGAGCTCAACCTGATCATCAAGGCCGACGTCCAGGGTTCTATCGAGGCCCTTCAGGACTCCCTCGACAAGATGGACCAGTCCGAGGTGCGCATCAACACGATCCACTCCGCCGTTGGCGCCATCAACGAGACCGACGTCGTTCTGGCCGACGCCTCCAACGCCATCATCATCGGCTTTGGCGTCCGTCCCGACGGCAAGGCCCGCTCCGCCGCCGAGCGCGAGGGCGTCGAGATCCGTTGCTACGACGTCATCTACAAGTGCCTCGAGGACCTCGACGCAGCCCGTATCGGCATGCTCAAGCCCACCGAGGTCGAGGTTTCCACGGGTACCGCGACCGTTCTGGATACCTTCAAGGTGCCCAAGGTCGGTATCGCCGCCGGTGTCCGCGTCGAAGAGGGCGAGATCGCCGCGACCGATTCCGTGCGCCTGGTGCGCGACGGCATCGTGGTCTTCAACGGTAAAATCGCCTCGATGCGCCACTACAAGGACGAGGCCAAGAGCCTCAAGAGCGGCTCCGAGGGCGGTATTGGCCTGGAGAACTTCCAGGACATCAAGCCTGGCGACACCATTGAGGGCTACCGCATCGACCAGGTTGCCCGTACCGAGTAGGGGGTAGCGCTATGAAGCAAACGCAGGCAACCCGCCGTTTGGGCGAGCAGCTTCGCGAGAAGCTCGGTTATATCCTGCTCTTTGAGGTTTCCGATCCGCGTCTCGACCTGGTCACCCTGACCGCGGTCGAGGTCGCGGTGGACCGTTCGTTCGCGCGCGTGTACGTGTCGTGCGACGCGAGCCGCTACGACGAGGTCATGGAGGCGCTCGCCAGCGCCAAGGGCCGCATCCGTAGCCTGCTGGCCCGCTCGCTCGATTGGCGCGTCACGCCCGAGCTCGATTTTCGGATCGATCGCTCGACCGATGAGGCTGAGCGCATCACGCGCGCGCTGGAAAACGTTCCCGCCACGCTTGCGATCGAAAAGGATGAGGACGGCTATCCAATAGCGGGTGCCGCCCAGGAGGCAGCTTTAGATGAGTAATTCCGCCGACCTCGCATCGTGCGAGTCTGCAGATATTCAGCGACGCATCCTCGAGCTCATCGAGGGTGCGTCCTCCATTGCGATTTCGGGACATACGTCTCCCGATGGTGATGCCCTGGGTTCCGTGCTGGGTCTGGGCCTCTCGCTTATGAAGTTCTTTCCCAACAAGGACATTGCCCTGCTGCTGGCAGACGATGATCCGGTTCCGCGCATCTACCGCTTTATGGAGGGCGCCGACCGTCTGGTGCCGGCATCTGCGTATGCCGGCAATCCGGACCTGTTTATCTCGGTGGACGTGCCGGTCGTCGAGCGTCTGAACAACTCCGCCGAGGTGCTCCGCCGCTCGTCGCATGTGGTGTGCTTCGATCACCATCCGGCGCGCGAGGAATTTGCCGAGCTGAGCCTGAGGTGCGTCGACGCCGCGGCCTGCGCCATGATTATCGACCGCTTTTTGGACAATTGCGGCATTGTGGCTCGCGATGGTGTCGCGACCTGCCTGCTGTGCGGCCTGGTGACCGATACCGGTCGTTTTCAGTACCAAAACGCCGATGCCGCTGCGTTCCATGCCGCCTCGCGCCTGGTCGCGCACGGTGCCGATCCGGCGCGCGTTGCGCTCGAGGTCTACCAGAGCATGCGCGTAGAGTTCTTGCATCTCAAGTCCATCGTTATGGGCCGCATCAAGACAGTGGCGCACGGTCGCGTGGCATATAGTTATGCGTACCAGAGTGACCTCGAGGCCTGCGGCGTCACTTCGGACGAGTGCGACGGCCTGGTTGACGTGGTGCGTTCGGTGATGGGTGTGGAGGTCTGCCTGTTCCTGAAGGGCATTGAGGGCGATACCAAGGTGCGCGGCAACCTGCGCTCCAAGGGCGACCTCAATGTTTCCGAGATCGCTGCTGCTTTTGGCGGTGGCGGGCATCCCGCGGCCGCTGGTTTCTCTAACAACGGAACGATTCTCGAGACGCTCACCGCGGCACTCCCCATGCTGGCCGAGCTGGTAGGGGAGGATCCCGCTTCGGTGACCGTCGAGCTCTAACATTTTGGATGGTACATGGCTCGTCGTACGCCTTCTCAATTGAATATGCTGCTCGCCGTCGATAAGCCGGTGGGCTGTACGTCCCACGACGTGGTATCGCAGTGCCGACGCGCCCTCCATGAGCGACGCGTCGGCCATGCCGGTACGCTCGACCCCATGGCCTCGGGTGTCATGGTGGTGGGCGTGGGCCAGGCGGCCCGGCTGCTGGGCATGCTAACCCTCGATACCAAAAGTTATGTCGCCGACATTTCGTTTGGCGTCGAGACCAATACCGATGACGCGGAGGGCGAGGCCGTCCGCACGGTGCCCGTTGTCCCCGAGCTGCGCGATCTCGCTTACGCCCGTGAGCGGCTGGCCGCTATGCTTGGCCCGCAGATGCAGGTGCCGCCGGCGTTTTCGGCCATCTCGGTCAATGGCGTTCGCGCCTATAAGAGTGCTCGCGAGGGCAATGCGGTGGACCTACCTCCGCGCCCTGTCGAGGTCTATGCCGCCGACCTGATCGCCGTGGGCGGCGAAGGCGATACGTGCGTCTGGACCGTGGCGTTTTCGGTAAGCAAGGGCACCTACATTCGCGCGCTTGCTCGCGATCTGGGTCGCGCCTGCGATAGCGCTGCGCATATTTCCGCGCTGCGCCGCACGGCCTCCGGTGTTGTTTCCATTGGCGCTTGTCATGCGGTAGAGGAGCTCTCTGCCGAGTCCGCTGCCGGCTTTGCTCTGGATCCCATCGGCGCCCTTGGTGCCACGCGTGTCGATTTGCCGGGCAATCTTGCAGACGACTTGCTATGTGGTCGCCGCATTCACGTTGAACGCGCGCTTGTGGACTTCGATACGTCGAAGGCGCCGTTCGCGCTCGTGCTTGATGGGGGACTCAAAGCGCTCGCCCGCATCGAGGGCGGCCGCTTTGTGATGGAGCACGTCTTTCCGCAGGCGATCGGCGGTGTTCGATGATGCTGGCGCCCCACGAGCTCGCGCGTGTCTTTTTCGCGGGTGAGTTGGATGAGGCCCGTATCATTTCTGCCGATGCATTTGATGGGTGCGAGTTCTTGGGTGCCGCGTCGATCGCCATTGGCGTGTTTGATGGCGTGCATCGTGGGCACCAAGAGCTGATCGACGCGGTTATTCGCGATGCGCATGATCACGGCAGCAAAGCGGTCGTGGTTACCTTCGATCCTGATCCGGACGTCGTGGTGAGTCCTTCGCCCGCTCAAAAATTGATGACGACGGCCGACCGCCTGCATGCCCTGGCTCAAACCGGGGTCGATGCGGTGGTGGCCGTTCCCTTTACACCCGCCGTGGCGGCACTCGACCATGTCGGGTTTCTGGCGCTGTTGTCGCGCGTTGTCGACATTCGCTCCATTCGTGTAGGCAGCGACTTTAGGCTCGGCCGTGGCGGCGCTTCGAGCGTTGCCGAAATGCGCGCCTGGGGCGCTGAGCGTTGGGTTGACGTTTACGGTCACGACCTGCTCTGCGTTAACGGGCAGACCATCTGTGCCACGCGCATCCGCCATGAGCTTGGTCAGGGTCATGTGGAGCTGGCTGCCGAGCTTCTCGGCCGTCCCTATATGCTGCGCGGCGTTGTGGCGGCTGGCCGTCACGAGGGCTCCGACATGGGATTTCCCACGGCAAACATCCAGGTGCCCGACGGCATCCAAGTGCCTGCCGATGGCGTCTATGAGGGTCTGGTGCTGGTCGACGATACCGTATGGCCTGCTGCCGTTAACGTCGGGCTGCCGCCGACCTATGCTGATGATGCTGCCTCGGCGCATCTTGAGGCCAACTTGATCGGCTATGCGGGCGACCTGTATGGCGCTTCCGTGTCGCTGGCGTTTACGCGCTGGCTGCGTCCGTCTCGCGTGTTTAATTCCCTGGACGAGTTGATCGCGACCGTCGAGGGTAACATCGACGATATCCGTCATAACTTGGGTGAGCAGGGGGTGAGCATCCGTGATTAGTGATGAGGAAAAAGATCAGGTACGCGCGGCGTCGGACCTGGTTGCCATCGTGCAGGAAACGGTTGAGCTCAAGCCCCGCGGCCATGAGTTTTGGGGCTGCTGCCCGTTTCATGGCGAAAAGACCCCATCATTTCACATTATCCCTGCTACGCAGGTGTGGCACTGCTTTGGCTGCGGCGAGGGCGGCGACGTCTTCACCTATATTATGAAGCGCGAGAACCTGAGTTTTCCCGAGTCGATCCGCTATTTGGCTGATCGTGCGGGCATTGAACTGCACGACACCGGTGCGCAGCGCGATCGCGGCACCAAGCGTGCCCGCATCTATGACCTGTGCGCCGAGACGGCTCAGTTCTACCACACCATGCTTATGCGCGGTAAGGACAGCCGTCCGCGCGAGTACTTTGCCAGCCGCGGTATGGGCGGAGATGTCTGCCGACGCTATTGCCTGGGCTTTGCGCCGGGTCGCAACGCGCTGGTTTCGCATCTGTCTCAAGCGGGCTTTACCCCGCAGGAGATGATTGACGCCAACGTGGCCGTGAGCCGTGGGCGCGGACAGCTCGCGGACCGCTTTTACGACCGCGTGATGTTTCCCATCTTTGATGAGCAGGGTCACAATATCGCCTTTGGCGGGCGTATCATGGGCGATGGTCAGCCCAAGTACCTCAACACTGCCGAGACGAGCGTGTTTCATAAGAAACGAAACCTCTATGGCTTTAACTGGGCCAAGGAGTTTATCGTTGCGCAGGATACCGCCATCGTGGTGGAGGGCTATACCGACTGCATCGCCTGCTGGGAGGCAGGGATCAAAAACGTCGTCGCCACGCTGGGCACAGCACTCACGGAACATCACGTTAAGACACTCACCCGTTTTGCCAAGCGCATTGTATATATGTTCGATGGCGACGCCGCGGGTCAAAAGGCCGCGCGCCGCGCGATTCAGTTTATCGAGCAGGATTCGATGGACCTGCGCTGCGTGGTGCTTCCCGACGGCAACGACCCCATGGAGTTCATCACGGCGCATGGTGGCGAGGCGCTGCAGGCGCGCATCGATGCCGCCGAGCCCCTCATGGACTTTGTGTACCGTTCGCTGCAGGAGTCGAGCGACATTACCACGCCGGGCGGTCGCGCCAAAGCGCTCGAGGATGCGCTGACGCTCATCTATCCGCTGCGCGACAGCTATATGATCGACACGTACTTTATCCAGATTGCCGATCTGCTTGGCTTGGACTTGGAGACCGTGCGCGCGAGTTCGGGCCGTGTGTTTCGCGATGTCGCCAAGCGCGAGGATGCCGAGCGCCGGCGTGAGCAGAGCTATGAGCGTCAACGCGCGCAAGCTGAGCGCGCGGGCGGTTCGCAGGGACGAAGCTCGGGCGGTGGTGCGACTGGTGCGCGCAGTGCCGGTCGCGGTGCCTGGGCCGCGGGTGCGACGCCGCCGGTGTCCGCACCGGTCGAGGAGGACCCGTACGACTACGTTCCGCTTGATGCCTATGGGGCCGCGCCGGTGGAGGTCGACGAGGACCTGCCGCCAATTGATGTGCCAGCGGGGATGGAAAGCGCTGCGACCGTTGCCGGTAGTTCAAGCGCGGCGGCAGCCCCGTCGATGCCGATTGTTTTGACCGATCTGGAGCGGAAATCCCTGGCAGGGGAGCGCGAGCTGCTGACGATGCTCACGAGCTACCCCGATCTGTTCCGCACGTATGCCGATCGCATTTGTTCTATCGAGTGGGTCGACCCGCGTCACGAGTCCATTGCGTGGGCCGTGCTGGCGACGCCGCCGGGCACCGATCCTGCGGCCTGCATGGATGCGGCGCGCGCGGTGTGTCCCGAGGCGGCCTCCCTTGTCAGCGCCGGGCGCATCTCGGCAACGAGTAAGCACCCGACCGAGACGAACATCGTCTTTATGCTCGATACGCTCGAGCTCTACACCATCAAGCGTCGCATGCGGGCCGCGCAGGCCAAGTTGCGTCAGGACCGTTCACTCGACGATGAGGCCCGTCGCGTGCTGACGATGCAGGCGGTGCAAGATTCACAGCGCCAGCGCGAGCTCCAAAAGTCGATCGGCGGCGTTGCCGACCCGTTCCGTTTGATCGGTTTGGAGACCGCAGGTGCCGATCAGGCCTAGATGTTGTGGTCAACCAGCGTATTCTCGCCTATATCCTGTCTTTATTTTGGGTATAGACGTCTACGTGTGTGCTAAAGTATTGAGTCCTGTGGACTACGAAGGGAGAATCTGTGCCAAAAAAGACTGAGAGCACGGGTACTGGGCTGGAATCCTACGTTGCAAAGCTCATGGGCAACGGCTCAAACAGGACTTCGGTAACCGAGGACGAGATTCAGGTCGCCCTAAAGGATATCGATGTCTCTGATGAGCAGCTCAACGCGGTGTATTCCGCGCTGCGCAACAGCGGCATCCAGATTATCTCCGCGAGCGGAAACGACGACGCCCCGATGGGCGTCGACGATGACGATAACGATACCGACGATTTCGATGACGACGACGAGCACGATTCCGGCTCGCTTGACGACCACGAGCTTAAAATGGCCCGCCAGGCCGATGCCGAGATGGGCTCTTCCAAGAGCAAGAAGAAGCGCACCGTGCGCACGTCTCGTTCGCGTTCGCGCGTGCGCGGCATCGATGCCTCCACGGTGATGCTGACCGGCGACCCGGTTCGTATGTATCTTAAGGAGATCGGTAAGGTCGACTTGCTGACTGCATCTGAAGAGGTCGATCTGGCCATGAAGATCGAGGCCGGTCTCGAGGCTACCGAGAAGCTTGAGGCTGCCGAGGCAGGCGAGATCGAGCTCACCCGCGCCGAGATGCGTCGTCTTACGCGTATTGAGAACGTTGGTCTTGAGGCCAAGCAGGCGCTCATCAGCGCCAACCTGCGTCTGGTCGTCTCTATCGCCAAGCGCTATGTCGGCCGTGGCATGCTGTTCCTGGATCTGATCCAGGAGGGCAACCTCGGTCTGATCCGCGCCGTCGAGAAGTTCGACTACCAGAAGGGCTTCAAGTTCTCCACGTACGCCACGTGGTGGATTCGTCAGGCCATTACGCGCGCTATTGCCGACCAGGCCCGTACCATCCGTATTCCCGTGCACATGGTCGAGACCATTAACAAGCTCGTCCGCGTGCAGCGTCAGCTCCTCCAGGACCTGGGTCGCGACCCGACCCCCGAGGAGATCGGTGCCGAGATGGACA
>JAERMT010000925.1_pt1 | contig 14134 bp, 6 predicted proteins | sample 9267081 | NCBI WGS metagenome assembly JAERMT01 (sample SAMN17071939, study PRJNA684904) | human gut metagenome | isolation source: diarrhea sample from child under the age of five | host: Homo sapiens | place: South Africa: Mafikeng, Mafikeng Provincial Hospital | collected 2019-09
GGAGCACCCTGGGCGCTTGGAGAGATGGTGAGGTAAGTCTGATACCAGTCGGTTACGTTCTGGTTACCCAGCGAACCGTAAGAGAATCTCAGCTTCAGCATATCGAGCCAGCTGTGAGAAGACTCCATGAACTTTTCTTCTGCGATATTCCAACCCAGAGAGAAAGAAGGGAAGGTCTTCCAGCGGTTGCCCTTGCGGAAACGTGATGAACCATCCGAACGGAAGTTGGCCTCGAAGAGGTAACGGCTCTTGTAATCGTAGTTCAAGCGGCCGAAGAATCCTACTACAGCCCACTCGTTGCGATAGCCACTTACACTAGGGGTGGTAACCACACCATTCTTCAAGTCATTAGTCAGATTGAGTTCCGGCTTGGTGAGATCCATCATACCTACTCGTGATGCACTGAAATAATCCTGCTTCAGGTTTTCTATCTGCATACCTGCCATCACGTGGAAGTGATGTGCCTGAGCCAGGGTGAGATCATACTCAGTGCGGGCACTGAAGTTGAGATAGTTCTCACGATAGTTGCTCTCGGCTACGCTGGTATAGGCATCCTTATAATAAGGTGCACCCTCCTTGCCGTATGCCATCAATGGCAGAGTCCAGTTGTGACCGCGTGAGTTCTGAATGCGGTAGTTGAAGTCGACACTGGTCTTCCAGTTCTTGATAGGCTCAATCTCGAAGCCCAACTGGTGGTAGATCTTGTCGCTCTGGTTGTGGTTCTCACCACCATCTGCCCAAGCCCACATACAGGATGTATCGCTGTAGAAATGCTTGCCGTTCCAGTCGTATGCCGGCAATACCGGCCATCCGCGCAGGGCTACGCTCTCGTACCAGCCACCCTTCTGAGGCTGCTGGGTCTCTTCACGGGTAAAGCGCATGGTGTAATGCAAGCGCAGCCAGTTGGTCAACTGCGATTCAATCTTGGCAGTTCCGGTGTAGCGCTGCAGGTTATCATCAGCCACCTTGAGCAGACCGTTCTGGTTGAAATAGCTGCCAGAAAGATAATACTTGAATTTCTCAGAACCGCCGCTGGCACTCAGGTTGTGCTGCTGAGAGAAGTTGTTGTCCTTGTAGAGGATGTCGTACCAGTCGGTATCGGCGATACCGTTGGAGTAACCACCCAACCAAGTCTTGTCTGTATCATTGTTATATCCACGTACCTCGTAAATATAAGAACCATCTTCCTTCTGGCGCACACCAGGGCTTACGTATTTGGCATTGTGGAAGGCAACAATCTGGTCGAATCGGCCTGTTCCGGTTTCATTGGTATCGAAGTAGGCTGTCTTACCGGTATTGGTAATGGCATCATTCATCCATGAAGCAAAATCTACGGAGTTCATCAAGTGGTTCTTGATGTTAGGAGTTCCGATACGGAAACTGTTGTTGTAATTGATGGTAGCCTTGCCGTCCTTACCCTTCTTGGTAGTAACGAGGATGACACCGAAAGGCGCACGCGAACCATAGATGGAACTTGCCGCAGCATCCTTCAACACGGATACACTCTCGATATCCTGAGGGTTGATGGAGTTGAGGTCGCCCTCCATGCCATCGATCAAAACCAATGGGTCGCCTGATGATCCCTGACCGATGGTGGTACCACCACGCACATTGATGGAAGGACGCGAGTCGATGCTACCGCTAGACTGCGTAATCTGCAGACCTGGAGCTGCACCCTGCAATGCCTGAACGGCATTAGACACTGGGCGTTCTGCCATCTGCTTGCTGTCGATGACATCCACGGCACCCGTAAGATTTACCTTCTTCTGGGTACCGAAACCTACAACGACCACCTCGTTGAGAAGCTCGCTGTCCTGCTGCATGGTAACGTTGAGTTCCTTGCCATCCACAGCCTTCACCTCAACCTTCTTATATCCCATATAAGAGATAACGAGGGTGGCGCCTGGCTTTACAGACATGCTGAACTTACCGTCCAAATCGGTAATCGTACCATTGCTCTTGGTACCCTTCTCAACGATGCTGGCACCGATGATAGGACCTTCGCTGTCTGATACCACACCCGAAACATGGATGGAATTCTGTTGCTGAACCTGGACTCCATTCATAAGAGTCTCACTTGCCAGGATTCCCTGTAAAGGGAAGCTTGCCAAACCGATACTGAGCAATGAAGCTGCAAGTATCTTCTTATCTACCTTGCTGGTTATAACATTCATAACTTCTTAGGTCTTATTAATAATGTTTATTTTAATTTTTCTTGTTAGTTGTTACGATTATCTAAATCGAACGCTGCAAAAGTATGAAGATTCCTGCAAACGGCCAAGGCTTTTTTCGTCAAACGATGGATGTATATTCGTCAATCTGTTTTTGACGGGTGCAAATTCACCAACCACAGGCACAAACCGGTCAATTTAGAAAATTTGGCAGATAATTAGCGGCATTAATCCGAATTTTATTTGTATCTTTGCGAATGTTTAGAAAACAAAATAAAACAACTGGCATCAAGCTGGTATAAGCCAGCCAAGGAAAAAACAAGAAATTACATCATATTTAATATACAGCAACACTTAAGACAACAATATATGAAGAAATTATTGCTTTCATTATTGGCCTTTTGCGCAGCCTTTGCTGCCTTTGCCCAAACTCCCAACACCGCAAAGAACATCGGTATCAGGGAGGGACTTTCCAACGGATTCGTGGATGACATGGTCATCGACGGACAGGGATTCGTATGGGTTGCCACCGAATGGGGACTCAACCGCATCGCTGGCTCCAAGTGTACCAACTTCTACCCCGGCAACTCTGCCATCTCGAACAATGAGCACGTGGGTCTCTTCTATCATCCCAAGAGCAACACCATCTGGGTGCACTCCAAGGACGGAAGAGCCGACATCTTCAATTGCAAGACGCAGACCTTCTCGCACTTTGAAGCCAACGGCAAGGTGGTATACAGCATCGCCGACATCTGCATGGCGGCAGATTCCACCATCTGGCTTGCCGACTACAATGGCGGCGTGCATCACTACAACCCGCTGACCCACGAATATTCCTACATCGACCAGAAGCTGCTGCCACATATCAATAATGGCGTGAGAAGCATCACCGACGACGGCAAAGGAAATCTATACATCGGCCTCCGCATGGAAGGCATGATTATCTACAATACCCACACCAAGCGAAGCCGATTCTTCAAGAACAAACCGGGCGACTCTACCAGTCTGCCGGGCGACAACGTGCGCTCTGTCTTCATCGACCATCTGCAGAACATCTGGGTGGGCACCAACAAGGGACTCGCCACCTTCGACCCGCAGAAGGGAAACTTCCACGTGTTCAAGCACGAGAAGAACAATCCCAATAGTCTGGCTGGCGACAACATCATGCAGATTATGGAGGCCCCCGACAATACACTCTGGGTTGCATCCGACATAGGAGGCATCAGCAAGCTCGACCTCAACAAATACAGCACCCCAAACACCGGAACCGTATCCTTTACGCAACTCACCAAGGAGAATTTCGGCTTGTCGAGCAACAATACCCGAAGAGTGGCCATTGATGCATACGGCAACATCTGGGTGGCAAACTACAGCACAGGCGTGGATTTCATACCACGCACCACCACCAGCTTCATGACGCTCACCTTCATGGGCGACCCTATCGTAGGCGTGTCGGCACTCTTCAACGACAGCAAGGACAACCTCTGGATAGGACAGGACAACAAGATTTCGCAATACCGCCAGGGACTCATCGTACACCAATGGGATTTCTCGCAGTATATCTCCAACTCGTCTTCGTCTATCTATCTCTTCCGTGAAGACCAGCAGGGCAACATCTGGTTTGGCACTTCGGATAATGGTGTGCTGATGCTCAACCCAAGCACAGGCACCTTCACCCGATACAACAGTACCAAGGACATGGACGTGAACGCCCTCTATATCGACAAGAAGGGAAAAGTTTGGGCGGGCACCGAGGCCGGCGTATATTCTATATATAATAATGTGGAAACCAAGGAAGATGCCATCAACAAAGCCATGGGTGAATCGGCGATACCATTCTCCATCATTGAGGATGACTACGGCCAGCTGTGGATAGGTACCCTGGCAAGGGGCATCTATGTTTTCGACAGGAACAAGAAGCTCGTGGCACATCTGGGCGAAAATCCTAATTTCCCATCCTACTCCATCAACCAGCTCATCAAGGACGAGGAAGGAGGCATCTGGGCGGCTACCCACAGCGGACTGGTGTATATTCCAAACGTCAAGGATCCAGATAATTTCAAGGTGTTTGGCGAGAAGCAGGGCATCAGCGACACCCATATCCGCAGCCTCGTGCAAGACAGGCAGGGCAACATCTGGGTAAGCATGTTCTCGGGCATAGCCTGCTTCGACCGCAACAAGCAGAAATTCTACAACTACGATTACCAGAGCGGAATACCTACGGGTAACTTCGGCGTAGGCTCTGCCGTCATCTCATCTACAGGCATCGTCTATTTCGGTTCGCCGGGCGGCATCTGCTCGTTCAATCCACAGCTGCTCACCGACCAGAAAGACATGCCGGTGGTACAGATCATCGACTGCGAGCAGATAGTAAGCACCACCGAGAAGCAGCAGCGCATCATCGTTTCGCAGGATAAAGACGGCGTGGCCCACCTCAAGCACGACGAGAATACCTTCAAGATTACCTTCACCAGCGACAACTATGCGCAGGAAGGCAACGTGGAATACTCCTACCTGATGAAGGGACTGGACGACAAATGGTATGAAACCGAAGGCGACAACGAGGTAACCTTCCGCAACCTGAGTCCGGGAGAATACACCTTCAAGGTGCGCGCCAAGCTGAAGAACCAGGAATGGGAGAACGCCAAGGTGGCTGAAATGAAGGTGGTGGTAAATCCGCCGCTGTGGCTCACCTGGTGGGCAAAGCTCATCTATGCACTCATCGTGGGCGGCATCATCTACTACATCTTCCGCTCGTACAGCAACGAGCTGAAGCTGCGTGCTTCGCTGGAAAAGACGCGTTGGGAGGCGCAGCAGAAACAGGAGCTGAACGAGGAGCGCCTGCGCTTCTTTACCAATATCACCCACGAGCTGCGCACACCGCTCACCCTGATTATGGGTCCGCTGGAAGACCTGATGGCCGACACCCGCCTGCCGGAAGTGCTCGCCAAGAAGGTGAACAGCATCCATGCCAGTTCGGAGCGCCTGCTGAACCTCATCAACGAGATTCTGGAGTTCCGCAAGACGGAGACCCAGAACCGCCGCCTCACGGTGGCTCACTCGGATATCAAATCGTTTGTATCAGAAATAGGCAACCGATTCAAGGACTTGAACCGCAATCCGCAGGTTAGCTTCAACCTCTCGATGCCGGAGCAGCCGGTGGATATCTACTTCGACAGCGAGGTGATCAGCACCGTGCTTACCAATCTGATATCCAACGCCATCAAATACACCCCTAAGGGAAGCATCACGCTGAGTTTGAGCTGCATTAATGGAAATCAGACGAGCGAAGACGGAACGCAGGAAAGCACCCAAAGCAAGGTGGTTATCTCGGTGAAGGATACGGGTTACGGCATCAGCAAGAAGGCGCTGCCGCACATCTACGACCGATATTATCAGGCTAAGGGCCTGCATCAGGCATCGGGCACCGGCATCGGACTCGCCCTGGTGAAATCATTGGCACAGCTCCATGAGGCAGAACTGAACGTGGAAAGCGAGGAAGGAAAGGGATCAGAGTTCAGCTTTGTTCTTGACGCCAGCAACACCTATCCGAATGCCCTGCACAAGGAAGATGCTCCTGCCGAGGAGGAAGAGCTCGAACTGACGGAGCATCAAGACATCAGCGACCCAGACAAGGAGCAGGCTGATGCCCGTCCGCTCATCCTGGTGGTTGAAGACAACGACGACATCCGCCAGTATATCGACGAATCGCTCTGCGAGGATTACCGCATCATCCAGGCAAGAAACGGCAAGGAGGGACGCGACCTGGCATTCCAGGAGATGCCTTCACTCATCGTAAGCGACATCATGATGCCTGAAATGGACGGTATCGAGATGATGAAGATATTGAAGAATGATATCCGCACATCGCATATCCCTGTGATCCTGCTCACGGCGAAGACCAGTCCGCTGGACCAGGAGGAAGGTTACGACAGCGGTGCCGATTCTTATCTGATGAAGCCATTCAGCGCCAAGCTGCTGCAGAGCCGCATCCGCAACATCCTCTCCGGCAGACGCCGCCTGGCTGAGTACATCATCCAGCACAACCTGCCTTCCGGAAGCGGAAATGCTGCATTGGCTGCCATCTCGGGAGACGGCATGGCGGAAAACGGACAGCTAAGTGAGCTGAGCCAGGAAGAGGCTGCATTGGCTGCTTCCATTCCGGAACTGAGTCCGCTGGATAAGAAGTTTATGGAGAAGCTGAACCGACTGATAGAAGAGAACATGACGACGGTGGATATCGACATCGCCTTCATGACGGATAAGATGGCGATGAGCCACTCTTCGTTCTATCGCAAGGTGAAGGCTCTTACGGGCTTGAGTGCGAACGAGTATATCCGCAAGATGAAGCTGCAGCGAAGCATGGTTCTGCTGCAAGAGGGAGAATCGAATGTAACGGAGGTAGCCATGCTCACGGGTTTCAACAACATCGGCTACTTCCGCAAGTGCTTCAAGAAGGAATATGGCATCTCTCCATCTGATGTTCTGAAAGGAAAAGGATAAGATGTTCCGAAAGGAAAAGATTCCTTGTAAGGAAAAGATTCCAGGTAAGGAAAAGGATAAAAAAGTATGGCTTTTCGAGTTATTTTTTGTACTTTTGCAGCCGATAACGCATTTGGCGGACAAAAATTGGATTCTAGAAGACAAAAATTGGATTCTATAAAGAAAAGAAAGATAAGAAATAACAAAGAAAAGAGATAAAATGAAGAAGATATTATACTTTGTGGCAGCCCTGGCTGCCACATCCTTTATCACGACGATGGGTACAAGCTGCAAGTTTGCACCCGATCAGCACGACGGTGACACGGTAGCCGCCAGCGAGTTCTATCCGGAAGATACTGCAGCCATCCACGCCAATAAGAAGGCGAAGATGGCTGCAATGAAAGCCATCAAGGACAGCGTGGGCATCTACTACATAGGAAGCGGTTCTACCAAGGACATCATCCAGCTGATCTCCTACCCTTCCCGTCGCGACACGATGACATTCGGCAAGACCCGCCACGTGAAGGTGAAGGGTAATGCTGACATCAACCACGTGGTTAGAGTGGATTACTACCTGCTCAACGGCAAGGATTCACTGGTGAAGTATGTGGAGGAAGTGGAGCTCAAAACAAAAGAATAAAGCAATTATTGGGGCTCAGGAGAGATTGTCTATCCACGGACAATCTCCCCTGAGCCCATAATCCATTATTTTCTAATAAGATTACTCAAAGCATACAGCGGATAAATATCTATCAAACAGTCATCTTTCTTAAATTGTCCAAAGTTCTCTAGAGAAGTCCTTACTGCATGAGTAATACCCTTTGATTCCACAAAAGAATAAAGACTCTTCATGCCACCACGAACTTCCGCCTTGACTTCTACAGGAAGCACCTTCATGTCTTTAGCCATGACATAATCTACCTCGGCAAGGGAATTTCGAGCCTCCCGCATCCAAAAGTAAAGAGTAGGTATTGTATCGGAAGGCATATTTTTGATGATTTCCAATCCTGCGACCATTTCAGTAATATGTCCTTTGTTGACTAAATCACTAGCATTTCCGATTAAAATTTGCTCAGATATTTCCGCGATACTCCCTAAGTCCATACCCAAAATAGACAGCAGTAGTCCACTATCTAAGAAAAGATATTTTGCACATTTCTCATCTGCTTCTGCACCAAGAGGAAAGCCATTGGCAGCCGTATTATAAATCGGAATGACAAGACCTGCCAACGTCAAGAGACTAAGTGCTTCCTTAATCTGCACCGTTCGAAATTCTCTCGATACTTGGCTATACACAAATTTCTCACCAATTTGATGAGCTACGCTATGCAATGTCTGACGAAGTAAAGTGGTATTAGCCCTTTTCTTATATTTTGCAAAATCCACCTCATAGGTATAGACCAACTCCTTTTGAACAGTTTGGCATTCGGCATAACTATGTGTAGAGACCCATGTACCTACGCATTCTGGCATTCCTCCAACCATCAAATACGTACGAAACAACTCTACCAATTTTTCATGCTGAAAAGACGGCAAAGGACATGTCTGAGTAGCATTTTGCTTAGCTTTACATAAAACATTCATACCAAGTGCTCCAATAAATTCATCAAAGGACATCGGGTACATAAACATCGAGTGAATTCTGCCTACTCCAAAAGTCGGGATTTCATTCAAGGCAAATTCCAAGAGAGAGCCAGCAGCTATGACATGCAATTCAGGAACATCTTCCCAAAAGAAACGGAGAGAAGAAATAGCCTCTTTGCACATTTGGATTTCGTCGAAAAACAATAAAGTTTTCCCTGGAATAATATCTTCCCCCGTAATGGACTTGATATTTTCTATGATATGCAGAGCACCTAAGTCTCCCTTGAATATTTCTGCAAAATTCGGCTTTCGTTCAAAATTGATTTCCACAAAACTTTCAAATTGCTCCGCCAAATGATGTATGGAGGAAGACTTGCCTACTTGGCGAGCTCCTCTAAGCAACAAAGGCTTATGACGTGGACTATTTTTCCATGTCAAAAGAGCCTTGTCTATCGCTCGATTATAGTAATTTGTTCGTCTCATTTTTTATTATATATATAAACAACGATGCAAAGATAATCAAAAACATCTATAAATCAGCATTTTATATATTAAAAATGCTAAAATCCAAAGTATTAAACATCACATTTTTGCTAAAATCCAAAGTATTAAACATCATATTTTTGCTAAAATCCAAAGTATTAAACATCACGTTTGGCATCCCGGCGGATTTGAAAAGTCCCCCGCTAGGTGTCCTGGCGGATTTGAAATCCGCCGTAAAAAAATAGCAAGAAAAAAGCAATTATTGGCTATTTCTTATATAACATTTAGCCAATAACCCCTATTTTTAAGCATTATTGGCAAAAATAAGCGGTACATTTAGCCAATAACCATAAAATCAGCATAAAAAAAGAGGGTGTGTCAAAAGTCCAAGACACACCCTCTATTTTGTTTCTTCATCGTTTTTCTTCATCGGATTACGCTGAGTTAACGGAACATTCTTGCTTCACGGATTACGCACGGAATTTAAACGGATTTGGCCTTACGGCCATTGGGCTAGCGCATTCGCATTCCAGCTTTAGGGGGTATCGCCACGACCGCCAGGTCGAGTTTCCGTTTAAAATCCGTGAGTAATCCTAGGAAGGCGGTTAAGGTTCCGTTTATTCCGCGCAATCCGATGAATAATGACACACCCTCCTTTTTCGTATTTTATCTAACCTGAATTTCAAATCACTTAATAGCCTATAAACTATCAACTAATCATAAAATCCCGGCTGCTTGTACTCTATGCCCAGCTCATCATCCACGGTAGCAATCACGCCCTGAATCTGACCCATGGCAAACATGCGGCCCAGAAGGGTGTAACCGGCATTGTGGCCGTGGTTGCTCTCATCGAATACGCCGCCTGGCTCATCGGTGAAGGTCATGCCATGATCTACTCGCATAGGCAGTCTGCGACCCGAATTGCACTTGCCTTCCTGCTCAGCCTTCTCGAAGATGCGGCAAAGTTCAATGAGATGGCCACGACCACCCAGGTGGGAAGCCTCCGTGAAGTTGCCGTTAGGGAAGATGTAGCAGGAACGAAGGTGAACGAAGTGGGTGCGGTCGGCAAACTGCTTAGCCATGGCTACACAGTCGTTGTGCTCGCCGGCAGAGAATGAACCTGCACAGAAAGTCAAACCGTTGTGCTTGTTTGGCACAGCATCGAGCATCCACTGGATATCCTCGGCACGACCGATAATTCTTGGCAGTCCGAATACTGGATAAGGAGGATCGTCTGGGTGAACACACATGTTGATATCGTACTCATCGCAGATAGGCATGATGGCCTCCAGCCAATACTTCATGTTCTCCTGTAACTTCTTCTTGTCGATGCCATCGTAAAGCTTCAACAGGTCGCGGAACTTCTGTACAGGAGCAGAATCGCCCTCGCTGAAGTTACCGGATACGAAGCCCTGGGTCTTGATGATGATGTTCTCTACCAAGGCATGATCCTGCTCTGGTGTAGAAGTCTTCTTGATTTCATCAGCCTCAGCCACCAGGTCTCTGCCCCACTTGTGCTCCTTAGAGAACTCAGCCCAATCCTCACGGGCACCTTCACGCTGGAGGATGTAGATATCGAAGTAGGCAAACTCGCCCCAGTTCATATAGAGGTTGTTGGCTCCGTTAGGATTCTCGTGTGCCAAATCGGTACGAGCCCAGTCCAAAACCGGCATGAAGTTGTAGCAGATGCACTTGATGCCTTCCTCGCCCAGGTTGCGGAGACTCTGCTTATAGACCTCAATCTGATGGTCACGGTCGGGACCGCCATACTTCAAGGTTTCAACCACAGGCAAAGACTCAACCACGCTCCATTTCATACCATAAGACTCGATGTACTCCTTGAGCTCATGAATCTTCTCGCGTGTCCAAACCTCGCCCAGAGGAACATCGTGCAATGCGGTAACGATGCCCTCAACACCTATTTGCTTCAACTGTGCAAGTGTAATCTTATCCTTCTTGCCAAACCAGCGCCATGTTCTTTCCATATATATTATATAATGTATAAGTTTAAAAATGAATTATCTTGCTGCAACATACTTGTGCAATGTCTGTCTTACGGCACCCTTGCCGGCGAAGAGTTCCTTCACCATGCCTTCTATCTGCTCGCCGAAGCCAGCCTCATAGAGATCGAGTCCGAACACATCCTTGCGAGAATAGAGATTCTTCAGGCAAGAATAGTCCTGCTCTGCCTTGCCTACCTCCAGAGGAGCCACGATGGCCTGGAGTTCTGCCAGCAATGGGTCGGAAGATGGCTCAAATGGCTTCAGGTTATCATCCAATGCCTTGAGATAACGGGCGTAACCAGCCAATACCAATGGAATCAACACCAGATTGCTCTTGTCGAGACCACGGTCGATATACTTCTTGATGGTCTCACCGAAACGGATAGAGAGCTTCTGGCTGGTATCGGTAGCGATGCGCTGAGGAGCATCTGGCATGAATGGGTTAGGCAGACGCTTGTTGATAACGGTGCCGATAAACTCGTATGGGTTCAATACGCCTGGGTCTGTAACCACCGGCATTGCCTCGATGTAACCTATCTTCTGGATGAAGGCACGAAGATCCTCATCAGCCATCTCGGCAGAAATCAGAGTATAGTCGAGCATGCAGCCATAGATAGACATCGCTGTATGCAATGGGTTCAGACAGGTGGTTACCTTCATGGTCTCCACCTCATCCACTGTCTTGCGGGTGGTATAGAGCGCACCGCCCAACTCCAATGGTGGGCGACCGTTGGTATAGGTATCCTCGCAAACGAGATACTGCACTTCCTCTGCATTTACGAAAGGAGCGGTGAAGGTATGCTTTTCGGTGATGATGGTATCGTTGTCCTCGAAACCATCCTCGGCAAGCATCGCCTGTACCTTCTCGTGAGGACGAGGGGTAATCTTATCAATCATAGACCAAGGATAGGTTACCTTGCTGCTGTCGTTGACGTAATCCAGGAATCCAGCCTCAACGATGCCATCCTTTACCCAGCGCTCGGCGTAAGCCTTGACGCCAGCCTTTACATGGTCGCCATTGTGAGAACAGTTATCTGTTGACTGAAGGGTTACAGGCAACTTGCCAGCCTTGTATCTTTCGTAAAGCAGAGCGGTGAGCTTACCCATGGCGAAGACTGCATCGAGGCCACGAGCCAAATCGGCATCATTGAAAGAATATCCCTTCTCTGTGATGGTGAAAGTTACCATCTGCAGACTTGGTGCCTGGAAAATCTGAACCAATCGGGCCCAGTCCTCACCAAACTGCTTATCCGCCTTGAGGCTTTCTGTGATAGAAGCGATGACCTTCTTCTCGATGGTTCCGTTGCTCTGGAGGCTGACGAGAAGCGAGAGGTTATGATAAGGGCGATAAGCCTTGTCGATGATTTCGTAGTCGAAGCTTTCGGCCACGATTACGCCACGATCGTACTTGCCCGTGTTGAGCGCATCGTTGAGGATGGCAGCCGGGAAAGCACGGAAGATGTTACCTGCGCCGAAGTGAACCCAAGTAGGCTCGTCGTGAGTCTTCTTAGCTACGGCTGCGATGTCATACTGAGGAAGCTGATAACCTTTAGCTTCCCATTCTGCAGCATTAAAGCTGTCTGAAAGAATTTCGTTCAGTTTCATAATTATACGGTATTTTTTGATTGTTCCATGTATGTGCCTATCTTTCCGAATAGGCGTGGCAAAAGTACAAAGAAAAATCGAAACCCGCTCATTTTTAGAGAACTAATTTCAAAAATTGAACGATTAGCAAATACTTTTGAACAATATGGTAAACCAGGAAAAGAAAATGTTACGATTCCTCCAGCGATTTAATCTGCTTCTTCGGCGTAACGCCCATCCCTTTCAGGCTTTCCACCCTGCGCATCACGTTGCCGCTTCCATCGTAAAGCTGCTTTCTTGCCTTGTCGAAGGTGCCGGAGAGGCGGGTTATCAGATCGCCGATGCCCAGGAAGGTATCTTCGAAAGTCGCTACCTTATCATATAGGTCGGCTGCCGTCTTCACGATTTTCTCCACATTCTTGTTCTGTCGGTCGTACTGCCAGAGATTGTACGCCAGCTGCAACGCCATGAGCAGATTGCTTGGCGAGATGATGATAATCTTCTTCTGATAAGCATAGCGGCTGAGGTCCGGCTGCTGCTTCATGGCTGCGATATAGCTGGTCTCGTTAGGGATGAACATCAGGACGAAGCCGATGGCATCATCCACCAGTTTGGAGTAATCCTTTTCGGCAAGTTCATCGATATGCTTACGGACGCTGAGGGCATGCGCCTTCATCAACCGCTCGCGTTCCTCATCACTCCCGGCAGCCAGGGCATCGGTATAGGCGGTGAGCGAAACCTTGGAATCTATCACCACGCTTCTGCCCTCCGGGAAGCGGACGATGACATCGGGACGGAAGTTCTTGCCGTTCTCGTCCTTGGTGTTCTCCTGAATAAAGAACTCTTCGTCTTTGCGCAGACCGCTATTCTCAAGGATGGTTTCCAGCACCATCTCGCCCCAGTCGCCCTGCATCTTGCTGTCGCCCTTCAATGCCTTGGTGAGGTTGGCGGCATCGGATCCTATCTTCGAAGTCTGCTCTTTCAGACTCGATACAGCCTGCTGCTGCTCCTGCTGGAAGAGTTTCATCGTAGCCTCGAAGGTATTCTGCAGTTCTTTCTTGTTCACTTCGTTCTGGGTCTTGCTTTCTTCTACCGATTTCTTGAAATCGGCGAATTGCTCCTTGATTGGTTTCAGAAGCTCGTCCATCTGAAGTCGGTTGTTTTCCTGCAAGGCAGATTGCTTGGCTGCGAGCTGTTCTGCCGCCACGCGCTGCTGCTCGATGGTCATGCGTTGCATCTCCTGCTTCAGGTTTTCGAGTTTCTGTGCCCACTGCTGGTCGCTTTCCGCCCTGAGTTTCGCCGCATACTGCCGTTCGTTCTCCATCTGAGCTTTTAAGGATTGAACTTCTGAAGCATGAGAATCCTTCAGACCTTGAACTTCTACAGCATGAGATTGCTTCAAGGATTGAACCTCAGAAGCATGATGCAGATTGCTCTGTTCAATGTTAGCCTGCAGCACCTGCGCCTTCGCTACAAGCTGCGTTTTCTCCTCTCCCGCCTTTTTTGCTTCCAGCAGTTTGCCCACGAAGAAGCCGATGGCAAGACCAATGACTATTCCTATTATTATTTCCATTATCTTTGTTTTAAATGATTCTGTAAATCTGCAAAAAATTGTTTTGCAAAATTAATGTTTTCAAAACATAACACCAAACATCATGGGGGATTCTTGTAGATATTTAACTCTTCTGCATTTAACTATGCAAACAAAAAGAGCGCACCGCTATTGGCACGCTCTTTTCTTTAACTCATCATCTTTTAAATATACATTACTGAAGTTTCGCAAGTAAGCCCCACACGCCCTGAAAGGGCAGAAGCTCCTAGCCCAGG
>JAERMT010000304.1_pt1 | contig 14053 bp, 15 predicted proteins | sample 9267081 | NCBI WGS metagenome assembly JAERMT01 (sample SAMN17071939, study PRJNA684904) | human gut metagenome | isolation source: diarrhea sample from child under the age of five | host: Homo sapiens | place: South Africa: Mafikeng, Mafikeng Provincial Hospital | collected 2019-09
CAGGACTGCCAAAAGTACCGGCTGCAGAGAGAATTGATGTAGACGAGACCGGAAAGATTACTGGACTTTTCTAAGAATAAAGTTTCCTATTAAATAGTTTTATGATTGCCTTATAAGGCAGGGAAATTCAGTTTGGAAACTGCTCCCCACCGGGCCACGCTGAAAAGATTATATAATTATATCATTAGAATGTAAAATAACAGGATATCTTCTCCATACGAGAGAGAAGAGTCCTGTTATTTTTATATACTGCTATATTATTTATAAGAAAGTCTTCCGCTTTGAAACACCAGGAGGATTTTTCAAAGGGAACCACATAAGGCAAAATTTCCGTCAAATATTTTGGCCCAGGGGTTGCCAGGGGACTGGCTAAGTCCCATGGCGGTTTTCTTATATTCCAATATAGAAAAAGGTTTCAGGAAAGTATTCCTGAGAAAGAAATGTTAATGCAAATTAACGGGTTCAAGGGAAGTCCCCTTGCGGGTCAGAGGGCAGTTCCCTCATGTACGAATCGGTTGATATAATGCAGTGCCGCGCCAATAGCCGGAGTATATTGTCCATGTGTGCCGACCAGCAGTTGATCAGCTGTGAGAGTGAATGGGTTATTTTCATTGATCAGATGCAGCAGCATATTGAGATCTTCCGGAACCAGGTAAGGGGCAAGATATCCGCTGATAATGATAGGGCTGTCGATGATCATATTCAGATTTCGCATCGCAAATGCAAGATGTTTAAGATAATTCTGCCAGATTGCATTCAGATTTTGGCTTACTGTAGAAAGTCCCATCTGCAGATCCTGCACGATCTGCAATTTGGAAGTTATTTTAGTATACCATAATAAAATACGGCAAAAAGAGGAGGAGCGGATAGTTTAACGCTGGTCATTGACAAATAGTTGTATTCTGTTTACCATGGACAACAGATACAGAGATTTATCCAGTAGATATTCAAATAAAATGTGGATAAACATTTGAACGGGGAGGCCTGAAAATGAAGATAACAGAGCGATTGAATGTTCTTCGAGAGTTAATGAAAGAAAAAAAGATAGATGCCTATCTGGTGCCAACGGATGATTTTCATGGATCTGAATATGTGGGTGATTACTTTAAATGTAGAAAATATATCACAGGTTTTACAGGATCAGCGGGAACAGCTGTGATCATGCAGGACATGGCTGGGTTGTGGACCGATGGCAGATACTTTATTCAGGCGGCAGATCAGCTTCGTGGCAGTACGATTGAACTGTTCAGATCGGGTGAGCCGGGAGTACCGACGGTACATCAGTTTCTGGCAGAAAAGCTGGAAAAAAGTATGTGTCTGGGCTTTGATGGACGTACAGTCAGTGCAAAAGAAGCAGAAGAATTGGAGAAACTCCTGGAAGAAAAAAATATCACATTTGCTGTAAATGAGGATCTGATCGGAGAAATCTGGAGAGAACGTCCGGCACTTCCCTGTGAGCCGGTTATGGAGCTGGATGTGAAATGGGCGGGCGAATCAAGAAAGGATAAAATTGCAGGGATTCGAGAGCAGATGAAGGCAAAAAAGGCGAATATTTTTATTCTTACTTCACTTGATGATATCGCCTGGTTACTGAACATTCGCGGTAATGATATTCATTGTTGCCCGGTTGTTCTTTCTTATTTGATCATGACGGATACCGAGGTTCGATTATATGCAAACGCAGCTGCTTTTTCGGAAGAAATCTGTACAAATTTGGCAGATGATGGAGTAAAAATCTATCCGTATGAGGATGTCTATTCTTATGTTCAGACAATCTCAGAGGATAAAAAAATCCTGCTTTCCAAAGACAGTGTCAACAGCCGTCTGGTAAGTAATATTCCATGTAATGTGACGATTGTGGATGAGCCAAATCTGACACTTCTTCCGAAGGCAGTCAAAAATCAGACAGAGATGGACAACGAAAGAACTGCACATATCAAAGACGGTGTTGCAGTTACAAAATTCATTCGCTGGATGAAAACAAATGTGGCAAAAGAGAGGATTACAGAACTCGGCGCAGCAGAGAAATTATATCAGTTTCGCAGTGAGCAGGAGCATTTTATTGGAGATAGTTTTGATCCGATCATTGCCTATGGAAAGCATGCGGCAATTGTTCATTACAGTGCAACAGAGGAGACTGATATTCCATTAGAGGCCAGAGGGATGGTACTTGCAGATACTGGCGGACACTATCTGGAAGGTACGACCGATATCACAAGAACGATCGTATTGGGACCGGTCACAGAGAAAGAGAAGAAATATTTTACTGCAGTTCTGCGTGGAAATCTGAATCTCGCAGCTGCGAAATTTAAATACGGATGCACCGGATTAAACCTTGATTACCTTGCCAGAGGTCCGCTTTGGGAACTTGGCGAAGATTATAATCATGGTACCGGACATGGGGTAGGATATCTTCTGAATGTGCATGAAGGGCCTAACAGTTTCCGATGGAAAAATCTTCCGGGAAATCCGGCACCGGTGTTGGAAGAAGGTATGATTACATCCGATGAACCAGGATATTATCTGGAGAATGAATTTGGCATCCGTCATGAAAATCTTGTTTTATGTAAGAAGGCAGAAAAAACTCCTTTCGGGCAGTTTATGTGTTTTGAGTCACTGACTATGGTACCGTTTGACCTAGATGGAGTTGATACGGAACAGATGTCGGACCGTGAACGAAAACTGCTGAACGAATATCACAAAAAAGTCTATGTTACCATAGCACCATATCTAGATGAGGAAGAAAAAGAATGGCTGAGACAGGCAACCAGAGAAATCTGACAAAGGGTGAAAAAACAAAATATCGACTGGCGAGAGCAATGAAGGAATGCATGAAAACGACGTCCGTAGAGAATATTACAGTCAAACAGATCACAGAGAAATGTGAACTTACTAGACAGACGTTTTACAGGAATTTTCTGGATAAATATGATCTGATCAACTGGTATTTTGATAAGCTGCTGGCAAAGTCTTTTGAGCATATGGGTCAGGGAAAAACCGTCTATGATGCACTGGTCAAAAAATTTACTTATATACAGGAGGAACAGAAATTCTTTTCAGCAGCATTTCGTTATGATGAGCAGAATTCTCTGCGACAGCATGATTTTGAGTTGATTCTGGCTTTTTATGAAAATCTGATTTGTGAAAAAAATGGCAAATTTCCAGAGGAAAATGTTCTATTTCTTCTGGAAATGTACTGTAACAGTTCTATTTACATGACTGTCAAATGGGTGACAGGGGAGGTGACATGTACGCCGGAAGAGCTTGCAGAAAGACTTGTGGACGGTATGCCGGGGAAACTTGCAGAAGTATTTACAGGTCTTGGAATTCTGAATTGATAAGTGCTAAAATGCTGGAAATAAAGGAAATATGGACTATATATGTTTTCCGGCTAAAAATCATCTGGTGATTTTTACTGAATATAAATATCAAAAATTGGAACAAATCACGAAAGTTACAGAAAACGTTACACATGACGAATTCTGTAACTTTCTTTTTTATTAAAACATTGTTAATATAATAACAACATGGAAGAAAAAACTGTGAGGAATTGATAAAAAGATACTCACGATCAATGCAGAAAGGGATGTATTTATCATGGCAAACAGAATTAATTTAAATGGAACGTCTTATCACGGAGCAGGAGCAATTGCTGAGATCGCAAATGAAGCAAAAGCACATGCATTCAAAAAAGCTTTTGTATGTTCTGACCCGGATCTGATCAAATTCAATGTGACAAGCAAAGTAACAGATGTCCTTGAAAAAGAAGGTCTGGAATATGAAATTTATTCTGATATCAAAGCAAATCCAACGATTCAGAATGTACAGCATGGTGTAGAAGCATTCAAGAAATCCGGAGCAGATTATATCATCGCAATTGGTGGTGGTTCTTCTATGGACACCGCGAAAGCAATCGGTATCATCATCGCAAATCCGGAATTTGAAGATGTAAGAAGTCTGGAAGGTACAGCACCGACAAAGAAACCTTGTGTGCCGATCATTGCAGTTCCGACAACAGCAGGTACAGCAGCAGAAGTAACAATTAACTACGTTATCACAGATGTAGAAAAGAAACGTAAATTTGTATGTGTTGACCCGCATGACATGCCGATCATTGCAGTTGTAGATCCGGAAATGATGTCTTCTATGCCTAAGGGACTGACTGCTTCTACAGGTATGGATGCCCTGACTCATGCAATTGAAGGATATACTACAAAAGCTGCATGGGAAATGACAGATATGTTCCATCTGAAAGCAATCGAACTGATCTCCAATTCTCTTCGTGGAGCTGTTGCAAATACCAAAGAAGGTCGTGAGGGAATGGCTCTTGGACAGTATATCGCAGGCATGGGCTTCTCAAATGTAGGTCTTGGAATTGCACACTCCATGGCACATACTCTGGGCGCTGTTTATGATACACCACATGGTGTTGCCTGTGCGATGATGCTTCCGATCGTAATGGAATACAACCAGGAATGCACCGGTGAAAAATATCGTGAAATCGCCCGTGCAATGGGTGTAAAAGATGTAGATTCCATGACACAGGAAGAGTACAGAAAAGCTGCAATCGATGCAGTAAGAAAACTTTCTGTTGATGTTGGAATTCCGACAAAACTGGAAGCAATCAAAGAAGAAGATCTGCAGTTCCTGGCTGAATCTGCACATGCAGATGCCTGTGCACCGGGAAACCCGAAGGATGCAAGTGTAGAAGATCTAAAGGATCTTTTCAGAAAGATTATGTGATTTAGAAAAATAATATAAAACTGCAAAGGGACTTTGCCAGTCCCTCTGCACACCCTGGGCAGGGTGTAAATAGGAAGTTTAGTTGTATGAGGAATCCTTTGAAAATTTCTCCTGGTGTTTCATGAGGAGAGTTTTTCGTAAAAGGGTTCCTCTTTTTTTGGTAATTCCCTGAATTCAGGCGTTCTTATGGGCTGGGTTTTCTCGAAGTATGTCATATTATGGCTGGGAAGGTCAGAAATGGAGTGACCTGCTTGACCAGTATGCAAAATATCATAAAACATTACACTTTGAGTAAAAAAATATAAATTTGATTATTCATAAATGACAGATTTGCAATGGATTACAGTGGAGTATGATTGCGAGAGGATAACAATAGAGAATGTGCAAAATAAAAAGATAGTATTTTACTTTTTGTGCGGAAACAGGTATTATTATAGGTAAAATGTTACTATGTATTTGTAAAGTGACAGAGTAACAATAACAGGAAGATTTTCTGTGTACAGACAAAGATTTTCACACAAGGAGGAAGATTATCATGAAAATTGGTTTTATCGGTTGTGGAAATATGGCAACAGCCATGTTAAAGGGAATTCTGAAAAGTGGAGGAGTGGCAGCGACAGATATGATCGCTTCTGCAAAATCAGATAAGACACGTAAAAAGATCGAGCAGGAACTTGGCATTCAGAAGGCAGATACTAACGCACAGGTTGTGGATTTTGCGGATGTAGTTTTTCTGGCAGTGAAGCCACAGTTTCTGGAAGGTGTTCTGAATGAAATTAAAGACAGTGTAAAAGAGAAACAGATTTTTATCTCTATTGCACCGGGTAAAACATTACAGTGGCTTGGGGAACATCTGGGAGAAAAAACAAAAGTTATCCGTACTATGCCAAATACTCCGGCAATGGTTGGTGAGGGAATGACAGCGCTTTGTGTAAATGAGCTGGTCACAGAAAAAGAAACTGAACTTGCCGTAAAACTTTGTGATACCTTTGGAAAGACAGAAGTGATTCCGGAACATCTGATGGATGCGGTTGTAGGTGTTTCCGGAAGCTCTCCGGCATATGTGTTTATGTTTCTTGAAGCAATGGCAGATGCAGCAGTTGCAGACGGAATGTCGAGAGCACAGGCATACAAATTTGCGGCACAGTCCGTGCTCGGAAGTGCAAAACTGATGCTTGAGACAGGCAAACATCCGGGTGAACTCAAAGATATGGTCTGCTCTCCGGCAGGAACGACAATTCAGGCAGTGCGTGTTCTGGAAGAAAAAGGTCTGCGCAGTGCAGTGATCGAGGCTCAGACTGCATGTGTGAAAAAAGCAAAAGGAATGTAAAATAAAATTTAAATTGACAGGCAGACACTCATCAATGCACAGAAGCATCCGGATGATACTGATAGGATCGCTGGGCGTGTTTTTTTATAATTATTTTTTGCTTCTTGGGACAGCACGTCTCAAAGCACAGACAGCATTTGTGATAAATGAACTCTGGCCAGCGCTGATCATTCTTTTTTCCTGCTGGATTCTGAAAGAAAAGATGAATCGGGGAAAAGCAGCTGCTGTTATTTTTTCTTTTCTTGGAATTCTGGTTGTTACAACAGACGGAAATCTGGCGGAATTTTCGCTGGGAGATTCCAGAGGTGTTTTTTATGCACTGATGGCGGCAGTGTGTTATGGCATGTACTGTACTTTAAATAAAAAAGAAATTTATGATAAGAATCTCAGTGTTATGATTTCCTATGCTGCAGGAACAATAACCGCATTTATACTTGTTCTCATACAGGGAAAGCTGACCATACCAACAGGAAGTCAGGCAGCGGGAATGCTCTGGAATGGAATTATATGTAATGCACTTCCATATCTTACCTGGGCGTTGGCTCTTAATCTGGGAAATACAGCGGTGATTGCCAATCTGGCATATCTGACTCCGTTTGTGTCGCTGATTCTGACACATTTTGTTCTGGGAGAAAAGATTACCGTGTTTTCTGTTCTGGGTCTGGTACTGATCGTGACAGGCATTATTATACAGATGATAGTAAATAAAAAATGGAGGCATCAGAGATATGATATATACGGTGACGTTTAATCCTTCTCTGGATTATATAGTAGGCGTTGATGAATTTAAAACAGGAAAAGTAAACAGAACAGCAGAGGAACTTATTTTGCCCGGAGGAAAGGGAATCAATGTGTCAATCGTACTTCAAAACCTGGGAATGGAAAGTATCCCACTTGGTTTTGCCGGCGGGTTTACAGGAGAAGAGATTCGCAGACTGATGAAAGAGCGGAAGATAGAAGAGCAGTTTGTGCAGGTAAAGAAAGGAATCTCAAGAATCAATGTAAAATTGCGTTCTCTGCAGGTGGGAGAGAATGGTGAAAAAACTGTATCAGAGGAATCTGAAATAAATGGTATGGGACCGGAAATCAGTGGAGAAGAACTGGAAATTTTTTATCAGCAGCTAGATGCTCTGCAAAAAGGGGACATCCTTGTTCTTGCCGGAAGCATTCCGACGGTTCTTCCATCTACGATCTACCGTGATATTATGAAACGTTTGCAGAAGCGAGAAGTTATGATCGTTGTGGATGCAACCAAAAATCTGCTGGTAAATGTACTGGAGTATCATCCGTTTCTGATCAAGCCAAATAATTATGAGCTTGGAGAAATTTTTGGTGTTACGTTGAGCACAAAAGAAGACGTTATTCTTTATGCAAAAAAACTGCAGGAAATGGGCGCTGCAAATGTACTGGTCTCTATGGCGGGAGATGGGGCAGTTCTTGTGGCGGAAGATGGATCCACTTACAAAAGTGAAGCACCGGAAGGTAAGGTAAAGAATTCTGTTGGTGCAGGAGATTCCATGGTAGCCGGATTTTTATATGGATATTTGAAGTCTGGTATATATGAAGATGCTTTTTATTATGGAGTCTGTACTGGAAGTGCAAGTGCTTTTTCAGAGAATCTTGCAACACGAGAAGAAGTGGATACACTGTTGAGGAATATAAAAAACAGAGCATAAATTAATTCAAAGATTAGTTACGGTTCAGACATTGTGACGATATTCATAAGGAAGAACTTTTGTCTGGTTAAAGCTTGGGCAGTCACGCACCCATTCCAGAGATTCTTTGATGATCGCTGTCTGCATTGGAATGTTGTTTGGTCAACCATTATTTCTACAAATGTAGAATTAATGGTTGACTTTCTTTTTCTACAGATGTAGAATACAAATAACTTCTACAGATGTAGAAAATAAAAATCAGGGAGAATCCATTATGAAGACAAGAACAACAAAATTTATGACACTTATGACGGTAGCAACATTCGGAATTTTTTCAGCCGGAACGGTTATGGCAGCCGGAGATAATGACTTTTATACGCAGCCGCCGGCGGGTTCTGCCTGGGAGAAGGCAGATACAGAAGGCACTTATGCCAGTTATACAAATGGCAGTGATTATGTAAATATTTATAAATATTCACTGGATGATGTCAAAACCGGGATAGCCAAATGTAACGATACATATGAGGCCTGCTACCAGACAATTTATTCCGAGGGAAACAGTCTGTATATGGCAGTAGGATATGCAAAAGATGCAGATGATATCGGTGACGTCAGAAAATTTGTAGAGTATATTTCTTATCCGGGAAATCCGTCTCTTACGAGAGAGGCTGACGAAAATTCTGATAAATCAGAGCCCGGTACTTCTGGCCAGAAGTCTGGGGGAGAGACAAATTCCTCTGATTCTGATACAGAAAAAAACGCTTCTGTCAGTTCATCAGACAGCAGTGATGATTCAGATATCCGTACTACTTCACCGATGACATTAGTTGACAGTGATGGAAATACAATTGAGATCAATTATATTCTTCACAAGGATTATTCCTGTGAATATCGTGGAGATGACGGAATGGAATATACGGATAACGGGGATGAAACTTATACAGATGAAAATGGAAATACGTATACAGCTCTGAATGATGACACACATCATCTGGGACATACGCTGGAACAGCATGATCTTCAGGATGCGGACGGCAATACAGTGACAGTTACGGAAACTACAAATGGTGATTATTATTTCCGTGACAACAATGGCACCGGATTTACAGACAACGGAGACGGAACATGGAGCGATGAAAATGGCAGCAGCTATACCGAAATGAATTGATAGGTAACTGTTCACAGGTAATATTCCGCGAGGTGTTTTGCCATGAATATGGCAAAATCCCGAGACATACGGGGCAAAATCCTATCACCGTAGGTGATCTGGAATGGATTTTGACCAAGTTGCTGTGAACGGAGTGAACAGTAACATTGATAGCGACGAGCTTCTGTAAAATGTGCAGAAGCTCTTGCCATTTTTTGGCCTTGTGGTAAAATAAAATTATTCCTACATTTGTAGAAAATATATCAGATGTGAATCAGGAGGGTGGAAAAGAGTGAAAAAAACATATCAGAGATTACCTGAATCAGAATTGGATATCATGCTTGTTCTTTGGAACGGAACTCCTCCGATGACCAGGCCGGAAATTGAAAAAGTAATCAATACAAAGAAAAAACTTGCATCGACAACAATCCTTTCACTGCTGACAAGACTGGAGAGTAAAAATTTTGTGGAAGTGACGAAACAGGGAAAATTAAACCTGTATACTCCATTGATTTCGCAGTCGGATTATCAGGCACATGAGAGTCAGAGTGTTCTTGAAAAATTGTATGGAAATTCATTAAAAAAATTTGTCACCTCACTTTATCAGGGGAAAAAAATCAATTCTGAAGAAATTCATGAACTCAGCGATTTTCTTAAGGAGCTGGAAGAGGGGGAGGAATAGCGAATTATGGAGATTTTTGTTCTGCATATTCTGAAATTGAATATTATTGCAGCAGTTATAATTTTACTGGTCAAACTGCTTGCGATGCTGTTTAAAGGTCAGGTATCAGCGAGATGGAAGTATATTATCTGGCTGCTGATTGCACTGAGTCTCTGTGTTCCGGTGCGCCTTCCGGCGAATCTGACATTGGTGGATTTTAAGGTACAGAGAAGTATTCAACCGAATGAACAAAATTCGAAGACAACGGATTACGCAGCAAGACTGGGAGAGAGACAGCAGAAAATGGAAATAATGTCTTCTGTGAACAATAATACGAAAAGTCAGTCTGAAGTTCCGGAACAAAAAGAGTTTGTCGTGCATACGGCTGGAAAATGGATGGAAACTATTGCTGTAATTTTTGCATCGGTCTGGCTGAGTGTGGCAGTGCTTAAACTGGCAGGAGAACTGCTGGCATATTACCTTTCCATGAAAAATCTCAGGAGAATGAGCCTTCCAGTCAATGATCCGGTGAGTATTCAGATGTATAGAGATGTATGCCGGAAAAAGAGTGTGCGCAGAGCACCGGAGCTCAGACAGAATGCGGGTCTTACTACACCACTTCTGGCAGGACTCTTCCATACAAAGTTGTATCTTCCGGCAACAGGCTATTCCGCAGAGGAGCGAAAACTGGTATTTTACCATGAACTTACACATTATTGTCATCGGGATCTCTGGTATAAGATGCTTCTTCGAATCTGTGCATCAATATACTGGTTTAATCCGTTTCTTCTTATTATGCTGAAAGAAGCAGATAAGGATATCGAGAATCTGTGTGATACGGCAGTGATTAACCGTGTAAACAAAAAAGACCACAGGCTTTACAGACAGCTGCTTCTTCGTACAGTGGCGATGAATAATCAGATCCCATATGTGACAGCAAGTCTCAATGACAGCGGAATGGTGTTTAAGGACAGAATTTTGTATATGGTGAACATACGGAAGCTTCGCAGAGGAATCCTGCCGGGAATTCTTGTGACGGTGCTTCTTGCGGGCAGTAACCTCGTATTTAATGTTTCGGCCGGGACAGATACAGCCCCAACGCGAACAGAGAGAACAGGGCAGGAAAAAAATACAGATCCGGAAGAAAAGAATGCACCGGAGTATGCACCATTTTCTGAAATGATAGATATGCAGAAAATAGCAGGGACACAGAGTGAAACGGGAGTGTCAGAGGATACAAATACAGAAGCTTCTGTAAATTCGGGAGAAAACATCAGTGCGGAAACAAATTCTGATTCTGCTGTGGAAAGCAGTGGACAGGAAAGTGAAACGACAGATAATGGAAGTAGTTCTGACAGTGATGGGTCAGGATCCTATTATGAGAGTCTTCCGGCAGGAGTGCCATACACCAGCGGATTCAGCGGTTCTTCAGGTGTAGGATCGATTGTGGCCTCAGGTGAAGGTGATGAGGAATCCAGAGTTCTTTATGATAACGGAGACGGAACTTATTCTGATGCCAATGGATTCCGCTACAGCTATCAGGGGGATGGCAACTGGGCAGATGCCAATGGAAATTCCTATCGTACCTGGAATGATGAAGATTACAATTTCGGAACCCAGCTGGATCAGCGTGAACTTCAGGGAAGTAACGGTACCGTTGATATAAAAGAGACCACAAACGGAGATTATTATTATTGTGATGCAAATGGTGTTGGATATACCGATAACGGTGACGGCACCTGGACAGATGAGAACGGGAATAGTTATACAGAGTAAAGCCTGCTATGCATGATAAAAAGATAGTATTTTACTTTTGAGGTGGAAACGGGTATCATATGGGTAACAACTTTTTCACCCAAAAAGGAGGATTATCATGAGCAAAGTAGTAGATATTACTGGAGCTTCTTCAAAGGAAGCCAGATTGAAAAGAATTATAGCTTCTCTGGAAGAAATAAAAGATACTCTTGTGGATGTGATTGATGCATATGAAGCAGAAGATGAGAGCAGTGACAAACTGGATCTTCTGACAGAGGCACTGGATGCACTGGAGGATGCGAATGAAGCACTGAATGATGCATCCGGTGAATCCTGACACGGAGAGAAAAATATGGCATCAGAAAGAGCAGACGAGCTTTACAGAGCATTGATTGAAAGAAGATATCCGAAGGAACTATGTTCAGAAATTGCCTACAAGTATCTGAATACGGATTACACAGCAACGCGCATGCTGGGGTATCTGTACAGGATGACAGAGCCACCCGCAGTTGAGGTAGTGGTGGATGAAATGATTGCAATTTTGAGTGACAGGGAGCAGCTTATAAAGAAAAAAGAATCAGAACATGCCCAGGCTGTGATCAGTGAGATATGCAGGGAAGGGCTGTAGATATATAATCGGATCCCTTTTACACACAATAAAAAGAGTGCAGATCCTGACAATTCAGTACAGGATTTACACTCTTTTGTGTTATGGAAGAGTTTGGTAAATGGATGATATACCCTTGCAGTATATTAACGTTTACGCAGACGAAGTACATACAGGATCACACCTGCGACGATCATAATTGGAATTAAGACACTTAAGACTGTGCACAGAAGGATGATCACAACAGCTGCAATCAGTATGACAGCCAGTTTGCCGTACCATGTCGTCAGATCCAGATGGAAGCTGTGCTGTTTTACCTTTCCATGTCCGGAATCGAAATTTTCGTATCCGTTATATCCGGAAGAATGGCCGTTATATGATTCGGAATAATATTCCGTAGTCTGAGGATTTCCTGATGCGGCAGCTTCTGTGTCCAGAAGTGTACGTGCGATCAGATGAGGATCGCCGAGTTCATTTAAAATATCGTCTTCACTGCGTCCTTTACGCTGTTCTTCTTCAATATAATTGCGATAATATTGTACATGGGCGGCAACATTTCCCTCCAGCATCTGCCCGGAAAGCTGTTCATATAAAATGTCAAGAAATTCTTTTTTGTTCATAACAAATCTCCATAAAAGCAAATTCATTGCCTCTGACAGAGGCTTAATTATCAGAATGGCAACATTTTACCACATATAATGAGGAAGGAATAGAGATTGAAATATTAAATTTTCATAAAAGACGGGGTAGAAAGTCGGATAAAAAAACCAACTTAATTCATAAGAAATTGCATTTACCTGAAAAACATGCCTGTTTGAATATAAAAAAGAGTGCAGATCCTGACAATTCGGTACAGGATTTACACTCTTTTTTACTACAAAATTTCCCGGTATTGTTCCGGGGTCATGCCGGTTTTCTTTTTAAATATCCGGAAAAAATATTTCGGATTATCATATCCGACCGCTTTGGAGATCTGGTACATCTTACGGTTGGAATCTTTTAATAATTCTTTGGATTTTTCTATCCGGACTTCGTTCAGATAATCAATAAACTTCATTCCTGTCTTCTGTTTGAACAGGGTACTCAGGTAGCTCCGGTTCAGATAAAAAAGAGAAGCAATAAAATCCTGAGTCAGATTTTTTGGATAGTTGTGCTGCATGTAAGTCTGGATTTTTTCAACCACATCATCACCGGAATAAATGCTTTCAGCCTTCAGAAGCTCCGTGATATTCATAAAAAACTGGTAGTAATAATCCTTCAGTTCCTTCAAAGAAAAGATGTAATTGACCACATTCTGGATACTGTTGGAGGACTTTGGTGTTTCCTGCTTCAGGTAATAATTCAGGATATTGCGGCACTGTCCGGAAAGATAATAGCAGTAGTATTTTGCATCTGCAAGTGAGAAGTCAGAAGTTCTGGCCATCAGATCAAAAAGCTGTCCGGTCAGATTCTGTACCGCGGCAGTCATTCCTGCTTCCACACGAAAAAGAAATTCCTCTTCCTGTTCCCATATAAAGGCGCAAGGTTCTGCCGTCTCCTTGTAGTAAAAGATGTTTTCGGAGTCTCCATTTAGTTTTTGGCGATTCAGAGCAGCGGATGTTTCTTCAAAAGCTTCGTGCAGTTCGCTGAGATCAGAGTGAGGCTGGCTGATACCGATGATCAGAGAATTCTGGAGATGTCGTACATAGTCAGTAAGAGCAGAGGAAATCTGATCGACCAGCCGTCTGGAATGAATTATTTCTGTATTGGGCATAAAAAGAACCAGGAATCCCATTTGATCAGATGCGGCATTTGGAAGATAAAGAGCGAGGTCACCAAAACCACCATCTTCCAGCCAGTGCTGGATATCTATATTCTGTATCTGCGAAGTGGATTCAAAATACAGTGTGAGCAGCACAAGCTGATGCGTATCATTGATGAAATTCAGTCGTTTTGAAGAGATGGAACCTTCTCCGACATGATAACCAAGGATCAGGTTGGTCAGATGCTGGATATCATAGTCATAGTAGGCTGCTTCTTTTTCTTCATCACTGTCGGTGACTCTTGAAAGGGTCTGGCTGTCTTCCAGGCGTTCGATCGCGCGGGAAATGCAGTCCTGGATTGCCTCCTTGCTGAATGGTTTCAGAATATAATCGATGGCAGCAGCAGAAATTGC
>JAERMT010000935.1_pt1 | contig 14025 bp, 10 predicted proteins | sample 9267081 | NCBI WGS metagenome assembly JAERMT01 (sample SAMN17071939, study PRJNA684904) | human gut metagenome | isolation source: diarrhea sample from child under the age of five | host: Homo sapiens | place: South Africa: Mafikeng, Mafikeng Provincial Hospital | collected 2019-09
GGAACGGCAAAATTTTTTGCACTTCTATTGCTTCTTTATCACACATAAGCAAAGGGCTACAGGATGTAATTCGAAATATCTATATTCTCCGTGACGTCGCCGAGCTTATTTCTCACATAGCTCTCGTCGATGGTTACGTGCTTGTCTTCGAGGTCCGGCGCATCGAAGGAGAGGTCTTCCAAAACGCGCTCCAAGATCGTATAGAGGCGGCGGGCGCCGATGTCTTCGGTCTCGGTATTCACGCGGGAGGCGATGTCGGCGATGGCGGAGAGGGCGTCTTCTGTGAAGGTGATGTCGACGCCTTCGGTCTCGAGGAGCGCGGTGTACTGGCGGATGAGGGCCTGCCGCGGCTCGGTCAGGATGCTGCGGAGGTCATCCTTGGTGAGGCTTGAAAGCTCGACGCGGATCGGGAAGCGTCCCTGGAGCTCGGGGATGAGGTCACTGGGCTTGGAGACGTGAAAGGCACCGGCGGCCATGAAGAGGATGTGGTCGGTCTTCATCTGGCCGTACTTGGTCTTGACGGTCGCGCCTTCGACGATCGGGAGGATGTCGCGCTGCACGCCTTCTCTGGAAACGTCGGGGCCGCCGGAGGAGCGGCCGCCTGCGATCTTGTCGATCTCATCGATGAAGATGATGCCGCGCTCTTCGGCGTAGTGGATGGCTTTGTCTTTGACGACTTCCATATCGACCATCTCATCGGCAGCGGCTTCTGCGAGGATTCTCTTCGCGTCGCGGACGGTGACTTTCTTTTTTTTCATTTTCTTCGGCATCATGGAGGAGAGCATCATGGAAATCTGATTCGCCTGTTCGTTGTCGGTGTTCCCCGGATTTCCTTTCTCTTCCACCTCGATCTCGATCACACGGTCGTCAAGGTCACCGTTTCGGATGCGCGTCTCGAGGTCCTTTCTTCGCTCCTTCTCGCCTTCATCCATCGGCGTCTCTTTCTTTGCTTCGCCGAAGATGATGTCCATGGGGCTTCGTGTCTCGGCTTTCTTGGAGGGCCACATGGCTTCCGCGATGCGGTGGATCGCTTCTTCGTCCGCATCCTTGCCGTGGCGGCTGCTCTCTTCTTTCTTCACAAGGCGGACGGCTTCTTCGGCAAGGTCGCGGATCATGGACTCGACGTCGCGGCCGACGTAGCCGACTTCGGTGTACTTGGTCGCTTCGACCTTGACGAAGGGGGCGCGGGTGAGGGTCGCGATGCGGCGGGCGATCTCTGTCTTGCCGACGCCGGTCGGCCCGATGAGGAGAATATTCTTCGGGCTCACCTCTTTCGCCATTTCCGGCGTGAGGCGGCTGGCACGCCAGCGGTTTCGAAGGGCGACGGCTACGGATCTCTTCGCATCGCTCTGCCCGATGATGTACTGATCCAGGTATTCCACGATTTTTCGCGGGGTCAGGTTTGTATTTTCGTTCATCAGATTTCCTCCACGATGACATTGTGATTCGTATAGACGCAGATGTCGGCGGCGATGTGCAGGGATCTCTCCGCGATGTCACGGGCGGAGAGATCGGTCGCGGAGACCAGAGCACGCGCGGCGGCAAGGGCGTAGTTTCCGCCGCTGCCGATGGCGAGGATGCCGTCGTCCGGCTCGATGACTTCGCCGTTCCCGGAAACCAGGAAGAGGTGCTCCCCATCAGTCATGATGAGAAGGGCTTCGAGCTTCTGCAGCACGCGGTCGCGACGCCACTCCTTGGCAAATTCGACTGCTGCGCGGACAAGATTGCCATTGCAGTCGGAGAGGCGCGCCTCGAATTTATCAAAGAGGGCAAAGGCATCTGCGACAGAGCCTGCAAATCCGGCAATGACGCGGCCGTGGTAGAGGCGGCGCACTTTGCGGGCGGTATTCTTCATGATGACCGCATTGCCCATGGTCACCTGCCCGTCACCGGCGACGGCGGTGTGTCCATCCTTCTTGACCGCGAGGATGGTGGTGGCGTGAAATAGAGAGTCTTGGGACATGGGGTGTTCTCCTTTATCGTATTGGCTAAGGGAAATAGTGTTCAGGGTTAGCCCCTCAGGGCATTGCCATCCTTTGATTGCGTGCGAAAGAGGTTCAGAGGGTTCTACAGGTTCAGAGGGTTCAGAGGGGGTGGTGCGGCGCATAAAAATCAAAAACGCCGCGAGTATATATGAGGCAATGCCCGCATTCCAAATTCTCCCTCCTTCCTCTGAAAGGAGGGAGTACTATCGCGATCCGCTTCCTCTAAAAGAGGAAAACCCGCGCAGAGGAAGGGGTTGGCATTTTTATTTGCGTCGCTTTGCAACGCCTCGACTTATCTAAAACTCACGGCGCCTACTTATTTTATGCGCCGCTCCGCAACCTTGAACCTGTCAACCTGAACCCTGAACCCGTCGCGCCAGCGACTAGACTAGAACGCAAAGAGGCTCATCTGCTCCTCTTCCGGCAATCCTTTGAGGACGCCCATGGAGTCTAAGGTATCGATGATGGACTGGCTGACCTTACCTCGCTTCTTGAGGTCCTCCTTCGAGGTGAAGGGATGATCCTGTCTGGCAAGGACGATCTCCTTGGCCACCGCATCACCCAGAGCAGGGATGCAGTTGAATGGCGGCAGGAGCTTCCCATCGACCATGAGGAATTGCGAAGCGTCAGATTTTTCCAAATCAATCGGCAGGAAGGAGAGGCCGCGCAGGTACATTTCAGCAGCAACTTCGATGACGGTCGCATTTCCTTTTTCCACGGCTGTCGGCTTGTCGAGTGCTGCGATGCGGGCCAGCTCCTGCTTCATGGACGCAAGACCGCGCAGGATGACGGGCGCATTGAAGGAGCCTTCGGCACGGATGGTGAAGTAGGCGGCATAGTAGGCCAGCGGCTGATAGACCTTGAACCACGCGATGCGGAAGGCCATCATGACATAGGCAACGGCATGGGCTCGCGGGAAGAGGTAGCCGATTTTGAGGCAGGAGTCGATGAACCACTGCGGCACGTGCGCGGCGTCAAGCTCGGCGCGGTTGTTCGAGCCGCCTTTTTCGAGGCCCTTGCCTTTACGGACATTTTCCATGACTTTGAAGGATGTCAGGGGCTTCACGCCATGCTGGATAAGGTAGTTCATGACGTCGTCTCGGGTAGAGATCGCATCCTCCAGTTTGACGACGCCGTTCTTGATGAGGTCTTGGGCATTGTTCAGCCATACGTCAGTGCCGTGGGAGAAGCCGGAAATACGGACCAGCTCTGAGAAATTCTTCGGACGCGTGTCTTCGAGCATGCCGCGGACGAAGGGCGTGCCGTATTCCGGCAGACCGAGGGCTCCGACGGTGACGCCTTTATTTCCGATCGCACTCGCAAGCTCATCCGGCGTCAGGCCCAGTGCCTCGGGCGAGCTGAAGAGGGAGAGTGTCTTCTGGTCGTCGAAGGGGATCTTCAGCGGGTCGATACCGGTGATGTCCTGCAGCATACGGATGACCTTCGGATCATCGTGGCCCAGAATATCCAGCTTCAGCATACGGCCGGAGATGGAGTGGTAATCGAAGTGTGTGGTGATGGTCCCGGGGATCTGCCGGCCATTCTCATCCTTCAGGTATTTTTTATTCGCGGCGTACTGGAGTGGCGTGAAATTGTGAATATCCATATCACGCGGGCAGACCATGATGCCTGCCGGATGCTGGCCGGTCGTGCGCTTCACTCCGGCTACACCGGCGGAGAGTTTTTCGATGAAAATATCATTGAATGTCAGCCCGCGGTTCTCCGCGTATTTCTTGACGAAACCGTAAGCCGTTTTATCCTGAATGCCTGCGATGGTGCCGGCACGGAAGACATTGTCGCGGCCGAAAAGCTCTTCGGTATATTTGTGCGCGACGCCCTGATCGTCTCCCGAGGAGAAATTCAGGTCGATATCCGGTACCTTGTCTCCGTCGAATCCGAGGAAAACGGCGAATGGGATGTCATGCCCGTTCTTTGCGAGGTCGCTCCCGCACTTCGGGCATTTCTTATCCGGCAGGTCAAAACCGCCGCCGACAGAGCCGTCTTCGAAGAAATGGGTCCAGTGGCACTTCGGGCAGACGTAGTGCGGCGGGAGAGGATTCACCTCTGTGATGCCTGACATCGTCGCAACGAAAGAGGAGCCGACAGAGCCTCGCGAACCGACAAGGTAGCCTCGGTCATTCGAGTGCTTGACGAGCTTGTGCGCGATGTAGTAGAGGACGCCGTAGCCGTGATTGATGATCGGCGTGAGCTCGAGCGTCAGGCGGTCCTGTACGACCTTCGGGAGCGGGTCACCGTAGATGGCCTTCGCATTGTCGTAGCACATCTTGACCAGCTTCTCATCCGCGCCTGCGATTTTCGGGTTGTAGGATTTCCACTCTTCGGCGAGTGGCTTTAAGATTTCGCACTGCTCGGCGATCCTTCTTGTATTCGTGACGACGATCTCGATGGCCTTTTCCTTGGGAAGGTAGCTGAATTCATCCAGCATTTCCTGTGTGGTACGGATGTAAACGGGCGGATGGGACTCGATCTTCCCCGGTTTCTCCCAGTTCGAGAGAAGAATGTCACGATTTCTCTGGTCTTCTGCAAACATGTAGTGCGCATCGGATGTCGCGCAGCAGGGCATCCCTGCCTTGTCGGCGATCTCGATGACCTTGCGGTTCAGATCCTCTAAGTCCTTCTTCGTATTGATCTTGCCATACTTGTCGTCATTGATGAGGAATTCATTGTTCCCGAGCGGCTGGACTTCGAGGTAATCGTAGAACTTGGCTTTTTGGATGAGTTCCTCATCACTCTCCCCCGCAAGGACCGCACGGAAGAATTCTCCCATGACGCAGGCGGAGCCGTAGATCAAGCCTTCGTGAAGCTCTTCCAGAATGGGCTTGGGGATGAGCGGACGTTTTCTGTAAAATTTGAGGTGCGACAGTGTCACCATGCGGTACAGGTTGCGCAGGCCGGTGATGTTCTTCGCAAGGATGATGATATGACCGTACTGCTGGCGGTCGGCGTCCGGATCTGCCGGGATCTCATCGATCATGTACCCCTCCATGCCATAGATGACCTTCTGGTGATACTTGTCTGCGAGATCCTGGATCTTCGGGAATGCCTGAATGACGCCATGATCCGTGATCGCGACCGCCGGATGATGCCACTTTGCTGCCGTCTTGATGATCTCTTCATTGTCGATAAGACCATCGAGGCTCATTTTCGTGTGCAGATGGAGCTCGACACGGGGCGTCTCGTAATTGTCCTCGTGGTCGATCTTGACTGTCTCTCCCTTTTCCATCTGAGACAGCTCCAGCACAAGCCCGCCGGAGTACTTGTCGAGGCGCACATTGCCGCGCACCTTGACCGTCGTCCCCGGTTTCAAAGACTCGACAGCTTCTGCCTCCTCGGGGCGGTCGAAAAATTTCTTACACGGGATGCCATTCGTTTCATCGGCCAGATTCATGAGAAGGAGCTTCTTTTTGCTGCGAAGTTCACGGACCTCGATAGAGATCACCGTGCCTACAAAAATGACGCCGTCCTTCTCTTCATTCACAGTGCGGATCTCGATGGCCTCTCCCGTGATATGCTTCCGGCCAAGGTATATGCCATTCACTGCGCCGCTTTTTTTTGCAGCGGGTGCGGGCGCTATGAAAGCACTCTTCGGCAGGACGCTCGAAAGAGATGGCAGACTGCTCGGCATGGAGATACCCGGCATCGCTGTCTCTTCTGCCATTGCCGGTGCCGTCATTTCCGCTTCCTGCGCTGCGGCGATGTCGTCAGCGGTCGGGAAGACAGGGATATCCGGCGCAAGGCTGTAGCTCTCCATGGGCTCTTCCGGCGGCGGGAAATCCACCGGCGGCATATCCGGATCCATCATGGGCGCTGCGGGCGCAAAAACCACACTCGACACATCATCGCCATTGATATAGATCGTTTCCACGCATGCCAAAGCCGGCCCCATATCTTTGAGTGCCTTCAATGCGGCTTCTTTATGGTCGGCCTTGATGTACCATGCGCGGCTTTCTGTGTCGATCTCCATCAAAGTGATGACGGATCCCGCCTGTCGGGACTTCAGACGATACTTTCCCATAGGATCTCCTTTCGAGGTATAGATAACACAGGTGGTGGCATTTCGACTTTTTAGGATGAGACATTAGAAATTAGGGATTAGGGATTAGAAATCCCAATTGACCAGTGACTGGTGACTGGTGACTAGTCACTAAATGCCACCGTCAGGCATTGCCATGATTTACGCTCCGCGGCGCTTCTATATTTTGATGCGCCGCTCCACCATTTCTCATTTCTAATTTCTCATTTCTCATCACTTCATGCTCCCTTCTTCACTGCCTTAGGGGAGGGCGGCTCGGATGGCTGGGGAGGATCATCCGGTTTCACCTGATAGGTGATGACAGTATCGACAGGTTCATAGTCAGAGAAGAAGCTGTCGTGGTAGATGCGGCCGTCAGCCCACTTGATAGACTGCGTGACGAGGACATTGTGTCCTTCGTGGCCTTCCTCGACCTTTTTATCCTCTTCCTGCGAAGGGTCGACACGGATCACGGTCTTAAAAGGCAGGACTTCATCGCTCTTCTTTGTGATCTCTACGAAAGAGGGCTTGTCTTCCTGATTTCCTAAGATGCGCACGGTCACAGCACCCGGTTCGTAGACCGCATAAATGTAGACGCCATGCTTCAAATGATTCAGGAAGCAGAAATCGAGAGAACCTTCCGCGACGGTCGCATCACGCCCGATCGGTGCATAGGATGCCGGCGAATAGTGACAGGTACGCTCTGTCACGGCAAGCCCTGACAGAATGACGGCATTGAAGAGCGTCGTGCTCACCTGACAGACGCCGCCGCCTGTCCCCGGCTCGACCTTGCCATTGATAATGACAGGGGCTTCGAGATAGCCATTCGCGCTGGAACGGGAGCCTGTCGCCTGGTTATAGGAAAAAGAGACTCCCGGTGCGATGTACCTGCCGCTGATACTGTTTGCAGCGATCTCGATATTTCTGCTGCGGTTGCCCCCGGCATAAAAGGTGGTCGTGTATTCGGCAAGGACCGCATTGATTTCCTTGGCAGCCTCCTTTGTCATATTCGGCTTCTGGATGTCTGTGGCCGGGATCTCCACCTCTCCGCTTTCGCCCTTTTTGAGTTGGAGCGCGGCTGCTTCTTCCAGTGCCGCCTTGTCGATTTTCATAGAAGGCCTGCCTTCATCGAAGGAAACGGATCCGTCTTTCCCAAACCGGGGCTTCGCATTGACAGGAGGCTTCGCATACTTGGCGGTCAGCTGGGCGATATCCTCGGTGAGGTGCTTCTCATCAAAAGAAGCATCGATGGCCGCACTATGCCCGGTGAGGAGGATCCGCCAGCGATCGTACCAGCGCTGGAAGAGACCGCCCGTCCGTCCAAGAGCCATGGCTTTCTCTATGGCCTTCTCGTCATAGCGGACAGAGAGTGAGCGGAAGGAGATCTCTTCGTGAGCATCCTCCTTTGTAAGTACCAATTTTCCGTGCAAAAGATCCGCATTTTTCACGGAAAAAAGCTCCTTGAGCTCTTCCTCCGTCGCGCCGCCTGCCTTTGTCCCATGGATGGTGACGCCGGGGATGACCTTGCCGTCACTTACCCAGAGAAACGGCGCGCTTCCGATGCTGATAACAGCCAGTGTGAAAACCAGTCCGAATATCCGCTCCCAGCGGTATCGTCTTTTACTCAATGATAGTCCCTTCGTTTCGTATATGACATTGGGGTGTAAGGTGTATGGGTTCAGGATCAGCCCCTAGGGCGTGCTGCCCTTTAATTAGGGATGAAAGCCTCTCTTGAATGAGGAATGAAGGTGGCGGCTTCGCCGCGATCGATGACGAGGTCGCAGCTGTTTTGGCATTCGTTATCTCACATACGACGTTTCTCGCCGCTCAGGATGACGATACGAGAGCCTGATATCTCCCAGTCTCCCAGTCTTTTAGTCTTATCCCTAGCCGCCAATCACCAGTCACTTATTTCCTCAAGCAATACTTCAGCAGCAAATCTTTGAGTTCAAGCTCCGAGGCGCCTTGGCGGGAAGCGAGCTGGTACTTCATGATCTCCAGAAGAAACCACTCCGCCTCTTCTTCCGTGACCTTCCTTGCCTCGGCCTGCACGGCCCGCCACTGCCAGGAGGATCTCACCCCCAGCGCCTGCTGGATACGGGTGGGCGGTACGTGATTTCTTTCCATTTCCTTCAAGATCTTGATCTTTCTGAATTTGGAAGAAAGAAGTCCGAGATTTTTGATCGTGGTGGTCATATCCGTGAAGACGCGGTCCGCACTCTCTAAGACCAGCTGTGACTTTTTGTCCAGAAGAGCATCGACGAATTTGAAGATCCCCTGATTCATGTAGTCGGGAAGTGCAAGCTCCAAAAGCTCCTTCGTCACGACGGACTTTTCCCCGCACATCAGTACCATCTTATCACATTCCGTCTGCAAAAGGGGAAGGGAAATCGTATCCCACGAGGAGAGTACATCCTCCAAATAAGTCCGTGCGGAGAAATCGACACGCTTGCCCGCTGCTGACAGGAGACGTATCATCGCGCCTGCCGCATCACGCGGCAAAAGGAGCGAAAGCTCTTCACTGTAGCAGACAGACAGCAGCCCTTTCACGATCTTCGTTCGCTTGTCCGGCTTTCCATCGAGCTGGATCAGGCAGAAAATATCAGGCGGCAGGCCTTCGAGCCTCTCCACAAAGTGGAGGGCCGCCTTTTCTTCTTTCTCTGCTTTCGAAATGCGCTTCAGGAAAGGAGGATTGTGTATCACGACCGCAGTCGCACTGGAAAAAAGTGACTGCCCTGCCAGGGCATTCTCATACTCTTCCAGACTTCCCTCTCCATCGAACAGAACGGGATCGGGCGGATCTCCCTCAAAATAGGCCTTGAGCAGTCCCTCCCGACGAAGGGCAAGGGATACCAGATCTTCACCATAGAGAAAGCAGCAGTTCTTTTTATTTAACTTTTTGGCAGGCATAAGTGATCGTCCTTATATAAATGTAACCGGGAATCGGGAGTGACTTGGGCTGGCGTCTAGGGATTAGACTTATAGACTGAAAGACTAAGAGACTGGGACGTCTGATGTCTGACTTCTCACCCAGTCCAGAAGCTGACAAATCGCAATACCAGTCACTAGTCACTAGTCACCAACTTCCACCCATTCTTGTACACGATCTCCTGCATCCCCTTCTGATACAGGTTCACGGATGGGATGTCTTTGAAATCGAAAAGCTCCATATCTTCATAGGCATGGACGAGACGGGTCCCGCCGTAGATGACCAGCTCGGGCGCCATGGTCTCCGCGTCTTTTTCCGTATATTCTTGAAAGCCATGGCTGCCGGTGATCCACAGGGTATGAGGAGACGCTTTTGGCATGGGTCTTCGTCCGGAAAGAAAGATGTCTTTCTCCCCCATCACCATCTGCCAGCTGCTGCCATTGGTGATAAAGTGCAGCTCATCCAAAGAAAGTGCGGCGCTTCCCAGACATCGCACGCGCGCTGTCTGCCCCGATAGAAGCTGCGTCGCCCATTTCCGCGGATCGCCGCCCGTCACCCAGATCTCCCTGACAGGTATCCCCATCACGAGAGGGAGCGGCTTATCGACATCCTCCAGATCCAGAATGAGTACATCTGCCTCCTCTACCCCTTCATAGGCGAGGATGGAATTCCACTCCCAGACAGCGGTGTGTGAGGAGATGCGGCTTGCCTTATAGTATAAGATGTTTCGCCCGTCATTGACAAGAAGGATTCCGCGGTCACCGCCAAGATCCGGGCAGATGACGCGGGTCGAAGGCGCCAGGAGCTGAGTCGTCGCTATGGCAATAAAAAGAAGCGACAGCATGCCTCCGGCAGCCATGCGAGAGCGACCGGAAAGCCGCTTTCTGAAATACACCGCCGCAAGAAGCGCATAGTAAAAGGCTATTTCTAAAGAAGAAAGACCGCCTGTCACAAGCTGCGCTCCTCTGGCCGAGGAGAGGAGCAGATTCAGACGCAGGGCTAAAAAGACCGCATAGTCTGCCGCATAGAGAAGCCCTGCCATCAGCGGACGGCAAAGAAGGGAGACGAGCGCTGCGACAAGACCTGCGATGATGACCCATTCCAGAAACGGCGTGACGAAAAGATTCGCAAAGATGAAATACACCGGAAAGCGATGGAAATCATAGAGCATGATCGGTATCGTGAGAAGCTGTGCCGCCGTCGACAACGCGATCCCTTCCTTCACCCATTTCGGCAGCTTTTGGAAAGGGCTCATCCAGCGGAGGATCGGACGGTAAAAGAGGAGGATCCCCGCGGATGCGCCGACTGAGAGCTGGAAGCTCACATCGTACACATAGTAAGGATCCCAGAGCAGCATGCCAAGGACCGCCGCCCCCAGAAGATTCAGCGTCGCCCTCTCCCGGTCAAGGAAAATCCCAACAACAGAGAGGATCCCCATGACCGCCGCACGGATGACGGGCGGCACAAGCCCTGAGAGCACCGCGTAAAACAGCACAAGCAGGATGGCCGGCAGGATCACAAGGCGTCGCGGCAGCGAGAGCCAGCGTCCCAAAAGGTACAGGAAGCCAAAGAGCAGCGCCACATGCGAGCCCGAGACAGAGAGAATGTGGATGATGCCCGTCGCGGAGAATGACGTCATGACCTCTTCCGGAATATCATTATAATTTCCTCCGAAGAGGAGCGTCATCAGGATCGAAAGGCGCACCGGATCCATGTAAGGCGCAAATGTCTCTTTCAGCGACTGCTTCATCTCCGAAGAGAATCTCTCTATGCGATAGGCGCCACTCTCACCGGCAAAGGCGGGATGCATGCCTTCCTTGAGATACAGTCTTCCAAGGAGATGGCGGCTCCGATAGCGTCCCGCGAGATCGATCTTTCCCGGATTCTGATACAGGCGGATCGGGCTCATTTCTCCTTCGGCGTAAAGGCGGTCACCGGGATGGAAATGCCGGGTCTCCTTCTGATCATAGAGGTAACACGTCCCCGAGAGCGGCTGGAGCGTCCCATCGGCGTATCGAATGGAAACGAGCGCAAGCGCATATCTCGCATAGCCCTCCTCTCCTTTTTGTACCAGCGGCTCCTCCATGACGATGCCTTCATAGGTGCCTGCGCTTCGGCTCGCCCAGTGTGACTGCTCCTGCCACAGGGCATCAGAGAGTGCCATGCGGAAAGCGCCGATCGTCAGAAGAGAAAGCGCCGCTCCCAAAAGGACAAGGGAAAAGCGGCCGCGAAAATGCCCATAGAGAAGGAAAAGCACACCGGAAAGGAGCAGCAAGGCATACCCATAAGGCAGCAGAAAAGGCGGAAGCTCCTCGAAAAGAAAAACTCCCGCAGCCAGCAAAAGCGCACTCCAGAAAAGCCCCAGCCGGATCATCATAGGGTGATCTTATCCGCCATCTTCTTGTAACGACTCTCACCGATAGAGGGCACCTTTTTGAGCTCCTCCTTCGAGGAAAAGCGGCCATGCTCCTCACGGTAGCGGATGATCTTCTCCGCCGTCACCTGACCGACGCCCGGGAGTGCTTCGAGCTCTTTCGCGCTGGCGGCATTGATAGAGATGAGCCCGCTCCCCCGTGCATCCACCTGCTCCGGATCAAGCGGGATATGGATCTTCATCCCGTCAGAAAGCGGCTCGGCCATATTGATATCTTCCATAACCGCATACGGCAGCACATCACCCGCAGCCTTCACCGCATCGAAGAAGCGACTTCCCTCAGAAAGCTCATAGACACCCGGCTGCCTCACGGCACCCGTCACATAGACAAGGAGCGTCCGGGAAGACTCCTTGCCGGAAAGCTCGACCACAGGAAGCGGCTCCTTTTTCGTCTCCCCAGCGGTATGCCACAGAAAAAAGGCCGCTCCCAAAGCCAGAAGAGCCGCCGCAAAACAGATCACAAGGATCCGTCGGCTTTCCTCTTCTCGTCCCATGGGAATGGCCTCCTGTATGCTTCATTCAAAACCGGAATATCACTTATCCCCTTCCCCCAAAGAGGAATGAGAAATAAGGAATGAAGGTGCGCCCTGAAGCATCATCCATCAATCTGATGACACCAGCGAAACGTAACATGCGTTCCGTCTTCGCATGAAAATATGCCGCAGAATGCAACGGGCTCATTGGGTACAACGGGTGCTGATCCCCAAACTCCGCCCCTCATCACTTATTTTCTTTTTCCTGCTGACGGGCAGCGGCGGAATTGGAATCGATCAGGCTCTGACGGTTCTTTTTCAGGCTGTCTAAGACATTTTCCATATTTGTTTCCACATACTTCAGGACATCTGTCGCATAGGTGACAGAGCTGGTGCGGAGCTCATCAGCGGATTTATTGGCCGAAGAGATCACTTCATTGGCACGCTCCTGCGCCTGCTTGACAAGTTCGCTTTCTTCCGTGATGCGGGCGATATAATCCTTCGCCTGCGCCACCGTGTCCTCTGCTTTCTTTTCTGCGTCGAGCATGATACGCTCTTTGTCCGCGACGATGCGGCGTGCGCTCTCGAGTTCATTTGGGAGCGACTGGTTGATAGCATCGATCAGTCGTTCGATCTCATCCTTATCCACCAATTTCTTATTGGTGAGCGGTACTTCACTCGCGTTATTGATGACATTTTCTAATTCTTCTAAGAGTTTTCTTGTGTCCATAATTGCAAGCCTCATTTCTTTTTCGAAGTTTGAGAAAAAAGCCGATAGCGATCAGCGATTCTCTACCTTTTTCTTGATCATTTCCTGTACATAGGGCGGGACCATCCGGGTAATATCACCATCAAAATGGGCCAGCTCACGAACGCCGGTAGACGACAGATAAGAATAGCGTCCGTCCGTCATGAAGAATGCGGTCTCCAGCGTGGGATCGATCTGTTTGATCATGAGCGCCCGCTGAAATTCGTATTCAAAATCACTGAACGCACGAAGTCCGCGAATCAGAAGATGGCAATTCTTCTTCGCTGCGTATTCATTCAAAAGACCATCAAAAGCATCCACTTCGACATTGGGAATGTCTTTGGTCGTCTCACGAAGCATATCCAACCGTTCTTCCGTAGTAAACATATAATGCTTAGTCGGGTTTAAAAAAGCTGCCACAATCAGTTTATCGACCAGACAAGCGCTTCTTTTGATGATATCCAGATGACCATAGGTCACCGGGTCGAAACTTCCTGGGCAAATCGCTATTTTCATTGCACTTCTCCCTCTGTAGATCTGCACAGCAGATAGGTAACAACAATGGCCCCCACTTTTTTCTCTTTCCAGACTTCACAGCGGTCAGCAAAGAGTGATACATCCGGGGGTTCTGATATAGAATGTTCTGCAATAATGATCGCATGATCAGCAGGAAGGCCGCAGTCGAAAACCATCGCCAGTACTTCATTGATATAGCCCTTCCGATACGGAGGGTCCATGAAAATATAATCAAAGGTCCTGCCTTGAAGAGACTTCAGCGCAGCCCCTACATCTCTCGATATGATCTGTACCTGATCTTCTACATGGCACTTCTTCGCATTTTCGCGGATGATGCGGCCCGTTGTCTTGTCGATAAAGACCGCAGACGATGCATACCGGCTGAGCGCCTCAAGCCCCATCGCGCCTGTCCCGGCGAAAATATCAAGGACATCCGTCTCAACGAGCCCCACATTGGAAAGTACATTGAAAATGCTTTCCCGTACCCGTCCCAGCGTCGGTCTCGTCGTATTTCTTCCTACGGGTGCCAAAAGGTTCGTGCCTTTGGCTTTTCCACCAATAATTTTCATATCTGTTTCCTCATCGTGATTTCAGCAGGAAACCTGCTGATTACACTCATAGTCATTATAGCATAAATAAAGGAAATTGGAATTAGAAATTTGTGATCGGCAGCTAGGGATTGGGGGCCTCGAGTGATTGTGTGACTAAGAGACTGGGAGACATCAGACTTTCCCGTATCGTCATTTCGAGCGAAGCGAGAAATCTTTGTCATTCGCGGCGAGGGGCTCACACTTTCCCCACATGTACCGCGCACTTCTCCGCTTTTCTCATCTGTTTTTCATACCGCCTGTGCCCTATCCGCCCCTTCGGGGCACCTTCCCCTCGAGGGGAAGGCTATTAAGTTAAG
>JAERMT010000938.1_pt1 | contig 14009 bp, 9 predicted proteins | sample 9267081 | NCBI WGS metagenome assembly JAERMT01 (sample SAMN17071939, study PRJNA684904) | human gut metagenome | isolation source: diarrhea sample from child under the age of five | host: Homo sapiens | place: South Africa: Mafikeng, Mafikeng Provincial Hospital | collected 2019-09
TAAAGTGTGATAAGTCCAGTTTTTATGCGGATAACTAGATTTTTATGCTATTTTTATGCTTAAAAGTAATACAGATTATGTAAAAGCAGAGGTTGTATCTATATGGCAACCAAATCCGGAGGCTGTGAAAAAAGGAAATTCCAAATGGGCAAATTTTATGTACTTAGTTGATGGTAAACAATATATATCTAGTAACAGAATACAGGTTTCTATGAATACGAAAGTAGGAGACTTAAAGCAAATAAAATATGATAAAAGAAATCCTGAAAAAATTTATGGGTTTTCAGTAAAAAGAGCATGTATTCTTTTTATCGTTGCAATTGTTTTATTTATAATTGCTAAATTTAAGTTGTTTTAGTGGAGGTGATTAATATGCCTAAAATTCCATCGCTTGTAGTCTTTTGTATGATATGTATTCCGATAATAAGATTAATTTATTTGGCTATAAAAAAGAAAAAAATACGAGTAAGTTTTTTTCTTGACCTGTCCGTTGGGGACAGTGCTATCTTTTAATTAAAGGAGGTGGCAAACCATGTTAAGAAATGAAATTCAAAACAAAACAGGTTTAACAAGAAAAGCAATTGAATATTATGAGGAGAAAGGACTTATAAATCCTCAAAAAACTGAAAACGGTTATAGAGATTACAGCGAGAATGATTTAGAGGTTTTAATTCAAATATCTTTATTTAGAAAACTTGGAATTAGTGTAACTGAAATAGAAGGGTATCTAACCACTGGCATTAGTGCATTATCATCTGTTTTAAGAAGAAAGCAACATCAATTAGATGTTGAAGAGAAAAGAAAAGAAGTCCTTGAACTTGTAGTTAAAGGTGAAAATCAGGAACTTATAAATGAAAAAATTAAATTGATTGAAGCAGAGGAATCAATCTACGAAAGATTAGAGAGATTATTTCCAGGATATTTTGGACAAATGTTATTTGCAGCATATCAACCATTTTTAAATGAATCATTAGGAAAAGATGAGGAAGAAGCATTTGAAAAATATGTAGATTACTTAGATAATTTACCATTATTTCAGTTAAGTAAGGATGAGCAAAATTATATTGAAAAGATAAGTTCTACTTTTGATATGCAGATACTAAAAAAAGTTAATAAAGATAAAATTAACGCTATTGAAAATGTTGAAAAATGGCTAAAAGAAAATGATAATACTATTTCTCAATATGAAGAATATAAAAACAGTGAAGAATATCAAAAGAGCCTAATGAAGCAAATTCAAGATAAATTACAAAACTTTATGAAAGACAACAAGTATTATGAAATTGCGATTCCACTTATTAGAAAATTTAGTAAAAGCTATGATGATTATTATAAGAAACTAATCGTAGCAAATGATAAGTACTTAGAAATTAAATGTTAATGGTATTGAAAAGTATCTACTTTTAAATAGTGGGTGCTTTTCTTTTTTTTAAAATTTCATAAATCTGGTTACCAAGAGGGATAAATTTTCACTATTAAAGTGTAGGGGGAAATTTATCCTTTTTGCTTTTGAGGTAGAAGAGAAAATCTATTCCGTTATTAAGCAAAGAATCCTACATAGCAGAAAGCTAATTGATCTTTGACAACTGAATAGACCAAGGTGGGACGTTATCCATTTGTGGAGAATTATGACCTACGCCAAGACTTTTCTGCTGAGAAATTGGTTTAAATGAATACTGGTAAGTGCCAAGGATAAAAGAAAAAGAGCGATAAATAGGAATACATAAAGGATAGGTGTGGCAATCTATCTCTGTGATACGAATGGTGATAATGATACTTCAATAGTTTAAGCCGGCTCGTCTTAATAAGGGGCGGTGGTGAGATTCCAATGTAGCAGCCAATGCACCTACCAATGTCATAAAACTTATTATAAAAATAGTGAGGTTAAGACTATGAATAAGAAAAAAGAAGTTAAGAAAGATAAGGATAAGAAGCAAATAGCCGATGATTATTCTAAGAAAATAACCTACTCTACGAGCGAAAGTGAAAAGCTTGATTTACTTGATATTGTTGAGATGTATCTATGTAAATCTTGTGTCAGAATTTGAGGGGCTGACAAAGAGAAATAGGGTGCGGTAAAATATAGGTGGTAGAAGTAATCTTCTGAAATGACTATTTGCCAAAATATCATTTTAGGAGGATTGTTATGAGAAATACTGCGTGTATGTATCTTCGTCTTTCAAGAGAAGATGGGGACAGTAATGAAAGTAACTCTATTTCAAATCAAAGACAAATAATCAAATCTTACGCTAAAGAAAAGAACATAGATCTATCTTATGAATATGTAGATGATGGATATAGTGGTTCTAATTTTGAGCGTCCAAATTTCAAGAATATGATTGATGACCTGAATAAAGGAAAGTTTTCTATCATTATGGTAAAAGACTTATCTCGTTTTGGTAGAGATTATATTGAGTCTGGGAAGTATCTGCAAAAGATATTTCCTGAAAAAGGTATTCGCTTCATATCTGTAAATGATAACTATGATAGTGATAATGCAGATGTTAGTGATACACATTTAATACTTCCAATTAGAAATTTTATCAATGACAGTTATTGTCGAGATATTTCTATGAAAGTGAAATCATCAAAAGAGGTGAAAAGGAAGAATGGCGAGTTTATTGGATCATTTGCTCCTTTTGGATATAAGAAAGATGATAAGAACAAACATCAGCTTGTAGTTGATACAGAAGTAGCTCATATCATTGAGCGAATATTTAATATGAAAATAGAGGGTTATTCCTCAAAGGCTATTGCCGACTTTCTAAACAGTATTGGAACAGTTACACCATCAAAGCACAAAGAAAATAATGGTGATAACTTCAATACTGGTTTTGTTGTGAAAAAAGCAAAGTGGGATGCTAAGATGGTAAACCGTATTATTTCAAATAAGGTTTATATTGGTGTCCTGGAACAAGGAAAAACCACAAAGTTAAATTATAAATCAAAGCACGAAGTCGATGTTTCCAAAGAAGACTGGATAACAATAGAAAATGCTCATGAAAGCATAGTATCAAAATCCATCTTTGCACTTGCAAACAAAATGCTACTTCGTGATGTGAAACAGTCTAAAGATAAGCCATATATATTATCAGGTATGCTTTATTGCAAAGATTGTGAAAGTCCTATGATTAGGCGAAAAGTAAGAGACAAGATTTTCTACATTTGCTCTGAATATAACAATGCTGGAGAGTGTTCAAGACATAGTGTAAAAGAAGACTATGTTACTCATGCAACTATTCATGCATTAAATGAATATCTATCTAAGTACAATGAACTGCTTAAAAAAGTTAGCGAAATAGATGTGTCAAAGTTTAAATTAAAAGTTGATTTTGAGTCATTATATGCAGAAAAAAGAAAGTATGAAAGACTTAGACAATCTCTTTACATGGATTTAGAAGAAGAACTTATTACGACTGAGGAATTTGAACGATTTAGAAAAAATTATCTTATCAAGATTAGAGAAATTGAGAAACAAATTATTACAAAGCAAAATATCGTAGATGAACTGAAAATGAAGATAAACGATAAAGGTAGTTTCGTTTCTGAGATAGTTCCTAATCCTGAAAAAGGTGAACTGAATCGATTGTCTTTAGTGTCTTTTATAGATCGTATTGAGATTGGAGAGGATAATGCAATTAACTTTGTCTTCAACAATATTGAAACAGTGAATCTGCTTCAAGCGATTGTAGATAGTGATAAGGTCGAAGCTAAGGATACACATAATGCAAGACTAATATCAATGGGCAAGTTATTTGGTGAGCATTTAGAAAGAGTTGAACCTAAGCTTGCAGTTGGAGGTGTTTGTTAATGGCAAGGACTTCCAAAAGATATATAAGAAAAAACGAAGAACAAGCACAAAAAGTATTCTATAAAGCAGGAGTATATACAAGATTATCCAGTGAAAGAAAAGAAGAATGGCGTGAGAAATCATCGTCTATCGAAACACAGGTGCTTTGTTGTAAAGAGTATGCTTTAAAGGAAAATATCAAAGTCGTAAATATTTACACAGACTATGAATATAGTGGGACAAATTTTGAAAGACCACAGTTCCAGGAAATGATGCAAGATATTCGTGAAAGAAGAATTAATTGTATTATCATAAGGGACTTATCAAGACTTGGAAGAGAATATCTTGAGATGGGAAGACTCATAGACAAGGTATTTCCGTTCTTGGGAGTAAGGTTTATTTCTGTTAATGATAAGGTTGATACCGTTAAGGATTTAGACTCAAAGAAGTCATTTGAAGTAACTCTTAAGAATATCGTCAATGATATGTATGCTAAAGACATTTCTGTAAAGATAAAGACAAGCAAACATAATAGGGCAAGAAATGGATATTTTATTGGTTCTGTTCCGCCCTATGGATATAAGGTAGTGAAATTAAAAGAGGGACAGAAGTTAGAAGTTGATGAGAATGTTCGATTCATTGTTGAAGAAATGTTCCGACTAACACTTGGAGGAAAAAGCCAATATGAGGTTGCAAAGCACTTTAATACTATGGGTTATGCTACAGGAATGGTCTATTACAAAACAGGTAGAATTTATAGACGGGATGGTGATCCACAGTGGAATAAAGGTACTATTTCCAAAATGCTTACTAATAGAACTTATACAGGAACTTTGGTGCAAGGCGTTAAGCAACAAAATCTTGCAAAAGGAATGAAGCAACAATTTGTAGATGAAAGCCAGCATATTATATATGAAAATGCTCATGAACCTATTATCTCAAAAGAAGACTTTGAAAAAGTGCTGCAAGGGCGAGCAAATAGATTAAAGAACAATGCTTTTGGTGCAGAGATGCATAACTTTGAAAGAGATTATGAGAATAGATATAAGGGCTTGATTTTTAATAATGCAACAGGTAAGGAACTTTATCGAAGAACCAGAATTTACGGGACAAACCATGATAGGCTTTATTACTCTTTTCAAAACGATACTTGCACAGGCAAGATAGATAACGAAGTAGGAGTATTTATTATGGAAAGAGAGCTTGATAAGGCAATGTCTGAAAAGGTAGCAGAGTTTATTACTAAGGCTACAAGCAAGGCAAAGCTAATAGAAAGAGTGTCTGCTAGGTTTTTTGAAAGTATAGATAAGCTAAACGAAGATATTTCAAAGCTTAAAATTAAGACAGAGAAGGAAGAATTCCTAATTCAAAAAGCTTATGAAGAATATAGCTTAGGCAAGATTGATAGGGAAGTATATAGCCTTAAAAGAGAGATTACTCTTAGCCATATTGCAACAATCAATAATGAAGTTATTGCTATTGAAAAGGTTGTAAAAGACCTTGAAAGGGATAAGAAAATATCTATTAAGTGGATTAAGGACGTATTTTCGGCAAAAAAGGTTGAAAAATTACCATCTGATTTAATTCATAGCTTAGTGGAAAAGATAATTGTCTATGGCAATCATAACTTTGAAATAATCTTTAAATTTAATATGGATAGTTTGATGGGAGGTGTTAATATTGAGTAAAATTGCACTTTACATTAGATTATCTGTAGAAGATCAGATGAAGAAAGATGAGAGCGAAAGTATCATCAATCAAAGGTATTTCCTGAATGATTTTCTTGATAGAAATGATGAATTTAAAAGTTTTCAAAGAGAAGAATACATTGATGACGGATATACAGGTACAAATGAGAAAAGACCATCTTTTCAAAGAATGCTAGAAGGAGTTAAGAATGGTAAAATCAATGCTATAATTGTAAAAGACTTATCGAGATTTATGAGGGATTATATTTCGCTCGGTGATTATCTGGAGAATATATTTCCTTTTCTTGGTATTAGATTTATTGCGATTAATGATGGCTATGATAGTGATAAGGAAAAAGGGAATGGAACAGACCTTGATATTCAGTTTAAAGGTTTGCTATATGACTTTTATACAAAAGATATTTCGCAGAAAGTAAAGACAGTTACTACAGAACTTAAGAAGCAAGGAAAGTTTCTTGCATGGAGTCCAGCATTTGGTTATATGAAAGATCCAGATGATAAGCACAACATCATTATTGATGATAAGACAGCTTGGATTGTGAGGAAGGTATATGACTTAGCACTTACAGGACTTGCATCAAGAAAGATTGCAGCAGTTATGAATGAAGAGAATATACCAACACCAAACGAACGTAAAAAAGAACTTACAAATATGGATTATGAATATAACATAGTATCATCAGATACAAGAGATGCACCAACATGGACAAATGGTACAGTGGTAGATATTTTATCCAATGAAAATTACACAGGCACTTATGTCTTCAATATGCAAGAAAAGTCGGTATTGACTCCTGGTAGTTTTAAATTTAATCCTAAAGAAGAATGGGGTAGAGTTTATGACCACCATGAAGCTATCGTTTCAAGAGAAGAGTTTGAAAGGGTTCAAGCTATCAAAGAAAATAATAGTTTCTTAAAAGGGAAAAATACTGACTATCCATGGAGAAAGCATTCCCCATTACAAGGCTTCGCAAGATGTCCTACTTGTAACCATATTCTGGGACTTACTCAATCAAAGTTTAAACGACCGGATGGAAGCATGAGAATACACAAGTATTTTCATTGTAGGATCTGCAAGTGTAATAATGTTGAACATAAAAACTCAAGAGTTGATAAATTAGAGGAACAGGTGCTTTCGCTTATTAAAGAGAAATATGGTGAAGTAGAAGTAAAGCTCAAAGAAAAAATAAGCATTAAAGATATAGAGAAAAAGATAGAAAAGCTTCAGGCAAAAAAGATGTCTGATTTTGAAAAATATAAACTTGGGAAAATGACGAAAGTTAAGTTTGTAGAAAGTAAAAATCAGATAGATAATGAAATTAGTAAGCTAGAAGAAAAGATAAAACTATCTTCTAACGAAACAGAAGTAGTAACAGATAATGAACTTACACGAGAACTTATGGAAAAGTATGTTGAGTCGGTTATCTGTGAAGGTAGTATAGTTCAAAAAATCATATGGAAATAGACGCAAGAGGGAGTGAGAAATCACTCTCTTTTTGCTATCTAAAAATAGACAATATATTTTGTGTCAGTCGCTTGACACGAGAGGGTTCAGGTTCATTGCTAATAAATATAGGTAATTGTATTTCTAAATATATGCCGGATTCAAATAATATTAAATACTATGCCCAAGAATTAAAAGAAAATACCTATAACCTTACTAGAATGAATCTGGTTATGAGAGGTATTAGACCGGACAATATAGTCACAAGAAATGGTGATACTTTGGAAGAAGACTGGCCATTTTTTGATGAAAATGACCCAGTGAATACATACAATCCACTTTATGTAGATTCTGTTGTATCAAATCCCCCATACTCGCAAGCATGGGATCCTTCAAATAAAGAGCATGACCCAAGATATTCTCGTTTTGGACTTGCACCAAAGGGAAAAGCAGATTATGCATTCTTATTACATGACTTATTCCATATAAAACCAGATGGCATTATGACTATTGTACTACCTCATGGAGTTTTATTCAGGGGTGGAGAAGAAGGAGAAATCCGTAAAAATCTAATAGAAAATAATCATATTGATGCAATCATAGGTTTGCCTGCCAATATATTTTTTGGAACAGGCATACCTACAATTATCATAGTGTTAAAACAGAAAAGAGAAAATACAGACACCCTAATAATTGACGCTTCCAAAGGGTTTATAAAAGAGGGTAAAAACAATAAGTTAAGAGCTTCTGATATTAAGAGAATCGTTGATGCAGTAATGAATAGAGAAAGTATTGATAAGTTCTCTAGGCTTGTATCGAGGGAAGAAATTAGGAGTAATGACTACAATTTGAACATACCAAGATATGTAGATTCATCTGAACCTGCCGAAACTTGGGATCTATATGCTTCAATGTTTGGTGGTATTCCGATGACAGAAATAGATGGTCTAGAAGAATATTGGAAGGCATTTCCAACTTTAAAGTCAGCCTTATTTACTAATAGTGATATACCTTATGTTGAACTTGCTACAGAAGATATAAAAAATACAATTAAAAATCACGCTGACATTAAAACTTTTAAGAAAGCATTTAAGGACGCTTTTGCTGATTTCCACCTATACCTAAAAGATGAGTGGATAGAAAAAATGGAACATGTTGAAATTAGCAAGTCTGAAAATGTAATCAGTGAAAATATTTTCAAACGCTTAGATCAAGTATCATTGATAGATAAGTATGAGGCATATCAAATACTAGATGATGAATGGGGAAAGATAGCAGTCGACCTAGAAATAATACAGACAGAAGGATTTGCTGCGACAAAAAAAGTTGATCCAAATTTAGTCACTAAAAAGAAAGATGGCAGGGAACAAGAAATCCAAGACGGATGGATTGGTCGTGTTATACCATTTGAACTAGTACAAAAAGAACTTCTATCAGATAGATACAGAGAACTGAGGGAAAAAGAGGCTAGATTAGCTGAAATACCATCACTATATGAAGAAATCATTGAAGATATGACAGAAGAAGAAAAAGATGGTCAGGTATTAAATGATAATAATGATGCTTTTGTTTCTAAGGAAGTAACTAAAAAACTAAAGGAACTAAAAAAAGAAGCTCATACAGAAGAAGTAAAATCCTTTATTGATAAGTTAGACAGGTATGAAAGACTATCAAAGGAAGAAAAAGACTTGAAAAAAGAAATAAAAATTGAAACAGCTAAACTTCACATGCTTACAAAAGAGACTATTGAAAATTTAACAGATTCAATGGTGTGTGAATTACTTGATAAAAAATGGATTGGAAACCTATTAGAAAGCATAAATAAGTTACCAGATACAATTGTAGACAACCTAGTTTCTAAGATTCAAGCACTAGTGTCAAAGTACAAGACAACATATTTTGAACTAGAAAAAGAAATCAAGGAGACTGAAATGAAGTTGGCTTCAATGATAGATGAATTGGAAGGTAATGAATATGATATGAAGGGCTTAAGTGAATTCAAGGCGCTTTTGTTGGGTGAATAGTATGAAAGATAGAAAAAAGCCTGCAATTCGTTTTAAGGGATTTACGGAAGATTGGGAACAGCGTAAGTTAGATGATTTTGTCACGTTCTACAGTGGATTAACATACTCCCCAAAAGATATACGCTCAGAGGGAACCCTTGTATTAAGATCTTCAAATGTTAAAGATGGCGAGGTCATAGATGCAGACAATGTTTATGTTGATTCAGCAATTGTAAATTCTGAAAATGTTCAAGAAAGGGATATTATCGTCGTTGTTCGAAATGGATCGCGTGCACTAATAGGAAAACATGCAGAAATAAAGGGCTTCAAGCCTAACACTGTCATAGGTGCATTCATGACGGGAATCCGCTCAGAGCATTCATCGTTTTTGAATGCATTATTAAATACACCACATTTTAATAAAGAAATTGCAATTAATATGGGAGCAACAATAAATCAAATTACAGGATACATGTTCTCAAAAATGGAGTTTTTGATTCCATCTGCAAATGAACAGGATGAGATTGGAGAGTATTTCAAAAATCTTGACTACCTTATCACCCTTCATCAGTGTAAGCTAAAATTACTAAAACAAATCAAACAATCAATGGAAAATGGACTTTTTATAAAAAATACAACAAAAAATCGGAAGGAGTTAGAAAATATGACCTTTAAATACGAATCAGACTTTGAGGAAACACTAATAAACCTCTTATCTAACAAGGGATGGGAAAAGGATGTTATAAAATATCCTACAGAATCTGAGCTATTACAAAACTGGGCAAATATACTGTTCGATAATAACCGTGGTATCGATAGGTTGAATAATTATCCCTTGACTGAAGGTGAAATGCAACAGGTATTAGAACAGATTAACTCCTTGCGTACACCTATAAAACTCAATGAATTTATAAATGGTAAAACTGTATCCATAAAAAGAGATAATCCTGATGATTTAGAACACCTTGGCAAAGAAGTTAGTTTAAAGATATATGATAGAAGAGAAATAGCAGCTGGTCAGAGTAGGTATCAGATTGTTCAGCAACCAGTATTTCCAAGTAAGTCAAAGATATTGAATGACCGTCGTGGTGACTTAATGCTATTAATTAATGGTATGCCAGTAATTCATATTGAACTAAAGAAAAGTGGAATACCTGTAAGCCAGGCTTGTAATCAAATTGAAAAGTATTCAAAAGAGGGTATATTTACAGGTTTATTTTCCCTTGTTCAAGTATTTGTGGCTATGACACCTAATGAAACTAGATATTTTGCCAATCCAGGACCAGATGGAAGATTTAACTCAGATTATTATTTTAAGTGGGCAGATTTTAATAATGAACCTATAAACGATTGGAAGGAAATAGCATCCTCATTATTATCTATTCCAATGGCCCACCAATTGATTGGTTTTTATACAATTGCTGATGAATCAGATGGTATTTTAAAGGTAATGCGTAGTTACCAATATTATGCTGCAAATGCAATTTCTGACAAAGTTGCAAAGATTAAGTGGGATGAAAGCAACCAGCGTGGTGGCTTTATTTGGCATACGACTGGTTCTGGTAAAACCATGACTAGTTTTAAATCGGCCCAACTTATTGCGGATTCACAAGAAGCAGATAAGGTTGTTTTTTTAATGGATAGAATTGAACTAGGAACCCAGTCTTTGGGCGAGTACCGTGGATTCGCTGGAGAATCTAAGGGGATAAGCAATGAAGAGTCCAGTATAAAGTCTACTGAAAATACTTATACACTTATTTCCAAGCTAAAGAGTGATTCTCACCTTGATACCTTGATTGTGACTTCTATTCAAAAGATGAGTAGGATAAAGGATGAAGATGATGGTCTTAAAGCTGATGATATAGAAAAAATCAATAAAAAGCGAATTGTATTTATAGTGGATGAGGCACATAGATCAACTTTTGGAGAAATGCTTCAAACTATTAAAAACACTTTTCCAAATTCTGTTTTTTTTGGTTTTACAGGTACACCTATACAGGATGAAAATGAAAAGAAAATGAGTACAACAATTTCCGTTTTTGGTGACGAACTTCATAGGTATAGCATTGCTGATGGTATAAGGGATAAGAATGTACTTGGATTTGATATTTATAAAGTTATGACCTTTAGAGATAGTGATATACGTCGAAGTGTCGCAATGGAAAGGGCAAAAGTCAAGGATCGTGATGAAATAAACTTTGATGAAAGAAAAAAAGAACTATATTTTGACTATATGGATTCTTCAAAAGTTAAAATGGCTGGCTACACTGGTGACGATGGCAAATATATCAAGGGGATTGAAGACTTTCTACCTAATTCACAATATGCAATATCAGAGCATAGAAACAAGGTTATAGAGGATATAGCTGATAAGTGGTTCGATTTAAGCCGAGGATCAAAATTTCATGCTATTTTGGCAACTAGTAGTATCCCAGAAGCGATAGAATATTATCATTTATTTAAAGAAAAGTTGCCTTGGTTGAAGACAACATGCTTGTTTGATCCCAATGTTGATGCTAAGGGGACTTCTGAAAAAGAACGTGACAAAGCACAATATAAACAAGATGGTCTAGTAGAAATTATAGATGATTATAATAAGAGATATGAACAAAATTTTTCACTGGGAACACATGCAGCCTTTAAAAAGGACCTTGCTTTAAGATTGGCACATAAAGAATACTATAAGGCTATTGATAGGCAACCTGATAAGCAGCTTGACCTCTTAATAGTTGTAGATCAAATGCTTACTGGTTTTGATTCAAAATGGGTGAACACCTTGTATCTTGATAAGATGATGGAATATGAAAATATAATACAGGCATTTTCAAGAACTAATAGGCTATTTGGACCAGATAAACCTTTTGGAACGATTAGATATTATAGAAAACCTCATACAATGGAAAGAAATATAAACCAAGCGGTAAGTCTTTATTCCGGAAATAAATCTATAGGGCTTTTTGTAAATAAGATACACAAGAATATAGAAAAAATGAATGTATTATTTGCTGATATAAACGAATTATTCAAAAATGCAAATAGGGCGGACTTTTCAAAGCTTCCAGATGATAAAAGGGTTGTTGCCAAGTTTGCTTCTCTATTTAAAACACTGAATGAACACTTAGAGGCAGCAAAAATACAGGGATTTAAGTGGTCAAATCCTTCATGTGAAATTGAAAAAGAAAATGGTGAAAAAGATCTAGTTACGCTGGATTTTGACGAAACACAATATCTTGTTTTAGTTCAGAGGTACAAAGAAATACATCGTGCTGACCCCGAATCAATAAGGGAAGATGTCCCATTTTATCTTGAAGGATACATCACTGAAATTGATACAGGAAGAATAGATTCTGACTATATGAATAGCCGGTTTGAAAAGTATATAAAGGTATTACATAAGGATGAGGTATCGAAGGAATTTAAAGAAGGTGCATTAAATGATCTTCATAATACTTTTGCAACATTAAATCAAGAAGAACAGAAATATGCCAATATTTTTCTACATGACCTACAGAGAGGTGATGTATTTCTTGAAGAGGGTAAGACTTTTAGAGATTACATAACAGACTATCAGTTTAAGGCAAAGAATGACCAGATACATCAATTTGCAGTTATGCTAGGCTTAGATGAAGAAACACTTAGAAATATGATGGACTTAAAATTAACAGAAAGTACCATCAATGAGTTCGGAAGACTGGATGTCTTGAAAGCTACCAAAGATAAAGACAAAGTAAAGGCTTATTTCCAAAATAAAGAGGGAACCGAAATCAGTAAGGCTAGAGCAAATATTAAGGCTGACAAGCTAATTCGTGAGTTTATTTTAAAGGGTGGTATTGATATTGAGTAGATAATATCAGATGTTTTAGTTATTTCAAACATTCATAGAACATTTTCCTTGTCAACGTGAGCCATTTTCTATAAATGGGAGGAAAAAATGAAAAATAAGGAAGAAAAGACAGAGTTATTCTGTGACTATTATGCAAAATGGATTTCTGTATATAAGGAAGGTGCTATCAGGGAAGTAACTTTAACTAAGTATAAAATGACTCAAAGATGGTTGAAAAAACTTGCTCCAGACTTAACATTATCTGGTCTAAACAGGATTTCTTATCAACAAATTTTAAATGATTATGCTATTAATCACGAGCGACAAACAACTATGGATTTTCACCACCAATTAAAGGGAGCCATTTTAGATGCCGTTGATGAAGGTTTGATTGATAGAGACCCTACTAGAAAGGCTATAATTAAAGGTAAGACTCCGAGTAAGAATAAGAAAATAAAATACTTAAACCAGTTTGAATTGCATACACTTATTTCTACACTCAACCTTTCTTCTGAGATAAGTTGGGATTGGTTTATATTACTTGTTGCCAAAACAGGTTTAAGATTTTCAGAGGCACTTGCCCTAACACCAAAGGATTTTGACTTTGCCCACCAGTCAATTTCTGTAAACAAGACTTGGAACTATAAAGGTGAGGGTGGATTTATGCCAACGAAGAACAAGTCATCTGTGAGAAAAGTTCAGATTGATTGGCAAATGGTAATTCAATTTTCTGAACTAATTAAAGGCTTATCAGATGATGAACCTATATTTATAAAAGATAAGGTTTATAATTCGACTGTTAATGATATATTATCTAGACATTGCAAGAGGGCAAATATACCAGTAATTTCAGTTCATGGTTTAAGGCATACTCACGCATCAATACTCTTGTTTGCAGGAGTTTCTATTGCTAGTGTTGCAAGAAGGTTAGGGCATTCTAGCATGAATACGACTCAAAAAACATACTTACATATTATCCAGGAGTTGGAGAATAGGGACATTGATTTGGTAATGCGTTCATTATCAGTATTGAACTAAAAATAATGAATAAAATGGCTTACGTTGGTGAAATTCAAGACGTAAAAAGTGTAAATCATTTAACCTTTACACTTTTCCTTAAAATAAAGGTTGTATAATATTTAGCGTTGGTGAGAGAAAAAATTCTCTCCCAACGCTAAATTTTTTTTAGGGACGTGTCCCTGTTGAGCTCGCAAAGCGTGCGAAACAATAATCCACCCGC
>JAERMT010000945.1_pt1 | contig 13953 bp, 10 predicted proteins | sample 9267081 | NCBI WGS metagenome assembly JAERMT01 (sample SAMN17071939, study PRJNA684904) | human gut metagenome | isolation source: diarrhea sample from child under the age of five | host: Homo sapiens | place: South Africa: Mafikeng, Mafikeng Provincial Hospital | collected 2019-09
GTACAGGAGAACGGTTAGTGAGCTGGCACCGCGAGTTCACCCCGAATCCGCAGCATCGCGAGCTGTATCAGGAGATGATGAGCAAATGGCAGACGGTGTACGCCGATCAGCTTGGCCTTGTCGATAGCGGGCTGACAACGTCGATGTGGCAGGCGCCGGGTCTGGAACGCCGCCAGCGCGTTGCGTCTTCCCCCTCACCCTAACTACCGGTGCCGCTCCGCCTTTCCCCCCTCTCCCTTTGGGAGAGGGCCGGGGTGTGGGGCAACGCTTCGCCGTTCTTTGAATCCCATCACAATCACCGCACTCCCCTTTTCCCTTTTTCTCCACGATGGCTAAATTAGTAACTCATCCGACCACATAACAATAATTTTACATTGGAAGCCACTATGAGCCGCTATCCGTCGCTTTTCGCCCCGCTTGAGCTGGGCTTCACAACGCTCAAAAACCGCGTGTTGATGGGCTCGATGCACACCGGGCTGGAAGAGCTGCCGGACGGCGCGCAACGGCTGGCGGCCTTTTACGCCGAACGCGCCCGTCACGGCGTGGCGCTGATCGTCACCGGCGGCATCGCTCCGGCGCCCTCTGGCGTCACCATGGCCGGCGGCGCGGTACTCAACGACGCCAGCCATCTGGCGCATCATCGCCATATTACCGACGCGGTACATCAGGAAGGCGGCAAAATCGCTCTGCAGATCCTGCACACCGGCCGTTACAGCTACCAGCCCGCGCTGGTGGCCCCCTCGGCGCTACAGGCGCCGATCAACCGTTTTACCCCCCATGAACTGAGCCACGATGAGATCCTGACGCTGATCGATGATTTTGCCCACTGCGCCCAACTGGCGCGTGAAGCGGGATATGACGGCGTCGAAGTGATGGGCTCTGAGGGCTATCTGATTAACGAATTTCTCGCCGCGCGCACCAACCAGCGCGACGACCAATGGGGCGGCGATTATGTCAGGCGCATGCGTTTCGCCGTAGAGGTGGTTAAGGCGGTACGCCAGCGCGCCGGCCACGATTTCATTATCATTTACCGTCTGTCGATGCTCGATCTGGTCAACGACGGCAGCACGCTGGCGGAAGTCACCGAACTGGCCAAAGCGATTGAAGCGGCGGGGGCGACAATTATCAACACCGGGATTGGCTGGCACGAAGCGCGCATTCCGACCATCGCCACGCCGGTACCGCGCGGAGCTTTCAGCTGGGTCACTCGCAAGCTGAAGGGCGCGGTGTCGATCCCGTTGATCACCACCAACCGCATTAACGATCCGCAGGTCGCGGAGGATATTCTCGCCCGCGGCGATGCCGATATGGTATCGATGGCCCGCCCGTTCCTTGCCGACGCCGAATTTATATCAAAAGCGCAGGACGATCGCGCCGATCAGATCAACACCTGCATCGGCTGCAATCAGGCGTGTCTCGATCGGATCTTCGTCGGCAAAGTCACCTCCTGTCTGGTCAACCCGCGCGCGTGTCATGAAACCCTGATGCCGGTCCTGCCGGCCAACGCGCCTAAACGGCTGGCGGTGGTCGGCGCCGGGCCTGCCGGTCTGGCCTTCGCCGTAAACGCTGCCGCCCGCGGTCATCACGTCACGTTGTTTGATGCGCTCCCGGAGATCGGCGGTCAGTTTAATATCGCCAAACAGATCCCCGGCAAAGAGGAGTTTCACGAGACGCTGCGTTACTACCGCACCATGCTCGATCTTCATGGTGTCGATCTACGCCTGAACACCCGCGTCACGACAGACGATCTGCTGGCGTTCGATGAGACGATCCTCGCCACCGGTATCGCCCCGCGCCTGCCGGCGATCGACGGGATCGATCATCCAAAAGTGCTGAGCTATCTTGATGTCTTGCGCGATAAAGCACCGGTTGGCGCGAAGGTGGCGATTATCGGCTGCGGCGGTATCGGCTTCGACACCGCGATGTTTTTAAGCCAGTCGGGCGCGGCCACCAGCCAGGATATCGGCGAGTTCTGCCGCGAATGGGGTATCGATACCAGCCTGCAAACGGCGGGAGGGCTGAGTGCTGAAGGCCCGCAACTGAGTAAAAGCCCGCGACAGATTGTGATGCTGCAGCGCAAAGCCAGCAAACCGGGCGAAGGGCTCGGCAAAACCACCGGTTGGATCCACCGCGCGACGCTGCTGGCGCGCGGCGTGAAAATGATCCCGGCGGTCAGCTATGAAAAGATCGATGATGAAGGGTTACATGTCACTATCGGCGGCGAGCGCCAACTGCTGGCGGTCGATCAGGTGGTGATCTGCGCCGGTCAGGAGCCGCGCCGCGAGCTGGCGGATCCGCTGCGCGCGGCGGGGAAAACGGTGCATCTCATCGGCGGTTGCGACGTGGCGGCGGAGCTGGATGCGCGTCGGGCGATTGCCCAGGGCACTAAACTGGCGCTGGCGATTTAGCCCTGTCCCGGGGGCGGCGCGATGCGCCTTCCCCGGGCTACCACGATAATCCCGCACGCTAGCCCGGCTAAGGCGACAGCCGCGAGCCGGGGGAAACCGCGACAAGAATCAGCGCTGCTTACGCACCTTGGTTGCTTTCAAAATGACAAACTTATTGTTCGTCGCAATCGTCGTGCAATTACCAAACGCGCGCTTCAGCTTACGGAAGTAATCGAGGTGGCGGTTGCCGACGACGTACAGCTCGCCGCCGTATTTCAGGCTGCGGCGGGCATCGTTAAACATCTGCCAGGCGATATGGTCGGTAATGGCGTGCTGCTGATGGAACGGCGGATTACACAGAATCGCCGTAAAGCGGTCGGGCTCAATGCCGGAGAGCGAGTTGTTGACCATGAATTCACAGCGTGCGATATCGTCCGGCAGATTGCGCTCGACGTTCAACCGGCTTGAAGCCACCGCCATGTGCGACTCATCGGTGAACATCACGCTGGCGTTTGGATTTTGCGCCAGCGCCTGCAGGCCAATCACCCCATTGCCGCAGCCGAGATCGGCGATCTCGCCTTCCAGATCAGACGGTAAATGCTGCAGGAAGAAACGCGCGCCGATATCCAGCCCGCTGCGGGCAAAAACGTTGGCGTGGTTATGGATGGTCCACGGCGTGCCGTCCAGCTTCCAGCTGTAGGTTTGCGGCGCATCGGCAAGCTCAGGAGCGGTGAAAACGCAGTGGATCAGACGCGCTTTTTTCCAGGCCAGCGAGGTGGTGGTGGTGCCGAGGATTTTTTCAAACAGCGCCAGCGTCGAGTTGTGCACATCACGGGCTTTCGCCGCGGCGATGATGCGGGTTTCCGGCGTAACTACTTCGCGCAGGGCGCGCAGCTGCTGTTCCAGCAGCGCCAGCTGTTTTGGCACCTTAATCAGCACCAGCGCCGGCGCGGCCGGTAGCGGGCTCAGGCTATCCTGAAAGCGCACGCTCTCTTCATCGATACCGTTCATCCGCAGGTTGTGGCGGGTCGCCAGCTCGGAAATAAAGGAGTCGTTGATGCTGACCGGGTTGCGATCCGCCAGCGCGCAGGCGAGCGCGCCGAAGCCGTCGTTGAAGATGAGCGTCAGGCCGTCGACGTCATTCACCTGTTGCAGCAGATATTCATCCGCCGCTTCCCATGCCTGAAGCGCTTCTTCTTCAGCGTTAGGTGGGAACCGCTCTAATGTGAATAACTCACCGTTTAACTCTGCCTGGCTCATCGCCTCTCCGCCTCCGGAATAGTAAAACCCGCGAGTTTATACGCAAATCCTGTCCAGTTGAAGCGAGATCGCTGATCATCGCCGCTCAGCGTAGATCGCCCTCGTCATCGGCTCGCAGCAGCGTTATCGACGCGCGGGCGCCGGGCATCAGCTGCTGCAGATAACCTACCAGCCGCTCTCCCGCCTCATGCAGGGCCGACAACGGCATCGCCGGCAGGCTTTCGAGAATAAACCACATCGTCTGCGCGCCGCTGTCCAGCCGGGTGCGCACGCCCTGTCGCCAGTTCCAGCGTCGGCAGGTTACGCCTATATCATCCCGCCAGATGACTTCGCCCGGCTCCGGATATTCCACTACCGGCTCTGCCGATTTTAGCGTATCGAATGGCTCATCGCCGCGGGCAATGGCCAGCCGCGGTTCGCCACGGTAGGCGGCCAGATTTTCCCCACCGACCGGGACGGCATAGCGAATGCTGATCGCGTTGTAGATATCCACCACCGGATCGATGGCCGGCAGGCTCCCCTCTTTCAGCACCCGCTTGCGCAGCGCCTGCGCCGAACAGGGGGTACGTTTCGCCTTCGCGCCGAAGGCGCTGAACGCTTCATCCCATGCCGCCAGGTGCGCTTGCGCCCAGGGCACATCATCCTGCAGCACCGCCAGGCAGGCCTCGGCCAGCGCCTGCTCCGCGACGGCGGGATCGGCCACCGGCGCGCTCTCCACCACAATACTTAATGCCCGAAAGCCCGGCGCCAGGCGGCTGACCGCAGATTCGATTGACGGCGTTACGCTACGCATTCGATAATCCTGTAATGACCAATTTGTTTCATCATAGTGACCAATGAACGTAAAAGTCAATATAACGACCGATTCAGGAGCTGATGTCGACCAGGTAAGTCGCGCCGTCGCCACGCGGCTGAAGGCCTACCGTAAAGCGAAAAAAATGTCGCTGGACGAGCTGTCGCGCCGGGCCAGCATCAGCAAAGGTATGCTGGTCGAGATGGAAAAAGAGGCCGCCAATCCCAGCATTGCGATCCTCTGCAAACTCGCCGCCGCGCTGGGCGTATCGGTAGCGGATATTGTCAATGTGGCAAGCGAACCCGCGTTGCATATTATTCCCGCCGAGCAGATCCCCACCCTCTGGCAAGGCCCGCTGGGGGGCAGCGCCAGGCTCCTCGCCGGCACCGCCGGGCCGAATATGATTGAGCTGTGGCGCTGGGAGATGCAGCCCGGCGAAGCCTTTGCCTCGCCCGGCCACCCGGCAACAACCTTCGAGCTGCTGCACGTGGAAGCCGGCGCGCTGACGCTGACGCTTGGCGAGACCTGCCGCACGGTGGCGGCCGGGGAATCGGCGGTGGCCCGCACCGAAATAGAGCACGGTTACCGCAATGAGGGTACCGCGCCGCTGGTCTTTACCATGACCGTGGCTGAACTGCCCTCCTGACAGACATAACGATAAGACGATGACAAAACTCATTTATTTACAGGGCTATCCTGAATCGCTGCTGGCGCAGGTGACCACGTTAATCGAGCAAGGCCGCCTCGGCGAGGTGCTGCAAAAGCGCTATCCGCAAGGGCACGACGTTAACAGCGATAAAGCGCTGTATCAGTACACCCAGGACTTGAAAAACCGCTTTCTGCGCGGCGCGGCGCCGATCAACAAAGTGATGTATGACAGTAAGATCCACGTGCTGAACAATGCGCTCGGCCTGCATACCGCCATTTCCCGCGTGCAGGGCGGTAAGCTGAAAGCTAAAGCGGAAATTCGCGTGGCGACGGTATTTCGCGACGCGCCGGAAGCCTTTCTGCGGATGATCGTGGTTCATGAACTGGCGCATCTGAAAGAGAAGGATCACAACAAGGCTTTCTATCAGCTGTGCTGCCATATGGAGCCGCAGTACCACCAGCTGGAGTTCGACACCCGCCTGTGGCTGACGCACCTTTCGTTAAATCGTTCTGCGTAGTGACGCACTGGTTTTGTCATGACGGCATGATAGAGTGGCGGCAGGTTCCCTTTAACGGAGTTCGTCAACGTTTATGATACGTTTCGCAGTTGTTGGCACAAACTGGATCACCAAGCAGTTTGTCGATGCCGCCCATGAAACCGGCAAATATAAACTTACCGCAATCTACTCCCGCAGCCTCGAACAGGCGCAAGCCTTCGCCAAAGACTATCCGGTCGAGCATCTGTTTACCTCGCTCGATGAACTGGCACAGAGCCCTGACGTTGACGCGGTCTATATTGCCAGCCCGAACTCGCTGCACTTTCCGCAGACCCGGCTGTTCCTGAGCCATAAGAAGCACGTCATTTGCGAAAAGCCGCTGGCGTCGAACCTGCAGGAAGTCGAGGCGGCGATAGCGCTGGCGAAAGAAAATAACGTGGTGCTGTTTGAAGCCTTTAAAACCGCCAGTCTGCCTAACTTTCTCCTACTGAAAGAAACGCTCGCTAAAGTGGGCAAACTACGCAAAGCCTTTATCAACTACTGTCAGTACTCCTCGCGCTATCAGCGCTACCTTGACGGCGAAAACCCCAACACCTTTAACCCGGCGTTCTCTAACGGTTCGATTATGGATATCGGCTTCTATTGCCTGGCGTCCGCTGTGGCGCTGTGGGGCGAGCCGCAGGCCGTTCTTGCCACCGCCAGCCTGCTGGACAGCGGCGTAGACGCCCAGGGCACCGTGGTGCTGAGCTATGGCGACTTCGACGTGACGCTGCATCACTCCAAAGTTAGCGATTCCGCGATCCCCAGTGAAATTCAGGGCGAAGACGGCGCGTTAGTGATCGAAAAAATCTCCGAATGTCAGAAGCTGGCGTTTGTGCCGCGCGGCGGTAAAGCCCAGGACCTGACGCAGCCCCAGCACATTAATACCATGCTGTATGAGGCAGAGACCTTTGCGCGGCTGGTGGAGACACAGGATGTGGATCACCCGGGCCTGGCGGTGAGCCGGATCACCGCCAAACTGTCCAGCGAAATTCGTCGCCAGACCGGGGTGATCTTCCCGGCCGATACGCAGCCGCTGGCGTAAAAGAGTGTAAAGGCCCGACCGGCCGCCATTGACGAAAACCGCCCTGTGACATATTTTGTTACGTGCAAAGGGGAGTAACTTCCTTGCCGGTTGATCGTCATTACGATGCGTGCAATACCGCATCCGGTCGCCGGGCAATAACCAAAGCCCATCGCGATGTACTTTGGTTGTTGTAAGTGAGACCTTGCCGGAAGGCGAGGTCTATGCATAAAAGCGCAGCGGCTGCCGTCTTCCGACGTCAGCCGTTTTGTTTTTATGTAAGGAATATCAAATGAATACTGTCGGCACGCCGTTGCTATGGGGTGGATTCGCTGTCGTTGTCGCGATCATGTTGGCAATCGACCTGCTGCTTCAGGGACGACGCGGTTCGCATAGCATGACCATGAAGCAGGCCGCTGGCTGGTCAATCCTCTGGGTCACGCTTTCTCTGCTGTTCAACGCCGCCTTCTGGTGGTATCTGGTGCAAACCCAGGGCCGGGCCGTCGCCGATCCGCAGGCCTTAGCCTTCCTCACCGGTTATCTGATTGAAAAAGCGCTGGCGGTCGATAACGTCTTCGTCTGGTTGATGCTGTTCAGCTATTTCGCCGTACCGCCTGCTCTGCAGCGCCGGGTGTTGGTGTATGGCGTACTGGGCGCGATCGTTCTGCGTACCATTATGATCTTCGCCGGCAGCTGGCTGATTTCGCAGTTCGACTGGCTGCTGTACGTCTTTGGCGCCTTCCTGCTGTTTACCGGCGTGAAGATGGCGCTGGCGAAAGAGGACGACTCCGGCATCGGCGATAAACCGCTGGTGCGCTGGATCCGCAGCCATCTGCGGATGACCGATAAAATCGAGAGCGAGCGCTTCTTCACCCGTAAAAACGGGGTGCTGTTCGCCACCCCGCTGCTGCTGGTGCTGATTCTGGTGGAACTGAGCGACGTGATTTTCGCCGTCGACAGTATCCCGGCAATCTTCGCGGTCACCACCGATCCGTTTATCGTGCTGACCTCGAACCTGTTCGCCATCCTCGGCCTGCGCGCCATGTACTTCCTGCTGGCGGGGGTCGCTGAGCGCTTCTCGATGCTCAAATACGGTCTGTCGGTGATCCTGGTGTTTATTGGCGTGAAGATGCTGATCGTCGACTTCTACCATATCCCGGTTGCCATCTCGCTGGGCGTGGTGGGCGGCATCCTGGCCGTCACGCTGCTGATTAACGCCTGGGTCAACAGGCAGCACGACAAGCAGCGCAAACTGCCAGAGTAATCTGCTACCGCGCCGTCGGCCCTCGCTGGCGGCGCGGTAATCAGCTATAGCAGACGTTCTCGTAACGAGAATACCTGCTCATGTCACAATTATGTTGCTACGCAGTTAAAAAATAAGATCCATATTAAAATCACAGTATTTTACGCTTCCCGCCAGTCTTTCTTTCCGTATACTCGACTATGCAAACATCTACTTACATCCTGACATAAACGTAAAAAATAATACGTGGCTGGGATGGCTTGCTACATCACTGGAAGGAATGAATTATGACAACACGCACTCCCTCATCAGGGTGGCTCTCCCGCCTGGCGCAAGGCAGCCTGGTGAAACAAATTTTAATCGGCCTGGTGCTTGGCGTACTGTTGGCGCTGGTCTCTAAGCCTGCGGCTATCGCCGTCGGTCTGCTGGGGACCCTGTTCGTCGGCGCGTTAAAAGCGGTAGCGCCGGTGCTGGTATTGATGCTTGTCATGGCCTCGATCGCCAACCATCAGCACGGACAAAAAACCAGTATACGCCCCATTCTGTTTCTCTATCTGCTGGGCACCTTTAGCGCGGCGCTGACCGCGGTGTTGTTCAGCTTTCTCTTTCCCTCGACCCTGCACTTAACCACCGCCGCCGACAGCATCACGCCGCCGTCGGGGATTGTTGAGGTGCTGCGCGGCCTGCTGATGAGCATGGTGTCCAACCCGATCGACGCTCTGCTGAACGCCAACTATATCGGCATTCTGGTGTGGGCGGTGGGGCTGGGCTTCGCCCTGCGTCATGGTAACGACACCACCAAAAACCTGATCAACGACGACTCCCACGCGGTGACCTTTATCGTTAAAGTGGTGATCCGCTTTGCGCCGCTGGGGATCTTCGGCCTGGTATCTTCCACCCTGGCGACCACCGGTTTCGAGACCCTGTGGGGCTATGCCCAGCTGCTGCTGGTGCTGGTGGGCTGTATGCTGCTGGTAGCGCTAGTGATTAACCCGCTGCTGGTGTTCTGGAAGATCCGCCGCAACCCCTATCCGCTGGTGCTCACCTGCCTGCGCGAAAGCGGCGTTTACGCGTTCTTCACCCGCAGCTCCGCCGCCAACATTCCAGTGAATATGGCGCTGTGCGAGAAGCTGAATCTGGATCGCGACACCTATTCGGTCTCTATTCCACTGGGGGCGACCATCAATATGGCAGGCGCGGCAATCACCATCACCGTGCTGACGCTGGCGGCGGTGCATACGCTGAATATTCCGGTGGATCTGCCGACGGCGCTGCTGCTGAGCGTGGTCGCTTCGCTGTGCGCCTGCGGCGCCTCCGGCGTGGCGGGCGGCTCGCTGCTGCTGATCCCGCTGGCCTGTAATATGTTTGGGATCCCGAACGATGTGGCGATGCAAGTGGTTGCCGTTGGCTTTATTATCGGCGTGCTGCAGGACTCCTGCGAAACCGCGCTGAACTCCTCCACCGACGCCCTGTTTACCGCCGCGGCCTGCATGGCGGAAGACGACCAGCTGGCGAAAAACGCCCTGCGCGGATAACGCCTTTCCCCTCCGCTATCGGGCGGAGGGGCTCTCTTCCTGTACTGCGTTTTCAACCTTAAACGGATCGATACCGCGCTTTTGCATCCGGCGGAAGCGAATGATGTTCAGCCCGTTGACGATCAGGAAACTGCCTTCTATCAGCGTCCCGCCAATGGAACCCAACCACAGATTATGCGTGACCCAGCAGGCGGTGGAGCACCACATCACGCAGCGGACGGTTAGCCCTTTGCAGCGAAACAGCGCCCAGGTGCTGGCGACGGTGCCAATGATCGGCAGCAGCTCCATGGCATGCTGCAGTTTACCCAGGCCGAGAATCAACGTCAGGAGGATAAAGACTGTCATCACCCACAGACTACGGGTGCGTAAGGAAATGACCGTGCGAAGCGCATTGAGCCCGGCGCTCATTCCAGCCGGCCCGGCGCCCATCAGGAAAAAATGAACGCCGATAATAGCGCTATAGACCGCCAGCTGTAGCCTGAAACGGCGTTCATCGCGGTTGATAAAGGTGGTAATGCCGATAAGAAAGGCGATGACGCCGACCCCCTGGGCCAGCCAATACGCGGTCATGTAAGCTCCCTGACTGAAAAAAACAAACGGCGCTTCACTGGCTGAAACGCCGCTGTTACGAGCCCGATGGCGCTACGCTATCAGGCCGATACACAAACCAAGCCTCTGGGCGCCAACGCAAATACGCCTTTACAGGGTAACACCGCTTTTAAAGATGGCCAGCTCGCGGAAGTCATTCTGCTCATTACAGGTCGGTTTACCGTTGGCGAAGGCTACAATGGCATCCACAAACTCTTCCAGCAGCTGCGGCATCGTTTTGCCGTGGAGCAGCTGCCCGGCATCAAAGTCGATCCAGTGCTTTTTCTTCGCCGCCAGCTCGCTGTTGGTGGCGATCTTCACCGTTGGCACAAAGCCGCCGTACGGCGTGCCGCGACCGGTGCTGAACAGCACCATATGGCAGCCGGCGCCGGCCAGCGCGCTGGTGGCGACCGCGTCGTTGCCCGGCGCGCTCAGTAAATTCAGACCATGAACCTTCAGGCGCTCGCCGTAGCGCAGAACATCCACCACCTGGCTGGAGCCCGCTTTCTGAGTACAGCCCAGCGACTTATCTTCGAGGGTAGTGATCCCTCCGGCCTTATTACCCGGCGAGGGGTTTTCGTAAATAGGCTGGTCGTGAGCAATAAAGTACTGCTTAAAGTCATTGACCATGGTCACCAGCTTGTCGAAGGTCGCTTCGTCGCGGCAGTGGCTCATCAGCAACTGTTCAGCGCCGAACATCTCCGGCACTTCGGTCAGCACGGTAGTGCCGCCGTTGGCGATCACATAGTCTGAGAAGCGGCCTAGCATCGGATTAGCGGTAATGCCCGACAGGCCGTCCGATCCCCCGCACTCGAGGCCAAACTTCAGCTCGCTGAGCTTGCCCGGCTGGCGTTTATCCTGACGCATCACTTCATACAGCTGATGCAGATGCTCAACCCCCGCCTCCACTTCATCGTCCTGATGCTGGCAAACCATAAAGTGCACGCGCTGCGGGTCAAACTCGCCCAGCGTCTCGCGAAAGGCCTCCACCTGGTTGTTTTCACAGCCAAGGCCAACCACCAGCACCGCCCCGGCGTTCGGGTGACGAACCATATTTTGCAGCATGGTGCGAGTGTTGATGTGATCGTCCCCAAGCTGCGAGCAGCCATAGGTGTGGCTGAAGAGATGTACCCCATCGATATCCTCAGCGCCATACGTCTCTTTCAGGAAACGGTTCTGCATTTGTCTGGCCATCGCGTTGACGCAGCCGACGGTCGGCAGGATCCACAGCTCATTGCGCACGCCGACGTCACCGTTGGCGCGACGATAAATCTGTACTTCGCGATCCGCAGGCTGTGGCGGTTGGGCAACCAGGTCCGGTTGATAGCGATACGCGTCAAGGTCGCTGAGATTGGTGCGCGTATTGTGCGCATGAACATGCTCGCCCGGCGCGATATCCGCCAGCGCATGGCCAATCGGCAATCCGTACTTAACGACGTTTTCCCCTTTCGCGATAGCGCGCAGTGCAAACTTGTGGCCGCGAACGATATCCTGGCCGAGGGTGACCGAGTCATTATCAATCGTCACCACGCTACCGGCAGCGATATCCGTCAGCGCGACCGCGACGTTATCCTGCGAATGGATTTTGATGTATTGCATATCAACCGACCTCTGGCCTTAGTTCAGTTCAATGGCGAAATAGTCACGCGCATTGTTAAAGCAAATGTTTTTCACCATCTCGCCCAGCAGCGCGATATCCGCAGGCGCTTCGCCGGCAGCCACCCAACGGCCGATCATCTGGCACAGAATGCGGCGGAAGTATTCGTGACGCGTGTAGGAGAGGAAGCTGCGACTGTCGGTCAACATCCCGACGAAGCGGCTCAGCAGCCCGAGCTGCGCCAGCTGGGTCATCTGCCGCTCCATACCGTCTTTCTGATCGTTGAACCACCAGCCGGAGCCGAACTGCATCTTGCCTGGCATGCCTTCACCCTGGAAGTTACCGATCATGGTGCCCAGCACTTCGTTATCACGCGGGTTCAGGCAGTAGAGAATCGTTTTCGGCAGCAGGTTTTCTTCGTTCTGCTTGCTCAGCAGCTTAGACAGCTCTTCCGCCATCGGACGATCGTTGATCGAGTCGAAGCCGACGTCTGGCCCTAACAGTTTGAACTGACGGAGGTTGTTGTTACGCAGCGCGCCAATGTGGTACTGCTGGACCCAGCCGCGACGGGCATACTCTGCGCCGAGGAACACCAGCACCGCGGTTTTGAACTGCGCCACTTCGTGTTCGCTAAGGGTCTCGCCAGCCAGGCGGCGCGCCAGAATGTCATCCAGCTCGGCGTCGGTCGCTTCGGCAAACAGCACCACGTCCAGCGCATGATCGGAGACTTTGCAGCCGTGTGCGGCAAAATGATCCAGACGTTTGGTCAGGGCGCTTTGCAGGTCAGCGAAGCGGCGAATATCGGTATCGGATACCTCGCCCAGCTTAGCCATATAATCATTGAAGGTCGCCAACTCGATGTTGAAGGCTTTATCCGGGCGCCAGCTCGGCAGCACTTTGATGTCAAAGGAGTTGTCTTTGGCGACAGCCGCGTGGTGCTCAAGAGAATCAATCGGATCGTCGGTGGTACCGACCATCTTCACATTCATCTGTTTCATGATTCCGCGGGCGGAGAAGGCATCCTGAGACAGCAAATCATTACACTGGTCCCAGATCTCATCGGCGGTGGATGGCGACAACAGCTTACCTGTAATACCAAAAGGTCGACGCAGCTCTAAATGGGTCCAGTGGTATAACGGGTTGCCAATAGTGTGCGGAACCGTGGCCGCCCAGGCGTCAAATTTCTCGCGATCGGACGCATCACCGGTACACAGACGCTCCGGCACGCCGTTAGTGCGCATTGCGCGCCATTTATAGTGATCGCCTTTCAGCCAGATGTCATACAGGTTTTTAAAGCGATAGTTTTCGGCAACCTGCTGCGGCGGAAGGTGGCAGTGGTAGTCGAAAATCGGCTGATCTTTGGCGTAATCATGGTACAGACGGCGGGCAAACTCGGTATCAAGTAGAAAATCTTCAGTCATAAACGATGTCATTCGCGTGTCCTCTTCGCTCCAGTGCGGGAGCCTTTCAGATGATTGACTACAATGCTGACAAAGTTATCACACCAATTTCTACAGACCGAACTGTTTTTCGTGAGTTAGATCAATAAACGTCGATAAAAAAATGACCGCCCTGGAGCAAAACACCTCGCCAGAGCGCGCCATCTCTGGCTTTCCAGGCAAGGGATAAAGACCACACTAACTTTCCCACTTTTGTGACAGCTCTCAACTTTTAAAGTTGTATGACAAGTTATCTTTCTGCCGTCGCAACATATAAACCGACGGAATGCATTACCGGTGCTTATGGCATCGGCTTATACGGAATGGATACCGACTTTCAACATAACAACTGATGGTAAGGTTCAGGCCAGAGGGGACTACCCTCCTGAATCCTCCGTTTCGCTTTCCCGGCCGCTTATTGCGCTCGGTAAAGGCCGCACATGATGCGGAAAGATAACAGACGATGAGGTTTACATGCGTAAAATTAAAGGGTTACGTTGGTACATGATCGCGCTGGTGACGCTGGGCACCGTGCTGGGCTACCTGACCCGTAACACCGTAGCGGCGGCCGCGCCGACGCTGATGGAAGAGTTACACATTTCGACCCAACAGTACTCCTATATCATTGCAGCCTATTCCGCTGCCTATACCGTTATGCAGCCCGTCGCGGGGTATGTCCTTGATATTCTGGGGACCAAAATTGGCTATGCCTTCTTCGCCATCGCCTGGGCGGTATTCTGCGGCTCAACGGCGCTGGCCGGCAGCTGGGGTGGACTGGCGCTGGCCCGTGGCGCAGTCGGCGCAGCGGAAGCCGCAATGATCCCCGCCGGCCTGAAGGCCAGCTCAGAGTGGTTCCCGGCAAAAGAGCGCTCTATCGCGGTGGGCTACTTCAACGTGGGTTCC
>JAERMT010000952.1_pt1 | contig 13910 bp, 6 predicted proteins | sample 9267081 | NCBI WGS metagenome assembly JAERMT01 (sample SAMN17071939, study PRJNA684904) | human gut metagenome | isolation source: diarrhea sample from child under the age of five | host: Homo sapiens | place: South Africa: Mafikeng, Mafikeng Provincial Hospital | collected 2019-09
ACCCCTCAGGTGAGGGCTCTGATCCTAGCAAGCCTACCCCTGGCAACGAGACGGGTGGTGGCTCTAAGCCAAACGAAGAGAATATCGGACTATAGGAGTTAGACCCTAGAGGTTAGAGATTAGAAGTTAGAGGTTAGACTCTAGAGACTCTAGAGACCCTAGTGGCACTAGCATCACTAGAAGCACTAGAGACACCGCTCTCCTCTAACCTCTAATTTCTAGTCTCTAATCTCTAATTTTGTACCTTTGTAGGGTATTTACTATTAGCACAGATGGCTCTATAGATTATGATGACAGCACACGATATACGAAAAGCCTTCCTCGACTTCTTTAAGGAGCACGGGCACCGCATCGTACCCTCGGCTCCGATGGTGATCAAGGACGATCCCACGCTCATGTTTACAAATGCTGGGATGAACCAGTTTAAGGATATTATCCTGGGCAATAAAGAGCCTCAGTATCGTCGTGCGGCAGACTCGCAGAAGTGTCTCCGCGTGAGCGGCAAGCACAACGACCTCGAGGAGGTAGGTCGCGATACCTACCACCACACGATGTTTGAGATGCTGGGCAACTGGTCCTTTGGCGATTACTTCAAGAAAGAGGCGATCGGGTTTGCCTGGACTTTCCTGACGGAGCGTCTCCAGCTTCCCAAGGATCGCCTTTACGTGACCGTTTTCGGCGGAAGCACCGAGGAGGGGCTGAGCCGTGACGACGAGGCGGCGGGCTATTGGCTCCAGTACACCACGGAGGATCGTATCATCGACGGCTCTCGCAAGGACAACTTCTGGGAGATGGGCGACACGGGTCCCTGCGGTCCTTGCTCCGAGATACACATTGACCTGCGTAGCGATGAGGAGCGTCAGGCCGTCTGCGGACGTGATCTAGTCAACAAGGATCACCCACTGGTCATAGAGATCTGGAACCTCGTCTTCATGCAGTACGACCGCAAGGCAGACGGACATTTGGAGCCTCTACCTCATAAGGTCATTGATACGGGCATGGGTTTCGAGCGGCTCTGTATGGCTATGCAGGGCAAGAAGTCAAACTACGACACCGACCTCTTTACCCCTCTGATCCGTGCTATCGAGACACTCAGCGGGGAGCAGTACGGTCAGAATGAGCAGGTGGATATCGCCATGCGTGTCGTCGCTGACCACATCCGCACGATTGCTTTTGCTATCGCCGACGGACAGCTCCCGAGCAATGCTAAGGCGGGCTACGTGATTCGTCGTATCTTGCGCCGTGCCGTGCGCTATGCTTACACCTTCCTCCACGCCGACGAGCCGATGCTCTACACGCTCTTGCCCACGCTCAATGAGGTGATGGGGGAGGCTTATCCTGAGATTGTAGCGCAGCGCGAACTGATTGCTTCGGTGATTAAAGAGGAGGAGGAGAGCTTCCTCCGTACCCTCGCTCAGGGACTAAAGCTTCTGGAAAGCAAAATTCAAGAACTACCCGAGGGAGAGAAAGTTCTCTCGGGTGCCGACGCTTTCGTCCTGTACGACACCTACGGCTTCCCACTAGACCTCACGGAGTTGATTCTCTCGGAGCGTGGCATGACGCTCGATCAGGTCGCTTTTGACAAGCTGATGCAGGAGCAGAAGAGCCGTGCGCGTCAGGCAGCTGCCATCGACGCTGCCGACTGGGTGGTCCTCGATGAGGAGACTACCGAGAGTGCCTTCGTAGGCTACGAGACGCTCCAGATCGAGACGCATATCCTGCGCTACCGCAAGGTGGCTGACAAGAAGCGCAGTTACTATCAGCTGGTGCTGGCCGAGACGCCCTTCTACGCTGAGATGGGTGGTCAGGTCGGTGACAAGGGCGTGCTCATCGCCACAGATGGCACCGAGTACCCCATCGTAGACACCAAGCGGGAGAACAACCTCACCGTCCATATCCTCTCCGCTCTCCCCGCAGACCCCAAGCAGCCACTCACCGCTCGTGTCGGGGCGGAGCTACGTCACCTCACGGAGGCAAACCATACGGCGACGCACCTGATGCACCACGCACTGAGAGCCGTCCTCGGCACTCATGTAGAGCAAAAGGGTTCGCTCGTATCGGCAGACCTGCTGCGCTTTGACTTCTCACACTTCAAGAAGTTGTCCCCCGAGGAGATTGCTGAAGTAGAGCGACTGGTCAATGCTGAGATTAGGGCTGACAGACCTCGTGACGAGCAGCGCAATGTGCCGATTGCCAAGGCTAAGGAGATGGGGGCTATGGCGCTCTTTGGCGAGAAGTATGGCGACGAGGTGCGTGTCATCAAGTATGGCGACTCGGTCGAGCTATGCGGTGGTACCCACGTGGCTAGCACGGGGCAAATAGGCTTTTTCAAGATTATCAGCGAGGGCTCTATTGCGGCTGGCATCAGACGTATCGAGGCGGTCACAGGTCCCAAGGCGGAGGAGTATGTGCATCATCTGGAGGAGCAGTTGCAGCTCTTCAACGAGCGACTCAATAATGTGCCCGACCCGCTCAAGGCACTGGACCGCTTAATTGCCGAGAGTGCCGAGCAGCGCAAGGCTATCGAGCAGTACACCAAGGCTCAGGCAGAGCAGATAGCACTGCAGGCACTAGCGGACCAGACGAAGCGTGGCGAGACCACCATCGTTGCCGTCAATAAGTCTATGAGTAGCGACGTCGCCAAGGATGTCGCTGGCACCATTCGCGAGCGACTACAAGACTCTTACCTAGCACTCATCGGTGCTGCCGAGGAGGGCAAGTGTACCCTCACCGTCATCCTCTCGCCAGACCTTGTCGACAAGGGGCTCAACGCAGGCAAGCTCATCAAGGAGGTTGCCTCACTCATCAAGGGCGGGGGCGGTGGTCAGCCACACTTTGCGACGGCTGGCGGACGCAACCCCGAGGGGCTACAAGCTGCCATTGACCATATCGTCTCGCTGATTTAGCTAATTGGACCAGATGCCACCCCTAGCTTTCATCTCCACCCAGTCGCGGGTGCTCGTGGGCAACCTAATGGGCGACTACCTGCGGGAGTTGCTCCGTCAAGGAAAACCCGAGAGCTACTACCTACTGGCAGATGAGCAAGTGTGGCATCTGAGCCAAGAGCTGATAGCGGAGAACTATCCAGAGCTAACGGAGCTACCCCGCTATCTGATTAAAGACCCGGAGGAGGCGAAGAGCCTGGAGGGCATCGCCGAGATGGCGCGCTGGCTCCTAGAGCAGGGTGCCACGCGTGGGGCTACCCTCATCGCGCTGGGCGGTGGAGCCGTGAGTGATGCCGTCGGCTTCCTCGCGCAAATCTATATGCGGGGCGTCTCGCTTGTCCTACTCCCCACGACACTCCTCGCCATGGCAGATGCGGCTGTGGGGGGTAAGTGCGGGGTCAACTTTGCGGGTGTCAAGAACCTGCTCGGAGCTTTTGCCGATGAAGCTACCACGCTGACGCTCTGCGACACAGCTTGGCTGGAAACTCTCCCAGAGGAGGAGTTACACTCAGGCTGTGGCGAGCTGATTAAGTATGGGCTACTCGTTAGTCCCGACCTGTGGCGCCGGTTGCTGCAGGTGCTACCCGAGCAGCCACTCTCCCTAGAGCAACTCACTCCGCTCATTCGTGAGGCTGTGCAGTTCAAGCTCGACATCGTAGCGCAGGATCGCCTAGATGTGGGGCTTCGTCATCAGCTCAACTTAGGGCATACCTTCGGACACGCCTTTGAGGCATGGAGTCATATGCACTGTGATAAGCCATTACTGCACGGTGAGGCGGTCGCTCTGGGACTCGTCCCCGAGCTATACCTCTCGCATGTCAAGCTAGGCTTCCCCAAGAAGCTGCTGCACCAGCTACACACCGTCGTGCAGGAGCTGTACCGCCCGATCGCCATCACCTGCCGAGACTACGACGACCTGAGAGAGCTGATGCTCCACGATAAGAAGAATAGCGACGCAGAGCATATCACCACCGTTGCTCTCGCTAACATCGGTCAGGTTCACGAATTGCAAAACCTCCCTCTCGACATCACCGAGGCACTCGACTACTATCAAGACACGATGCTCTAGAGAGCTAGGACTACGTGTCTCGCTAAGTTTACGCTTCTGACCACCACGCTTTACTTCCCTGCGGAGTGGGCATTTCACCTCTGCGGAAATGTGGTTTGACTTCTCCGCAAAAGTGGTTTGACTTTTCTGGAAGAGCCGTTTTGCCATTGCGCAAGGGTCGCTCTGCTCACTTCCAGCCTTCACTTCTGTAATAGATACCGAAAATGTCAAAAGAAATACCGAATATGTCAAGTAGAGCCGCTTCGGCTAATTGTCCTTTTGTGTACCTTTGCATCGTATTTTAGACTGCCGAGATGGGATGCATTAACTACATAAGGCGAGCTAAGAGTTTAGTTCGCAGGTTGTTACCCCCCCCCCCCACACACACACACACACTATCTGAGGTGTTTAGGGGGTGTGGTCTCTTCTATGGAGACGTCTCTTCTATTAGGAGGCAGGCGCCTTATACGCTGTGATAGTGTTTATCGAGCTTGCCTTTGGTCTAGTTTTAAACCTGTTGAGACGAGAGGTTTCTAAGCTAAAACGGAAGTCATATATACTAAGACATCAAGAGTACAATAATATATTCACCAAACAAAACTATGAATAGAACAGTAAGAACACTGCTAGGCCTTCTGACGATTGGTCTAGTAGCTCTGACCTCCTGTAAGAAGGATGAGAAGGAGCCTCAGAAGAATGAAGGCACGACCTACGTCAGCGTAGCGATCAACCTACAGTCTAGCCTGCGTGCAGGAGACAGTAGTGATGACAAGGAGTTTAACCTCAAGGGCACTTGGAACGGCAAGGACGCTATCGAGACTATTGCCGTCTATGTCGTCGGCGATGGCGAGGTCTCTTATGGTCAATACACAATGGCTGATTTTAAGATCGACAAGGCGACCGATGACACCAACATTACCATCAAGCCCAATAAGGCTATCCTCACCAAGCCAGGCACAAAGAAGGTTTATGCCCTCATCAATGCGCCTGAGGAGATAACAAAACTGCTCGAGAAGTCTATGCCAGCTCATTTCAATGAAGCTTATGCTAAGGCTGTCAAGGATATGACAACGGCTCAGGTAGCTCGTGCAAACGGAGAGAAGGAGGATGTCATTATGATGTCTAACTCTGCGGAGTGTAAGGTTGATATCGAGGATGGTGCCACCAAGGAGGAGGCTATACAAGGCATTAAGAACCTCGCAAAGGTGAGTGTCAAGCGTGTCGTAGCTCGTGTGATCCTAACAACAACTCAGCCCAGCTATGAAATCAAACTCCAAGATGGTACTGTGCTAGGTAAAATCGAAAACATCACCTATGCAGTAGCTCAGGGCGAGAGAGCTTTCTACATTAGCCAGCAGAAGGACAAGGATGGTAGCATCATCACTCCTGGATATGACTTCCTGCCACTTGTTGATCCAGCTAACCCTAGCAAGCTAACCAACTATGATAAGCAGGCTGAGATTTACGACTATAGCGATCTACATAGCACTGTCGATAATCCTCGTGCAGCTCTTGTCGCTGATAATCTAACCGCCGCTCTTGAGATCGGTAAGAAGAGCCTCGAGAGCAGTGCTTTCATCTTTGAGGCTAGCCACCCATTTGGGGAAAACGGTCAGACGATTGCTAACTACACTGGAGGGTTCCGTCGTGGTAACACTCCTTATGTCTTGGTTCGTACGAAGTTTACGCCTAATGACAATGCTTTCTACAACGACTATCAGAAAGGGCTGTTCAAAAAGGCTGGTGCTGATGGAACTTTCTATAGGGGAGAGGATGGTCTCTTCTACGTTAATATAAGTACTAAAGATAGACCGAGTAAATATGCCAACAGAAATGTCCCCAGCCAAAAGTACACCAAGTTTGAGGCGGGCAAGGTACTCTACCATGTCTTTGTCAATCCTGATAATGTCGCTAAGACGCTAGATGCGCCTGCTTATCGCAACAACATCTACCACATCAGTGTCACAGGTTTCAAGACCCTCGGTCTCAACTGGAACCCGCTCTATCCAGAGGATCCTGATACTCCCGATCATAAGAACCCCGATCCTAAGCCAAAGGATGACCCCAATACACCTCCTTATGTACCAGGGGACTTCAATACTCCTAAGGAGACCTATCTAGCGGTAGAGGTTAATGTCATTCCTTGGAATGTACATAGCTACGATATCGAGCTATCGCTCTAATCTAATAGACTTGATCTGCTTGCGTGGACGCACCACTGCGTGCGTCCACGCTTGACAGACGAGTAGCCCTTTGTAGGGAGGCACGGTCTGTATTTAGTAAGAGGGCGTCCGTCTCCGTTAAAGGTTACTGCGTCAAGCTGGTTCGACAACGGACGCTCGAGCCGAGCGTCCGTACAAATCGTTACACGCACGAGCCGAGCGTCCCGACTTCCTTCCCCCCCCCATTTTCATTACCCTTACGACCTACTCCATTTTTAACTAGACACCCCTGATCTCTCAATCACTGCTACATCTTATGAAGCGACACTCTATATATAATATCCTCTTGCTCCCCCTCCTCGTCTTATCACTCGTGAGCTGTGATAAGCTCGTATATGACCGAGGCGAGTGCCCCACGATATTGGTCTTCACACCCTATATGCAGACGCCCTGTATGTCTGACTCGGCTTACATTGGCAAGGCGGGCTACATGGATATCGTCATCAGTGTCCCTTCGTCTGGAGAGATCATCGCATACAAGCACCTAGAGCCTGCAGACCTAACCGCAGCCACTAGAATTGAAATCCCCGTACCGAACGAGTGCGGTGAGACCTATCGCTACACCATCTGGGTGGGTGCTACCCCCCACCACTACATCATGAGTGACTTAGCACCAGCCTCGGGCAATAAGCACCCCGACTGTCGCCTAGCACTCCAGCTCAACGAGCAAGATAGACACACTGGACTACTCCCTGAGCCACTCTACTTCTCCACAGACACTGTCGAGTGTCCTATGCCTCGAGGGGGTGTCTCTATGAAAATACCCGTTGCGCCAAACCTAACGCGTTACAGCAACGACTTTGACATACATCTGACTGACTTACCCAGCCAAATCGTCTATCCGCTCCATATAGAGATCGAGGATAACAACGCTGCTTACGACTTCATGGGGCAACTGACCAACCCTACCAAGCATGTTATCTACGAGGCGGCATTACCCAATGAGGGGACGACACGCAGTACACGCCTGAGCACGCTACGACTGGATGACCCGAAGACAAAGCCCCAGCTTAGTCTCGTGCGCTCAGATACGGGGGCTAAGATTTTTACCTACGACCTCAAGAAGCTGCTCGCCAAGACACCTGACTACAGACCCGAGTGCCAGTTTGAGTACGACGTAGAGATACGTCTCAAGAACCTTCCCGACAACACGCACTACGCGGTAGAAATAATCATCGATGGCTGGATGGTACACTCCTACGAGATAGTCCTCTAAGTTCACTACACTACACACCAACGTTGTCACATCACTATGAATAGACTACGACATACCTATATATATACGCTCGTCCTCGTCCTGGGGTCGCTCCTCACCTGCGCTAGCTGTGTGCGGGACTACAACAGTCTCGGGGAGGAGGATGACGGTAACAAGTACCTCTCACTGACGCTCTCGCTATCTCCCAGTGGCAATGATGAGCTACGTGCGCAGGGACCCGACTACAGCATCAACTCCGACAAGACGAATCGTGAGGACTACGTGAACGATCTGCGCATCTTCCTGATCCAAGACGGAGAGATCAAGAAGAATGTCTTCTTTACCAATCTGGCTCCGAGAACCGCATACGATTATAGCGAGGGTTCAGAAGATGATGGAATCAGCTATAAGTATAAAAGTGGCAAGGCTCAGATCACCTTCCGAATCACAGAGTCGGAGCTAGGCTACTACGACCTCGTCGTCGTCGCCAATGAGGGTGCTTATATGAATCGTCAGTCCCTTAATCCAGGCAACATTCCCTCAGAGCAGAAGCCTTACGATAGAGAGTTTGAAAGAGAGGCGGAGGCTGACGCTGCGCTTAGGAAAGCACTAAGAGAGGCTAAGACGCTGGAAGACCTCAAGGAGATACGTATCCCCGTCACGAGACGATTCTCTGATACGCATCAAGGATTACGCTATAATCAGAGCAATCCATATATAGATGTCATCTCTCCGATGACTGCCGAGTATAAGCATGTAGACTTCACCGAGGGGGGGCCCAAGAGCTTTCCTCGTCAGATCCAGCTCCCTAATCCTCATGGTCGCACGAAAGGCGTTGAGCTCTTGCGCACCTTTGCCAAGGTCGAGCTAATCTACAAGAAGTGTATATGGCTCTCTTGGGATGAAAATGGAAAAGAGGAACTGAAATGGATAGGCCCTTGGAGATTTCAGCACCCCTATGGACCTCATATCTATGATATGCCTAAGGATGTTACTCTTTTCCCCGAACAGGACTACTCTAGTGCTCAGGATACCGTAGTTGGCTTCCTCGGTAGAGAGTCTGATCAATATGTGGCAGGTACAGGCCCACAGAAACGCTTTGTCATAGGCTATGACAAAATAGCTGAAAAGGTTAGGAAAGAGGGTGTACCCATGGGTGGTGGCTATCTGCTGGACTATAGGATGTACTTCTATATCCCCGAGAAGCTTGTCCCCGAGGGCCCTGATGAAACTGTGAAGCCACTTTACCTATGGTTTATATGGTATCATTATGACAACCTTCGTCCGTGGCTAGATATAGCTGTGAACGATGGTGCTGTTCAGCGCAGAGCCGAAGCAAAACTCTACTTTGATGTCCTAAATGATAAGGATAATGATAAGGCCGAAGAGTACGTAGAGCGTATTCCAGGCTCGTTTGATCCATCAGGCAAGAGTGTCTACCGCAATCGTCTCTACAAGATAACGCTGACCCCAGCAGATGTAGAGCCTCCCGCAGGCGATGAAGATCCTTTAGAGTAAAAGGCTAGCCAGATACAATCGACGCTGACACACATTACTAAGTAAATCCATCCTATAAACAGATATAGGCTATGAAGCAATACAACAGCACTACACTAGTGCGCACTATATGGAGTCTCCTCCTCGTCATCTCTGCGCTCTGCCTGATACCCACCACGGCAGAGGCGCAGCTTCGTGTGTACTCCACAAGTCGAGCCACTATTAAGGGATTCCAAGGAGGATCTGGTCAAGTAAGGCTAACCCTCTCTAAAGGTAAAGCTCCTTACACAGTCAAGATAACAGCATCCCCTCAAGAGTACACAGGACAGTCCACGTTTACAAGTCAGAAGGAAGAGATCATTATCTACAACCTACCTAAAGGGGATTACAAACTGGAGGTCTCAGATGTTAATGGCTCTGTGGAAACAGTAAGTCGCTCTGTCAAAGAGGTAGGGGTAGGTCTTAATGAGTTCTGCGTTAATGCGAAGTGGTCTCAATTACACACCTCTAATGCAAAGCAGTCGCGCTGGCTCTCCACAAGAATCTTTGACCCTGACAATGGAATAGTGCCACGCTACTACTCTTCTGAGATAGACTCTATAGCTAAGTACTTTGATATTGCCATCTGTACCCCTAATGACTACTACTATGGCTATAAGAAGGGTCAGGACAATCTCACCTGGCTGGACTTAGTAGAAACTAAAGAGGCCCCCACATTCAACGGAGACCATGGCTGTTGGCTCGTTCAGGATCCTGTTTATGATTATAATAACAAGCCAACGGGAGAGACAGTCAAAAGGTCACTTCTATTTGTCAAGGTGCCAGACGATTGGCATTCTCCCAATTACACGTATTTTTATACAGGTAATTGGGCTGTAACCCAGAATGATACAAAAACGATAGGTGTAGCTCTCCGGGTAAAAGGATCAAAAGACCCCAACAACTCGTTCTTCTCTGACGCAGAATATTTGTTTGATGAAAGAATGTCTGTCGATCCTAATTCTTGGATTGAAATGGTTGGAGAGGGTAAAGATGATCCCTGTGATGGGTACAAACCGACTTTCGTTCTACGGGAAGAAGTGGTTAAAGATAAAGAGCTGAATTTGCAGTTCCCTGTTAAGGTAAGGTATAGGGGTACTGAGATAACCTTTACTAAGGATAACTATAGGAAACCCCAAGATCTCGGAGTCTTGAGATACGATCGCTATAACAGGATCTATATGAAGGATGCTACTGGTAAAGACTCCTCTATGGGCTTCAGACCAGGTAAGCCTGCAACTGGTTTCAAAGAGCAGTTCCTCAGGGGGCATTGGTACTATTCCGATTCAAAGCCTGAGCGGATGTGGGATGAGGAGTCTGGGTGGCGTGATGACCCCGAGGCGGATGGCCCTGGCGTGAGAGACTATTGTACTGGAGAGGTGCGGATGGTCCCCGCCTTGTCGCTACAGGAGGTGCATTTCGATAAGCCTTTTAAGACTGAATTTGCTGAAGCAGAGGTCAAGCTTGTCTCTGCGCCTCGGGAGTATGAGCCTCAGAATAAATACTTCCCCGAGGTTGGAGAAACTATTGAGGTCTTGGTAGACCACGAGAGTGCTTTGTTCTTTCCATTTCCTAACGCTTCGGCACCAGCAGGCAATCCCTATATGAAGCCCTGCTTTGATGTCAAGGTGCCCGAGGGCGAATACACCTTTGAGGTCTCCTTCTACACCCGCTGTGGTAGCTGGGAAACTGAAACCATCAATCTTAGGGTCAACTATCAGTCAGTAAAGTATGAGATTTCTGACGATGCTAAGGACTTAAAGCCTCAGCTGTTCGAGAAGGTCGACTGTAAGACGATGCGTGTCTACCCCTTCCGTGGGGCAAAGTCTCACAAGATACTGCTACGTAATGGTAAGCCAATTAGAGTCTATGCAAGAGTCATACAGAAGAGTAGACCCGAGGATCATCCATATCACTATGTGAACACGATTGAGACAGGCTCTACCGACTTTGATCCTGACAACATATATGATCGAAGCCCCGAGGATTGCTATGTAGAGCTCCCTTGGAAAAGCTCTAACATTGAGATCAAGTACAACTATGAGCGTAGCTGGGAAGACATCTTACCTTGTATTGACTTAGGAGTCAAGTTCACCGTCGAGGCGACGCTACCCACCTATGATCCAGAGCTCCTCTACACCTATATCTGTAAGAGCGGTGAGACTGCCTATGTGTCGGTACTACCAATCCATACGGTAGGTGCGACCCTCGTAGAGCTCAGAGATGTCAAGGATAAAAACAAGCTCTACGCAAGTAAGACGCTCCCCGCGACGGAGCAGGGTAATTCTGTCGAATTTAACCTCACTGGGGATAAGATTCAGCCCGAGTATAGTCTCTATATTAGGACAGGCACAGATGAGTGTCCTCTAGACAATAGTGGCGAGGTTATCAAGATGAATGACTTGAGAGGCTCCTCTTTCATACTAGGAGCTGCTTATACTAAGTATTGCGAGGGAGATACAGTTAAGTTGGAGTGTCCACCTATTACGCCTGAGTCTAAGTATATTTGGACAGAACCTGATGGGAAGACGCAGCATGAGGGACGCAAGATATCCATCCCCGATGCTACTAGAGCGATTACAGGCGACTGGAAGCTTGAGATTATAGACGTACCGTGCGGTGGCGCATCTGAGACACAGACTGTAGACTTTGTGCTATCTGCAGCTCCTTCTGAGTTGTGGTGGCGCAAGGATGCTCATTCTGCTGATTGGAATTCAACCTCCAATTGGGCTGACAAAGAGGGAAATCCTATTGAGGCAGTCCCAGGTAGGTGTACTGATGTGCACCTTCCCGCAGTGGTGGACAACTACTATCCAAACCTAGACCCGAAGGAGACGAAACGTGAGCCCCTCGGAGAGCCTGTCTGTAACGATATCTACTTCCACTTTGGCTCTGCCCTAGGTCAGCCACACCTACTGACGCACTACTCGCGCGCCTTCATCGACTACAACTTTGGAGTCGTACAGCCTGACGGAACCATCATAGCGCACGAAGACTCCAAGCATAAGGGTGCTTATGATTGTATCCTAGAGCGAGACCGCTGGTATATGATTGCTACGCCACTCAAGAATGTCTACACTGGAGACTTCTCTCTAGCTGGCTACCCACTCACCTATCAGCGCTACCTCAAGGTGAAGTTTAATGGAGAAAGACCTAAAGAGGCCTCCTTCGACATCCCAATGAACAAGCTGGGACGTCCTATGGTAGCTTACAATCACGCTTTAGCATACAAGGTGGAGGGTTACCACCCTGGCAAGAAAGGCGCTGACGACCATAAGAACCTCGATGGGCTAGATGGTATCATCCGCTTGCCCTACTATGAGAACAAGGAGCGTGCGCCCTACTATCCACTACACCGCTATTACAAGAACTGGTATGTGTTTGATGATAAGGGTAAGCTTATGTACTCATATCCTGAGCCGAGATCCTACTTCGCCTACTTTGACCTGAACACGTTAAAGCCAGTTAGTAAGGTGGATTCGGTCAAGAGAGACTCCGTACTGGACTACCGCTTCCTCTTTGAGGATGACAAGACCAATGCGATAGGTAGGACTAGAGCATCGACAGGGGAGCCTGCTGGTCAAGGGTCTGACCTAGACTGGGTCGAAGAGGAGATAGAGGGCTACACGATGAAGCTCACCTCCAGCTCCAAGTCTGATAAGTATGTTATCGTGGGTAACCCGTTCATGAGTCCCATAAGCGCTGATCAGTTCTTTGAGGTGAACAAGAATAACATCACAAAGAGTATCTATATATTCACCGATGGCGCTTGGCGCTACTATGGTCAGCAAATATTTGGGGATACGAGCGATGATGCACTCAAAACGATTCCACCACTGCAAGCCTTTATGGTTATGCTTAGGTTGGATGGGACGCCCAATGTTTACTTTCCTACTGCACCAAAGTACTCTGTGCTTGTAGATCCTAATAGTCTAGAAGGAAAGGGTGCGGAGCTACGCAGTACGGACGAGGAGTCGAGCAAGGAACCCGAGCGACATGTCGCAGTGAAGGTCTCCGATGCCGAGGGTGGCTACACCTCAGCGGTACTGCTACCCGAAGATACGGATGAACCGATACCTGCGATGATTGCACCGGAGGGCATGCAGACAGCTCCGCTTGTCTACTTCATCAGCCCGACCGATAGCACCTGCAACTTCGTACAGACCAATGTGCCTAGTGCCGTGGTCGAGCTAGGGGTCTTTGCACCTACCGATGGTATGCTCACGTTAGACTTCAAAACAATGTCGGAGAAGCCCTTTGACAAGCTGGCACTCTACGACCGTCTGCGAGGCACTGAGCAGGACTTGCTCGCCAACCCGACCTACAGCTACGGCTATAGCGAGCGTGACGGACGCCGCTTCGAGCTACATATGTCGTACGGCAATATCCGCTACGAGGAGCAGCAGGGTCACCCAGCTGAGCTAGCTATCGAGCGCACCGCTACGGGCTATCGCATCTCCTACGATCAGGGTATCGCCGGCTACCAGCTGTACAGCGTACACGGCTATCTACTAGAGCGTGCTACGACCGATGGTCAGACGCAGGTAGATATCGAGATGCCCGAGACGGACGTCGTACTGCTCGACGTACAGTCTGCCGACGGTCTCCGCTGGATCAAGAAGCTCCAGCGATAAGAACAGGCGCTCGTCGCATATAAATAGCGTAATCGGGGTAGTCCTCCTAGTGAGAGCTACCCCGATTGTCGTATCATAGCCACTAAGGTGGGGAAGCCTCGCTAAAATAGATAGACGGTGCAAAGGTAGTACGACAGCTCATCGAGACAGAGCTCAGGTGCACTCAGCGTCGCTCTGTAATCTGCAAGCGTATCAACAGCCCCTAAGGAGACTGTTGACTTTTGCAACAGTCTCTCTAAGGGGGAGCGACGCACTCCGAGAAACGCACCGTCGGGGTGGGGGCTTCCACCGTAGGGGCGGACCTGTGTGTCCGCCCGTCCTCACCTGAAC
>JAERMT010000959.1_pt1 | contig 13820 bp, 11 predicted proteins | sample 9267081 | NCBI WGS metagenome assembly JAERMT01 (sample SAMN17071939, study PRJNA684904) | human gut metagenome | isolation source: diarrhea sample from child under the age of five | host: Homo sapiens | place: South Africa: Mafikeng, Mafikeng Provincial Hospital | collected 2019-09
GGCGTAGCCTACTTCGCCTAAACGCACCCATCGGGTACAATCACCCCGGGTAACGAACACCCGCCGCCGGCACACCCGGTGGCGGGTTCTTTTTTGAAGCACCGGCTCGAGAGGACACCATGGAACGCCGCAAACCATTTCTTGCAACCCTGCCCGGTCTTATCCTGGGCTGTCTTATCTGCTGCGCGCTCTGGGGCTCGGCGTTCCCCTGCATCAAGATCGGCTACGCGCTCTTTGGCATCCCGGCACACGACAGTGCCTCGCAGCTGTTGTTTGCGGGCCTGCGCTTTACCCTTGCCGGCGCCTTGGTCATAGTCGGCATGAGCGCAGCGCAGCGTCGCCCGCTCGTCCCGCAGGCGCGCGACCTTAAGCCCATCATCACGCTGTCGCTGTTCCAGACCATCGGCCAATACTTCTTTTTCTACCTTGGCCTGTCGCATGCCAGCGCCATGTCGAGCTCCATCATCGAGGCCAGTGCCAACTTTTTGGCCATCCTTTTGGCAGCGCTGGCGTTTCACACCGAAAAGCTCGATGCGCCCAAGATCCTCGGCTGTATTTTGGGCTTTTCCGGCGTCGCGCTCGTCAATCTGTCCGGCTCGGATGGCACGTTTGGCTTCGCTCTCAACGGCGAGGGCTTTATCCTGGCGTCCACCTTTGCGGGCGCCATGTCCACCTGCCTGATCGGCTTGTTCTCGCGCAAGCACGACGGCGTCCTGCTTGCCGGCTGGCAGTTTCTCGTCGGTGGCATCGTCCTTACCGCCATCGGCCTTTTGATGGGCGGCACGCTCTCCCCCACGTCACTTGCCCCCGCGATCGCCCTCATCATCTATATGGCACTCATCTCCGCGGTCGCCTACTCGGTCTGGTCACGTCTGCTCGCGGTCAACCCCGTCAGCCGCGTCTCGGTCTTTGGCTTTATGAATCCCGTCTTTGGTGTGCTGTTGAGCGCCTTGCTGCTGGGCGAGGGCGCCGGAACGAACCCGAGCGTCGTCATCGTCGCCCTGCTTTTGGTTTGCGGCGGCATCATCGTCGTCAATAAACCCAAAAAAGCCTAACGAGCTGCCGCGTTCCGAGAAAAAGACGAGGCGCATCTTCGACAGCCGTTACTAATCCCTGCCAACACAATGGGGGCGCACGACCACCAATACGGTCGTGCGCCCCCATTTTCTAGCGTATCTGGACGCCGGCTTTCTTCTTCTCGCCCTTGACGCGATAGAGCTCTGCATCGGCGGCGCGAAGCAAATCTTGCCAGGTATCGACTCCATCGCCGGCGCACGCGTAGCCGATGGACATCCGCAGCGGATACGGCACATCGGCCTGCGCGAGCGCGTCGTTGATTGCAGCGCTCAGGTCGATAACATCCTGCTCCGTGGCGCCCTTTTGCACCACTACGAACTCATCACCGCCGTAACGCGCGATAAACCCGCCAGACGGCGAGCAGACCTCCTTGAGCACCGCCGAGACGACCTGCAGGGCATGGTCGCCCTCGACATGTCCGTAGCGGTCGTTGATCTGCTTAAAACCGTCCGCATCCATCATGAGCAGATACGTGTCCTCGGCCTTGTCGGAACCAGAAAGCAGCGTGAGCATATACGTCTCAAAACGGTTGCGGTTGTTAAGGCCGGTGAGCGGGTCAGTCGAGATGAGCTGCTCCTGATAGACGATGTAGAGCAGCAAAATGCTGAGCAAGATACCGACGCATAGGCCGGGAACCGAATACACAACCTGAAAGGTGCCGCCCACCAGAGCGGGAATGGCGAAGAAGGCAAGGGTCCGGTAGATGGCCTTCTTTTGCAGGCTCTCGACCCTACGCGAATGCACAAACGCATGCAGAGACGTGTGTATAACGTAGCAGTAGCTGACAATCGGCTGAATCATATAGAGGGCACCGCGACGATACACGCCTTGCGCATCGATATAGAACAGGGCATGTGTCCAATAGCTCGTAAACGCCAACACGACCACCAGAATCGTCGGTAGCGTCACAATCGCCACCCTATAGCGCGTGGTTAAAAGACGAGAGCCCTGCACCGTCTCGGAATAGAGAAACCAAATGAGGCATGCGATGGCAAACAGCGAAAACGAGACCGCGTTGGAGATCCAGTTAGCCGCGATACCCAGCGTGCTGACCACTCCGTCCGAAAGGGTCCAGATCATATCGAAGAAAACGTACGCTGCGGACGTGTAGCCGAGCATGCTAAACAGAAGCTGCTGGGTACTGGAAAACAGGGAGCGCCGACTTCGTATGGCAAGTCCAATAAGAATAATCATGCACAGCATAAATATCTCTATCTTGAGTGCCTTAACCACCAGGCGCCATCCTCTCTATATCCAAGTGGTCAGAATCGCCCGAACCGTACCCGAGCAACAAACCCCTTACTCCGCAGGGGTAAAGGGAATAATAGCAGAGCGCCCGAACGTCACTGCAAAACAGTTTTCGTTCGGGCGCCCAAGCGGCGCGAATTGCACGCCGGAATCATCGGTTGGCATCGATTGTTATTCGCCGTCGATATCGGTGGCGACGGCTTCCTCGATAGCCTCGACGCCGGCGACCGACAGATCTTCCTTACCCTGGCAGAACTTTTTGTCGACCCAACCGGTCAGGATCGGGGCCATGATCGCCGTGATGATGACGGCGGTAGCGATCTGGGCGTACGCCGTGGGCGCAAGCTCGGCATAGCGCGGCGCGACCTCGGCAAGCGCGACCGGCGTGGTCATGGCCGTACCGGCGATGGTAGAGCAGGCCACAGCAGCCTTGCCGTTACCGCCGCAGAGGCGCTCAAAGACAAACGTGATGGGGCCGACAATAAAGAGGGTGATGAGGCCCAGCAGGATGCCCGAGATACCGCCGGTGATGAAGCTCGACAGGCTCATGGACGCACCGAGCTGAAAACCGATAACGGCAATTGCGGGATTGGTGCCGGGGACCAGCAGGTTCTTGATAAACGGGAACAGATTGCCCAGCACCATACCGATCACGAGCGGCAGGATGGAGCCGATGATGGTACCGACAGGAATGTTGGCGAGACCGGAAACACCAAGGATGATCATGGTGACGGCGGGGCCGGCCGTAAAGAACAGGATGCCGACGGCGCCCTGCTCGGACTCGTCGCCGAACTCGCCCATGATGCCCGTATAGAGCGCCATGTTGCAAAACGTGATGCCGCCGATGATGGATACGGAGCTCAGGCCCAGGAAGTTGTCGTTAAAGAAATACGCCACGCCCAAGCCGAGAGCCGCCGCGACGACAAGCTTGGGGATCAGCACGACGATACCGGTCTTGATGGCGCCCGGCGTGGACTTAAAGCTGATACCGGCGCCCACGAAGAGCAGGATTGCCGCAACGATGGTGTTGGAGCCGCCGCGGCAGGCAGCCGTAAAGAAGCCGCCGATCTCAAAGACCTGCGGGCAGAAGGTGTTGAGCAAAAGGCCGACGATCATCGGGTAGATCATGATGTCACCCGGGATACGCGGTACCTTGAATTTCTTTTGCTCGTTGGCGGTTGCTTCCTGTGCCATGAAACCCCCATTTCCGTTGACGAGGCACAAAAGCCCACGTCACACTTTGCTACAGTAAAGTCTGAACATGGTACCAGAAGAAGCAGACCGGCTCGGTGAGAAATTCGATTCGTTGGGCCGGAACGCCAAACGTGCCCCGCTCTTATATGAGGCTCAAGACAATATAGAGTACGATGCCCGAGACGCAGCACCACAACATCGACTTTGTCTTAATTGCCACCGCCACGACGCCGGCGGCCGCAATCCAGGGAACCAAGCCCTGCCACAAGCCGGCGTCGAAAGCGCCAGGGCTTATCAAATCGTTAGCAACCAATGCCGCACGGCGCGCCTATCGCAACATAGGTAAGCATCACCGGCCAGACGGTTTTAACGATTTTGAGCACCATAGCGTTCCTCGTCCCGACAAGATTTCCGAGCCGCATTCGACGACGCGGCAGAATCATCGCCCGGTGGCAACCGAGTTCACCTACAATTGCCACCGGATCGAAAGACACAGCTTTTTAGGAAGTCATTATGACAGCTATCGATCGGGGCCGGGCGACCGCGGCCTTCAAACGCTATACCGATGCTTACGATGCCGCCAATCCACGTATCGCGCTCAAAATCGAGCATACGTACCACGTTGCCGAGGCATGCGATGCCGTGGCGCGTGAGCAGGGCTGGTCGACAGAGGATATTGACCTGGCCTGGCTTTGCGGCCTGTTACACGATATGGGCCGCTTTGAGCAGCTGCGGCGCTGGGACACCTTTAAGGATGCCGAGAGCATGAGCCATGCGGCGTTGGGCGTCGGGGTCCTCTTTGGCGAGAACCCCGACGACGCGCCTGCCACGACAAGCATCCGAGATTTTATCGAGGCCGACGAGCACGACGAGCTCATCCGCGCGAGCATCGCCTATCACAGCGACTTTCGCCTGCCGGCACAACTCGACGAGCGTACACGGCGCTTCTGCGATATCGTGCGCGATGGCGACAAAATCGACATCATGCGCACCATCGCCGACAGCACCGTCGACACCATCCTCAAGGTGGACGAGAAGACGTTTCTCGCCAGCCACTTCTCGACACCGACGCTGGCCGCCTTTGACGAGTACCGCTGCGTCGCACGCGATGAACGCGACGAGTCCGCAGACTACCTGGTGGGACTCATCTGCTTTATGTTTGAGCTCGTCTATCCGGCAAGCCGCGCGCTGGCGCGCGAGCAGGGCGATATCTACCGCCTGCTCGACGCGCCCTTTGGCATTACGCGCCCCTTTACCGATCCCGCCACGCAAGCGACCTGGGAGCGCCTAAAGGACGAGATGCGCGACTGGCTGGCGCGCGCCTAGCGCTCAAGCTGGGCTAGCAGTTCCTCGACGACCTCGACGGCATCACCAACAACCTTATACTGGGCAGCACCAAAGATGGGGGCATCCGGGTCCTCGTTGATGGCGATAATGCACTCCGACCCACCGATGCCGGCAAGATGCTGGATAGCGCCCGAGACACCGATACTCACGAGAAGCTTGGGCGAAACCGATACGCCCGTCTGGCCAATCTGATGGCGATACTCCAACCAGCCGGCCTCCACGACAGGTCGCGTGCAGCCAAGCTCGGCTCCCAGAGCCTCGGCGAGCCTTCGCATCAGCGGCAGGTTTTTCTTGGAACCAATGCCGCGACCCACCACGACCAGGCGCTCGGCATCGGCAATTGATGCCTGTTGCCCCCACTCCTCAGCGGGAATCGAAATCTCGACACGAGCCTTGACGTCTTCCACAAGCGATACCTGGGTAATCGTACCGGAACGGCTATAGTCAAACTCGGGCGCTCCAAAGATACCGGGGCGCACCGTTGCCATCTGGGGACGATGATTGGGGCAGACGATGGTGGCCATCAGGTTGCCGCCAAACGCCGGACGCGTCTGCTGCAGCAGCCCCGCCTCCGTATCCATCGAAAGTACGGTGCAGTCGGCCGTAAGGCCCGTCTGCAAACGCACGGCAACGCCGGGTGCCAGTTCGCGGCCAAAGGCGGTCGCACCGTACAGAATGGCCTCGGGCTTGCGCTCTGCCACCAAATCACAGATCAGCCGGGCGTAGACCTCCGCATCGTTCTGGCGCAGACGTTCGTCGCGACAGACCAGGACCTCGTCTGCACCGGCGCAAACCAGATGCTCCAGGTCACAGAGAGAACCCTCGGGGCCCATACCGACCAGTGCCACCAGACGGCAACCACGGGCATCGGCAAGCTCGCGTCCCTTGCCCATGAGCTCGTAGGCCACTGGGGCCACGACATCGTGCTCGTCGGTCTGAACGAATACCCAGATATCTCGATACGCATCGAGGTCAATCGCGCCGGCGGCCTCGTCGCGCTCGACCGAAATGGCATTGACGGGGCAGGCGTCGATGCACCCGCCGCATAGGATGCAGCCGTCGGTTACGCGGGCGCAACGGTTGGGCCGCTCGCCTTCCACTACAATGCCGCCCGAGGCACAGGCGCGAACGCAGCGACCGCAGCCGATACAGGCTTCGCTATCGATAATCAGTCCGCTCATCTATGCCATCCCCTCGATAATCTTGGCAAGTTTTGCCGCCTGCTCGGACGCCGTTCCGTCAACGGTCTCGCACGTTTGGTCGCGGTCGGGCACAAACGATCGCACGACCTGTGTCGGCGAGCCGGCAAGGCCGCAGCGCGCGGGGTCGGCGTTCACGTCGGCAGCGTTGACCACGCGCACGTCCGCCTCCTCGGCCGCACGAATACCGGCAATACTCGGCATGCGCAGTTGGCCAATCTCCTTGGCGGTCGTCATCGCGCACGGCATCTCAAGATAGACCGTCTCCTCGCCGGCATCGCAGCCGTGAACAAGCGCCAGTGAACCACAGGTCGTAAAGCCCGCGCTCTGCACGCAGCTCACGTCGGTCACACAGGGAATCTCAAAGGCACCGGCAAGCTCGGGGCCAATCTGGGCCGTATCGCCGTCCACCGCCATCTTGCCACAGATGAGCAGGTCGAAGTCCTCGTCGAGCGCCTCGATGCCGCACTTGAGGGCATAGGTGGTTGCCAGGGTATCGGCACCTGCAAAGGCGCGGTCGGTCAGCAGCAGTGCGTCATCGGCGCCTCGGGCGATGCAGTCGCGCAATAGCGATTCGGTCGCGGGGATGCCCATCGACACCACCGTTACGCGCACGTCCATGCCAAAGCCGATAAAGTCGTCCTTCAGTGCCAGCGCGCATTCCAAAGCGCTCGCGTCAAAGGGATTAATGACCGCCTGTTTGCCATCGCGCACAATCGTATTGGTCTTGGGGTCCATCTTGACCTCGGTGCTTCCCGGCACCGCCTTGACGCACACCACCATATGGAAATCGCTCATCTTCACGCGCCCCCTTTCTGGACGAGCTCATCCAAGAGCTTCTCCGAAAACAGGTTACCGCGACCCAGCTGCCCGGCAGGATCGAGCTGGAGCTTGAGCCGCGCCGACTCGACCATGGCCTCGTGACCGTACATCGTCTCCAAGAAGCCCGCCTTGATCTTGCCGACACCGTGTTCGGCGGAGACGGCGCCGCCCATAGCCGTGACCTCGGAAGCCCACTGGGCAAAGAGTTCTCCGCCGCGGCGGTGATCCTGCGCATCGCGCGGCAGAATATTCACATGCAGATGGTTGTTACCGATGTGCCCCCAGGCGGCAGATTCAAGCCCGCTTTCGGCCAACGTGCGGCGATAGAGGGCGATGACATCGGCCAAGTGTGCGTTGGGCACCGACATGTCCGAGCCCAGTTTGGTGATGGTGGGATCCGTGCGGCGACGCTCGTCGATGAGCATGTTGACGCTCTCGGGCACCGCATGGCGGAAGAATCGCTGGCACTCGCGATCGGCCTCGGTGCGCGCGACCCATGTCGCATCGTCGCTGCCGCCCGCAAGCTCTAGTACCCACCCCAAGTGATACAGCTCCTCTGTCGCTTGGGCCTCGTCATCGCAGTCGAGCTCCACGTAGACACAGACCTTGGCGTCTTTGTCGAGCGCCGGCAGCGAGGCGAACGCGGTCGACTGCTCACGCTGACGACGCAGGATATCCAGGGCGCCCGCATCAAAATATTCGATGGCAGCCGCGTGGGACAGGACGGGGCGCACAGAATCGGTGAAGGACACGGCCTTGTCTTCGCTGTCAAAGAAGCAGCTCACGCCCCAAACGACCGCAGGCGCCGCCTGCAGGGCAATCTCGAGCTCGGTGATAACGCCGAGTGTGCCACACGCACCGATAAACAGATCGATGGCATCCATATCGTCAGCAACGAAATAGCCCGAAGCATTTTTGGTCTTGGGCATGGTGTAGTCGGGAAGGTCGAGCTCGAGCGTGCGGCCCCGCACCGTAACGAGCGAAAGGCGGCGACCCCGTGCAAAAACCTCGCCACGGTGAAGCTCGAGCAGGTCGCCATCGGTCAGCGCGACATGAAGGCCCGCGACGTGAGGGCGCATGGGGCCGTAAGCGTAGCTACGGGCGCCGGAGGCGTTACATGCCGCCATGCCGCCCAGACAGGCAGATGCCTCGGTGGGATCGGTGGGAAAAAACTGCTCGGGGGCCTCTTGGAACTCCTCGTAGGCCTCAAGCGATGCCTGGTCCCAACCAGCGGTCGGCAGCACTTTTTTGCCCAGTTGCTTGCGCAGCTCAGACAGCACGACGCCGGGCGCCACACGCAAAAGAAAGCGGCCCTGCTCATCGCGGCGAATGCCTAGGTAGCGATTCATACGGGAAGTATTGAGAACGTGGCCGCCATGAGGCACGGCGCCGGCGGCAAGACCGGTCCGGGCACCCTGAACCGTCACCGGGACACGCTCGGCATGGAGCTTTTTCAAAATGGCGCGGACCTCGTCCTCCGTTGTCGGAAACGAGATGCTCGAGGCCTCGCCCGATGTGCGAGACTCATCGCGGCCATACTCCTCGAACTCGTCGGTGAAGGGTTTGATGGTTGCAGACACGCGAACTCCCCCTTTAGCTAACTACAGTGTTTGCAGGGAGATGTTACCGCATCGTTTCGTCGACGTGTTCGAGACTGTCTCCATAATTGTCGATTTTTACGTTCGTGCAATTCGGCGAGCGGCAAGGTTTCCTCGGCAGACGATGCTTTTGACACATGTCGCTTTACCGCCAGCGACCACGCAATTGTCGCTCGAAAAAAGTTGAAGTAATTTTTACCACCTTTTACCTGCGGAGATGTCAATCCGTCAAGCATTTGGTCAGAAATTGGTCAAGTAGTGACTGATACGGTCGGCATCAACAGCCAAAACCAATGGAAGTTTTGGCCCCAGAAGCAGGGAGGTTCCCATGGCATATTACTGGCCCCAGTACGGCGTCGCCATCGAGGTCGACGACGATCCCTATCTCTTGCCTTTCGACGAAGAGGCGTTCCCCGATACGGCGGTCTACCACGTCACCACCGATGTTATCTGCGACCCCGAGTCGTTCTCGGCGCTCGCCCACCACATCGCGCGTATCCACAACATCGAGCTCCCTCACGACTTCGACGAGCTCATCTACTCGCGCCGCCTGATGCTTCACATGCTCTTTGGAGCGGACCCGTCCACGTTCGCGCGCGTCTACACCACCAAGGATGCCGCATGAGCGTGAAGAAGCCGCCCCGCCTTGCAGGGCTGGGGCATCGCAAGAAACTCGTCGTTGTCTGCTTGGCTATCGTCTGCGCCCTCATCGCCGTAGGGCTATACGCCTGGCAGTCGCAGCCCGTGCCCGAAGCGGGCGCCTCAGTCACGACGGCAGAGGGTAAATCGCGCCAAGAAATCCAGGATGAGCTCGACGCCATCGTCCGCGACAACATGATGACGATCTCGGTCGCGCCGGTCGCACAGTTGCAGGAAGGCGGCAAGTTGCGCGTCAACGTGCAAAACGTCCAAGACAACAAGTTTCCCCAGCGCTTCCGCGTGATTCAAAACGACGAGACCATCTATGAGTCCGGTGTGGTCGAAGCCGGCAAGACGGTTGAGACCTGCCCCGCCGGCGGTATCCAAGAAGGCGAGGCATATATCGAGATTCGGGCACTCGATGCCAAGACCTACGACACCCACGGCAATCCGACGCGCGTCAAAGTGCGGGTGGCCCAGGCAGAAGGCTAGTGGCAGACGCGCTCGCAGGGGCAGCACCCTGCCCCCATTCGTCCAACCATCACGGAAACAGTCCGTGACGAGCAGAAAGGATCGATTATGAACACACCCATGAACCTGAGCGGAGCCAGGGCACTCGCCGTGGGCGCAGGGCTTACGCTCGCACTTGCGATGGGCGCCGCGCCAACGGCGGCCATGGCAGAGGTGCGCGTTGGAACCACCGATGTGACGGTGAAGGCCGACATTAGCAATGTTTCGTTTAAGGCGCCAACGGTCATCCCCTTTGCCGCCAATGCCGACGGAACGCTTGTAGGACCCTCCGGCAAGACGCTTACCATCGACAACCTCTCGGCATATGGCATCCACGTCACTAACATGAAGGTCACGGCCAAGAACGACTGGACAATCGCCGCAGACGCAAAGACGGGCTCGGCCCAGAACTCCATCGATTTTAAGGTTGGCCCCGATAAGGCAGAAAAGGATGCCAGCTCGGCGACTCAGACTACGGGCCTCGATCTTTCCAAAGACGCAAGCTTCGACATGAAGTACCAGGGCATTGCCGACGGAACGGACAAAATCAAGCTCAATGTGAGTGGCCACGTCGCCCGCGTCACGCGTGACATCTACCACGCCACCGGTACGGGAGATCAAGTGGCAAGCATCACCTGGACGGTCGAGCCCGGTGCGCACGCCACGTCCTAAGGCGCTTGCACTGGCCGCCATCGTCGGCATCTTGGCGTCCGCACCTGCCATGGCCTTTGCTCAACAAGAGCAAGCACAGGCGGCCACAGAAGTGACCGTCGACCTTTCGGGCCTTGATCGCGGTAGCCGACACGAGCCGCTCGCTCAGACGAGCGACACCCGGCAACTCATTGCGGTAGGCGTCGCCACGGCGGGAGCAGGACTGACGTGCCTTGGCCTGCACATCAAACGCAACCAATAGCCAAGCACGACCGGAGTACGCGGAATAGATAGGAGAACCATGGCACCCAAAAACCTTTTGCCCGTTGCCGCGCTCTGCAGCGCACTGGCGAGCGGCACGCCTCTCGCCGCTTGGGCGACGCCCGCCATGGCAAACTCCTTACCGCAAGCTCTGACCCCCGTGGCGAATTCGTCGGGTATCGTCGCCTGCCAACGTTTTTCGCTCGCACATGCCACGGTCCGAACCTCGGGATGCCTTCACCGCAATACGGTCGACTCGATAGTCGTGGATATCAAGCGACCGGACAAGGAGAACGGCCCCCAGACAGGTTGTGCCGTCTGCACATGGAAATCGGCCGCAGTCGACGCCGATGGCGACCCATGCGACTTGGAGCTGCGCATCGATATTGACTCGGTCGATGACTCGGCGAACGGGGCGAAGGTCGTCTTCGACAGCGCGGCCTATGAAGAAGAAGGAGGGGGTGTATGCCTGGGCTGCGTTCCCTCGAATGTCGATGGTGCGCAGCCCATCATCTCCTTTACGGCATCGCTGCGACTGACCAAGGCGGGCACCGAAGCCATCGCAACGGGAGATGCGCCTTTGCTGTTCTACGCTGGCGACGCGGACGACCAAGAGGCTCAAAGCAATAGACAGAAGGGTTCGCTCATCCTCACGCGCGGATCAGAACCCACCCCCATCAATATCGATACCCAGGCGCAAGGTGTGCAGCGCATTCTCGCCGATCCGGCGCTGCTCCAAATGACATGGCACGGAGCGGGGTCCGTCGGGATTGCTGCTCCTATATCTAGCGATAATGACAAATCCCCCAAAGACGAGGTCGCAGACGCACCGGCACATGTTGACGATGCAGACGATGCATCATCAGAAGACAACGCTGCGGTTCCTCTCGAGAAGCCGGGCGGCACCGCCACCGAACTAGGCGATCCCCAACCGAAAGACGGCCTGGACTTTGCCGCTCCCCCAGATGTCGACGAAGGCAACTGTTGCATGATGGTCGCGCTCGACCACACGGAAACCGTCGATGCCGCAAGCATTGAGCCAGTCGCCGCCAATTCGCCCCGCCGCAAAAATATCCTCATCGCATTCCCCAATACTGTCGAGCTCGTCTTTTTGCCATCGGGTGAAGTCGTCGCGCCTACGGCGCTTACAGCAGTGGGAGCAAGGAGCGCATCGAACGATATCCAAGCTATTTCGGCACTTTATGCCACAACGTCCGCCAAGTTACACCTTTATTCCGTTGCAGCAGACGGAACGCGAACCGAAGAATTCGACGGGACCAAGCTTTTGGTTCCGCGTCGCATCGGCATCCAAGAAGACTTCCCCTATCAAATGGAACTTGAAGGGTTCGATCGTGCACGAGATGCCGACATCATTGCCGCAGCCATCGAATCCCCGCAGCACCTCATGACGCTGCGCTTCGACTTTAGCCCCGTCCTGTCCTAGACCGCTAACCGCCGCTTGGCTCGGATACTGAGCGCCCTCCTCCCCGTTCTGCTACGATTGCCGCGTTGGCATCAATTACAGGAGGGTTCATGCCGGGTTTAGGAACGATCATCAACGTCGCGCTTTTGATTGCGGGCGGTCTGCTGGGCCTCATGGGTGGGCGTTTCATTACGCCCCGCATCCAAGACACGCTCATGAAGGCGTCGGGGTTGTGTGTTCTGTTTATCGGCCTAGGCGGCACCATGCAAAAGATGCTCGTTATCGATGGAGAGGCGTTGGCGACCACCGGCACCACCATGCTTATCGTCTCGTTTGCCCTCGGTTCGCTCATCGGCGAGGCCATCAACCTGGAGGCCGCCATCGAGAACCTCGGCGAATGGCTCAAGCGCAAAACCGGCAGCGAAGGCGACAACGAGTTCACCAACGCCTTTGTCTCGGCATCGCTGACCGTCTGCATCGGTGCCATGGCTATCGTGGGTTCAATCCAAGATGGCCTGCTCGGCGACTGGTCCACACTTGCCCTCAAGGGCGCGCTGGACTGCATCATCGTCTGCACCATGACGGCCTCGCTCGGCCGTGGCTGCATCTTCTCGGCCCTGCCCGTCGCCGTATTCCAGGGAACGATCACGCTCTTTGCCGGCGCGCTCTCCCCCATCATGACCACCGCAGCCCTCGACAGCCTTTCGCTTGTGGGCTCCATGCTCATCTTCTGTGTTGGCGTCAATCTTATCCGTCCTCAGACCTTCCGCACGGCCAATATGCTCCCCTCCGTTGTCATAGCCGTCATCTACGCCCTCCTGTTCTAGCTCCTCAGTAGATTTTTGGGACATGCCTTAAAATCTACCTTTCGTCAGCGCTCCAAAGACTGCCCACCTAAAAGTAGATTTTTAGGCATGTCCCAAAAATCTACCTGTGAGCAGTATCTCGAACACCTGTTTGATGCTGTGCTATGATATGAGGTCACCGACACCATATAGGGAGAGGAGAGGGCGGTGGCCGACCAGGACGTCAAGATGCTCATCGAGCGCATTATGGCCGAGGCCCGGACCCATCAGTCCGCCCGCTTCTCAAACGAAATCTATGCTGACGAGCCGATTCTCAAGACCGGTCGTCAGATGCAGAACTTCCTCCCCGACCAGTACCGCAAGATGCGCGAGATATCACGCTGGCAAGATGATCCCAAAGGCGGCGCGGGGCGTTGGCTATCGGAGGCGGAGCTCTTTTACCGCCAAGGCCTGCTGATGGCCGACTTCGAGGACGATTGTCCCTACAACGGCACCTTTAAGTCGTACTTTCCCACCTACAATGCCATGAGCGATCGACAGTTGCGCGGCTACTTTACCTGGCGTGCCCAAGTGCGCCGCGGCAATATCGAGGAGACATCGACCTCGTTTGCTTTTCTGTATCTCTACGAATTGATCTGCGGCATTGGCGTCGACAATCCGCGCGACGGCTATGACAAGATCAAGGCATTTTGGGATGCCTATCGCGCCTTTGAACCCGGCATCGACCGGTTCGCACGCGTATGGCTGCAGGACTACGCCGTGTTCCATGAGCTCGACCCCAAGCTGCTTCGCGACTCTAAAACCGTCGCATTCGACAACGCCCTCATCGAGCTGCGCCGCGCAGCGCGAGACCTTGCACCCGCGCCGGCGCCGTCGGCCCTGTCCCCCAAACGTCGCAAGACCTCCGAGCCCACGCTTCCCCTTCCGCCCGATGAGGCGCATGAGGAGCGGCTCATGGCTGCCATCGACGCGCTCTCGACGTACAACCTGAATAACTCACGGCTCGACCGTTCCCACCATCGCGACCTGCGCCACGTGGCATGCG
>JAERMT010000332.1_pt1 | contig 13770 bp, 10 predicted proteins | sample 9267081 | NCBI WGS metagenome assembly JAERMT01 (sample SAMN17071939, study PRJNA684904) | human gut metagenome | isolation source: diarrhea sample from child under the age of five | host: Homo sapiens | place: South Africa: Mafikeng, Mafikeng Provincial Hospital | collected 2019-09
CCCGCGGCCAGCGGCCCAACCGGCCCGGCGGAGCCCTCCTCACCGCGGCCAGCGGCCCATCCGGCCCGCCAGCGGCTCACCCGGCCCGCCAACGGCCCTATGTCCCGCAGCCAGCGGCTCACCCGGCCCGGCGGAGCCCTCCTCACTGCGGCCCGGGCGGCCCATCCGGCCCGGCAGAGCCCCTACATGTCCCCCGGCCGGCGGCTTACCTACTGCCGGAGGCCCACCCGGCCCGGCGGAGCCCTCCTCACCGCGGCCGGCGGCCCATCCGGCCCGGCGGAGCCCCTATCCATTCTCCCTACCCCTCCTGATACTTCGGGTAGTTTGCGATGATGTGGTCCATGAACTGCTTGTTCCGGGTGCTGAGGGAGGCGGTTTTGCCGTAAGCCAGAATCACTGCGGTTTCCAGGCCTTCCTCAATGGGCAGGGCCACCAGGGAAGGCCGCCGGGCCAGTGTCCGGGCGGCGGCACCGGTCATGAAGGTGACGCCGTAATCGTTTTCAATCATATTGATGAGCCACTCGGCTTCCAGGGTGTTGTGGAATACCACATTGAACTTCAAGTTGAACATATTAAAAATACTGTGGACGTCATCGTAGAAGTGCGTTCCCTTGGCGCCGGTCAGAAACGGAAGCTCGGAAACCTCCGCGATGCGGATGCTTTTTTTGTTCGGGGAGAAGCGGTTTGCGGAAGCGAGTATGCAATAGGGCTCCCGGTCCAGAACGACGTGATTTACGTCCGGAATGTTCTCCTCCCGGCATTTTAGGATGGCAAAATCCAGGGTGCCGTTGGCGATGTAGTTGAAGGCATGGTAATTCTCCACGGTGCGGAGGGAGCCGATCATGTCCCGGTGCTTCCCGAAATAGGAAAGCAGCAGTTTGTTCACCGGAGTGTACCGGAAGAAGGGGAAGAGCCCCAGACTGATGGAGTGGCGCATGCCGGATTCGCCGGAATCGAAGGCGTCGTAGAGGCGGTCCATGGCGGCGAGCACTTCGGAAGCGTGCTCGCAGAAAATCAGGCCGGCCTCGGTGATCTCCACGCTGTGGGTGCTTCGGATGAACAGTTTTTCCCCCAGCTCCTTCTCGATGGCGCTCAGCTGATGGGACAGCGCCGGCTGCGTGATGAACAGGTTGCGTGCAGCGTAAGACAGGTTCTTGTATTTCGCAATGGCAAGAACGTATCGCAGATGTTTAATATCCATTTTCAATAATCCTCTCTAATCATTAAATACCCGGTTTTTATTATCTCACGTTTTGGGAAAATTTCAAAGAATACGCCGTCTTGTTTGTTCATAAAAACAATTTATATCGTTATAGGGACGTCCGATAAGGCTATAACGTCGGTCGTTATTGTAATAAATACTAAACACTTCCATTCACTTTTGTGAAAAGTTACAATATTAAGCATGAAAAACAAGTGAAAGGGGTATTAAAATGAAGGACTATCTCAGCAGAGCAAATAAAATATACGACCGTATCATCGAAATCCGGAGAGACATTCACATGCATCCGGAACTGGGAGGAGAAGAAACCCGAACCTCCGGCATCATCAAGCAGGTTTTGGAGGAAATCGGTGTGGACGAGATTGAGCAGCCCGTGGGCACCGCGGTGGTTGCCACGATTCACGGCGGCAAGGGCCCGGGAAAATGCCTGGCCCTGAGAGCGGACATGGATGCCCTTCCGGTTCAGGAAACGACGGATCTTCCTTATGCCAGCACCGTGCCGGGCGTGATGCACGCCTGCGGCCATGATTTCCACGTGGCCATGATGCTGGGCAACGCCATGATCCTCACGGAGCTGAAGGATGAATTCGCGGGGACGGTGAAATTAATCTTCCAGCACAGCGAAGAAAAACAGCCGGGGGGCGCGAAGCCATTGGTGGCAGCCGGCGTGATGGACGGCGTGGATGCGATTTTTGGAATGCACGTATCTCCGTCGGAAGCGGAGCAGTGCGGCACGGTGGCGTTCCGGGAAGGACCGTTCACCACCTTTGCCGATGAATTCCGTTTCAACATCTACGCATCCGGCGGACACGGATCCCAGCCCCAGAAGGTGGCGGACCCGATTCTCACCGCCGCCGAAATGATTATCCAGTTTGAACGTCTCCAGGCCAGAGAAATCGCGCCGGGAGACTGGGCCGTATTCATGATGAACCTGATTCACGGCGGCGCGGTGACCAATATCATTCCGGATCACGTGGAGATGGCCGGAAATGCCAGAGGCTACGTGGAGAGCGTGCGGCAGCAGATGGTCAGCAACGCAAAGCGGGTGGTTTCCGCCATGGAAACCCTCAGCGGATGCCGCATCGAAATGGATTATACAAAGGGGTACGACCCGGTGTATAACAACGAGGAACTGTCGGAGCTCCTGTTCCGGGCCCTGCCGGATGTAATCGGCGAGGAGCGGGTGATTCATTTGAAGGATGCCCTTTCCTTCAGTGAGGATTTCAGCTTCTATTCCACCCTCACGGATGTTCCGCAGGTATATATGATTCTTCAGGGGGGACATGAAGGAGATTATTTGGTTCCGCTGCACAACGCCGAATGTGCGATTCGAGAAGAAGCGGTTCCGTACGGCATCGCCGCAGCGGTAGGCGCCGCAATGGCTTATCTGTCGTAAAACTACGATACGAACGAATTTATTTTTGGGAGAGGGGATTTGCAAATTAGAGATTAGAAAGGAGAAAACGTATGGTTTTGTACAATGCTTTTCTGGCAGTCGTGATTGTGTGCGTCTGCTACGTTATCGGCGAATGGGTCGCCGACATTTCCAAAGCATGGATTCCATCTGTGCTGGTGACCGCAATCCTGTTCCTTATCGGATACTGGACGGTTTTCCCGGCCACACTGAACGACGACACCGGCCTGGCGTCTTTTGCAAGCACCATCGGCGTCCTGATGTTCATCACCCACATCGGCACGGTCATCAGCTTAAAGCAGCTGATTGAGCAGTGGAAAACCGTTGTGGTCTGCCTGGTGGGCCTGGCCGGCATGGTGGCGCTGTGCTGGTTCATCTGCCCGCTGATTATGGAGAAGACCCTGGTCATCGCCGGACTTCCGCCGCTCACCGGCGGCATCGTGGCGGCACTGACCATGCAGAAGGCGGCAACCGCTGCCGGTCTGAAGGAGGCCGCTGTTTTTGCCATCGCCATGTACAGCGTACAGGGCCTGGCCGGCTACCCGATCACCGCCCTTTGCCTTCACGCCGAAGGAAAGCGCCTGATTAAGGAATGGCGCTCCGGCAGCCTGAACCTGTCTGAAGCGGAAATCGCCAAAATGAAGACCATCGGTCTGTCCACCATCGGGGACGACAGCGACATCAAGAAGCCGATCCCGCCGATTCCGGACAAGTTCAACACACCGGTCCTGATTATCGGAAAGGTTGCCCTGAGCGTATGGATTTCCAGCTTGGTGGGCCAGCTGATTCCGCAGATTCCGACCATCGTATGGTGCCTGATCATTTCCGTTATCCTCACCAGACTGGGCTTCCTGGACACCAGCTCGCTGTCCAGAGCGAACACCTACACCATCTTCATGTTCGCCGCAATGCTGAGCGTGTTCTCCGGCCTGAAGGACTGCACCCCGCACATGCTGAAGACCCTGATCGGTCCGATGCTCATCATGATCATCATCGGTGTTGTGGGAATGGCCATCGCCGCATTCGTTATTGCCAAAATCTTCAAGATGAGTTTCCCTCTGGCCCTGGCCAACTCCCTCACCGAGGATCCGGACGAGAGAGGGTACCTCATGAGCAAAATGTTCCCGTCCATGGTTGTCGGCGGCTTCGTAACGGTTACCATTACCTCCGTTATCTTTGCCGGCTACTTCGCACAGCTCCTGGGCGGCGGCGGCGTCACCTTCTAGGGCCCGCCGGTTCGTATCACAGCCTTCCATAAGAAAATCAACGATAGGAAAAGGAGCTCTCGCAAGAGGGCCTTTTTTCTCGCGCGGAAACTTCCGACAAATTGCGGTAAAAAAAGAACCCGCCATAACGGTCAGAGCTTCTTCCGTTATGGCGGTCCGCGGCCGATGAGGTTTCCGGCCGTGTATTAAATCATCGTTTCCCACGTGTCCAAAAGAAGAAGGTGATTCGTTCTCTTCAGGGCACTCAAAACTTCCTTGTTATTTAAGTCCAGATTGGCCTTTAGTGCTTCCTGGTTGTTTATTTTCTCCGTGGAAAAAAGCACCTTCACGACGGATGGATTTCCCAGCGTTTGAGAGATGCTCATCATCAGTCCGGTGGTGGTGTTTCGAATCCACAATGGCGATTTGGCATAAATAAAAATCTCATCTTTTGCATTAAATGCATTGGTAAATTTCATCGTTGCATACGAATCATAGTAGGAAATAAATCCTCGGTACACGAAGCTGGAGTCCGTATAGTCGTCTTCATTATGAGCATCGTAATACAAGACGATTTTGTCTGCTGCAGCCTCATGATCGGGAATGATTTCTACAATGCATTCCACGACTTTTTTCATCGGCGCAAAATATTGATACATCCAGTATTTCTTCTTTTGCGTGAAGAATCCGGAAGTAGCGAGATCCTGTGCCGCTCGTTTTTCATCCACGTGGTAGTCGATGAGTTGTTCTATAGATACATGAAGAATCTTTGAAATATCATACAGCGTTTCGATGTCAATGGAGATCTTTCCTGTTTCGTATTTGGAAACAGTTGAGATACTCTTGTCGAGAAGAAAGGCCAGCTGCTCCAGCGTGAGATTCTGCTTCTTGCGATACAGATGTATCCTTAATCCAACGTGTTCCTTAATGGTCATAATCTGTTCGCCTCCTTAAGTCCCCTAAAATATAAAAGCAAACGGTAATACCCTTTTGTTGCATTTTAGCAAATCTTCCGCATTATCTCAATTGCAGGCAAAAATGCTGTTTTCGCTAAAATCAAAAAAATATGCTTTTGAACAAGCTTTCAAAAAATGCGTTGTGCATATCATATATTTGAATTATTAATTTTACTTTAATGACAAAAATTAAGATTGTTTTTCACTAGAATGCAAACCGCCGGCTTTGCATCGAGCGCATATTTATTCTATAAATTCATTAAATAATACCACATAAGGAGGAGCCTGATTATGATTCTGTTTAAAAACTGTGCGGTTCTGCCGGAACTGATGGACGGGTTTAGTGAGGCAAAATGCGACATTCTAACGGATGGAAAGCGAATCAAGGGGATATACAAATGCGGAGAGTGTCCCTTTGACAGTGAAACCGTTATTGATGAAGAGGGCCGTTTTGTTCTCCCTGGATTCATCGACATGCACGTGCACCTGACGTTGTCCGGCAATGATACGCGTATTGATAATGAGAAGTCCGGAGTGCAGAGGGGATATGATGCGCTCAAGTATGCGCAGGATGCGCTGAATGCCGGTTTTACCGTTCTGCGCGACGTGGGTGCTACGCACAATATCGCCATCAATCTTCGAAACAGCATAAATAAAGAAGATTTTGTCGGGCCCACGATTTATGCATGCGGTCTCATTCTGACACCGACGGAGATTGGAAACGATTTCCTTCCGGGTCTCTATAGCGAGGTCGACACTCCGGATGAAATTATTAAAGCGGTTCGTCAGGAGGTTGCAAAGGGTGCAGACTACATCAAGGTCATGGGCTCCGGCTCCGCACAGAACCCGGGCGGGGAACCCGGTAAGCCGATTATAACACTAGAAGACTTGAAGGTAATGGTCGAAGCGGCGGCCTTTAAGGATACATACGTTGCGGCGCATTGCCACGGTGCAACTGCAATTCACAATGCAATTCTGGCCGGTGTTCATACGATTGAGCATGCTTCCTATTTGACGGATGAATCCATTGAGCTTCTGAAGGGAAATACCGATTCATATGTTATTCCGACTCTGCTGATCGTGTGGAAGCTCACCGCAGATGTTGCCGAATCATCGGCATACATGGGAGAGAAAGCCAGAGAAATGCTGAATGCGGTAAAAACAGGAATTCGCAAGGCATATGATGCCGGTTTGACTCTTGGGTTTGGAACCGATACCGGAATCGACCCGGTACATCATGGTCAGAATTCCGAAGAATTTGTTCTTCGAAGAGATTTCTGGGGAATGAAAGAAATCGATATCCTCAAACAGGCAACGATTAACAGTGCGAAAATTATGGGAATTGATAAAGATTACGGTACGCTCGCAGTCGGAAAGTTTGCGGACTTTGTCGTGCTTGACCGCGACCCACTGAAAGATATTGCTGCAGCCCATGATGGCGTGGTTTCCGTTGTGAAATGGGGAAAAGTCGTTCGTTAACACTGCAATAATCTGATAATTATGAAAATTTAAGGAGGACAAGATGAGTACATATTTAGCTATATTAATGATTTGTGCCGTTTTCATCGTCGGTGAAATACTCAGCAAGTTGGTATCCTATAAAGTAACGGGATATGTCTTTGCGATGATTATCCTCATCATTGTTGGCGGACAGTTCGGTTTGATTACGACAGAAACATTTAACAACACGTTATTCGTAGATGTTGCATATGGGTTCGGCGTTCCGTTTGCAATTACATGTTTCGGCGGTTCAATTCCGTTCAAGAGTTTCAAGGGCGAGTGGAAAACCTGTGTCATTGCAATTGCCGCAGTGGTCTTCATTGTGGCCCTCGGTGCAATCGCCGGATTCACTGTTCTGGACAAGGTAACGGCACTGTACGGTTCTGTGGAAGTAGCCGGAGGTACGCAGGCCGGCCTGATTTTCCTGGCACAGCTGAAGGAAACCGGAGAACAGAAGATTGCAGCCATCATCGCGATTCTGATGACCGGCCAAGTTCTGGTAGGTTATCCGGCATGCGGCTACGCCCTCAAAAAAGCAATGGTAAAACGTCTGGGAGATGAGAGCTTTAACAATTTCTCTGCTGCGGGCACCGGTGAGCTTCTCCTTGCCGATAACTCCAAGAAATTAATCAAGGTTCCGGGATTCCTGGCAAATAACTTCTATTATGTATTTGCGGTTCTGGCGCTTTGCTGCATCGGTGGATACTACATCGGTGAAATCACGGGAATCAGCATGTTTGTATGGGATCTGCTCATCGGTTTCATCGCTGCTCAGCTTGGATTGATTGATGGAGACAGCCTCAACAAGGTAGGCTCCGGTGGATTTATCGACGCAACCATGTTCGCTATCATTCTGATGGATCTGGTAACAATCAATCTGAAAGATTTCGCCGGAATTCTGCCAACCCTCATCGCACTCCTTGCCTTCGGTGTAATCGGATGTGCCGTTGCCGGTGTTGTCCTTTCCAAGCCGATGAAAATGCCATTCGTAGATATCTTTGCCATCGGACTTGCATGTCTGAACGGATATCCGCTGACGGTTAAAATCGTCGATGAATGTGCGGAAATCGTTGGACAGGAGAACAGCCTTTCGGAAGAAACCCGCGACCGGCTTCTCAATTTCTATAAGCCAAAAGTTGTTATCTCCGGAATCGTTTCCGTATCGGTTGTAACCGGTGTTCTCGCCGGCGTTCTGGTAAGCTTTATCTAGTACGTAAAAGGAATCTATTTATAATTATATGAGAAAGGTCATTTCTTTGAGAAAGACTTTTCCTTCGAGGGAGCTCTCGCAAGAGGGCTCTTTTCTTACGGGAAAAAAGCCGCCATAACGGCAAAAACTTTTCCCGTTATGGCAGTACGCAACCGATTGAGGTTTCCGACTGGTAAGGGATGGGGTAAAATAAAAACGAGGATGGAAGCCATGAATTAAAAGACTCTGAGAGGGTTAAAAATTGACCGCTTTACGTATATTGTAATTAATAATATAATTAAAGAAGTTTAATGTTATTGCAGAGGCAGATTCCTCATATGCGGAAAGTAAGCGAAGGTATGTGACGTGAAAATACTTGATAATATTAATGATACGGTTCGTGATGATTTAAAAATAGAGATAAAGCGAGGGAGCAAAGTTTCTGTAGCAGCGGCCTGTTTCTCTATGTATGCTTATCAGGAATTAAAGAAGCAACTGGAATCTGTGGATGAATTCCGGTTCATTTTTACTTCTCCAACCTTTGTAAAAGAAAAAGCAGAAAAGCAAAAGCGCGAGTTTTACATTCCGCGTTTATCTAGAGAAACTAGTTTGTATGGAACTGAGTTTGAGATTAAACTGCGCAACGAGATGACACAGCGCGCAATCGCAAAAGAGTGTGCCGATTGGATTCGCCGAAAAGCGCAATTTAAGTCAAATACGACAAAAGAAAATATGATGGGATTTTTGACGGTGGATGCGGATAAGGCACAGACTGCATATACGCCAATTTTCGGATTTACTACCGTCGACATTGGATGTGAACGTGGCAACAATACATACAATATGGTTAATTGCATGGAAGCACCGTATTCACACCAATATATGGAACTGTTCGAGCAGCTATGGAATGACCGCGAGAAAATGCAGGATGTAACGGATGTAGTCATTGAGAACGTTAGCACGGCATATGAGGAGAATTCTCCAGAATTGATCTATTTTATGACGTTATACCACGTGTTTAGCGAATTCCTGGATGACATATCCGATGATGTGTTGCCAAATGAAGCGACTGGATTTAAACAAAGCAAAATCTGGAATATGCTCTACGATTTTCAGAAAGATGCTGCGCTAGCTATTATTAATAAACTAGAAAAATACAATGGATGTATTCTAGCAGACAGTGTTGGACTGGGAAAAACCTTCACGGCACTGGCGGTTGTGAAGTACTATGAGAATCGAAATAAATCGGTATTGGTGCTTTGCCCTAAAAAACTGGCAGAGAACTGGAATACCTACAAGGATAACTACGTTAATAATCCAATTGCTTCAGATCGATTGAATTACGATGTACTGTTCCACACGGACCTTTCCAGAGATAAAGGAACATCCAACGGGTTGGATTTGAACAGACTAAATTGGGGAAATTATGATTTGATTGTCATTGATGAATCGCACAATTTCCGTAATGGTATTGGCACACATAGCAACACTCATGAGAATCGATATCAGAAATTGATGGAAATGGCGATTCGTTCCGGAGTCAAAACAAAAGTATTGATGCTTTCTGCAACGCCGGTGAACAATCGATTTGTGGATTTGAAGAATCAGCTGGCCATCGCTTATGAAGGTGATTCGGAGTACATGGACGAGCGGCTGAATACAAAGAAAAGCCTTGACGATATTTTTAAACAAGCGCAGTCGGCGTTCAATTCCTGGTGCAAATTAGATCCAGAGAAACGAACGACAGATGAGTTGCTTCGTACTTTGGATGATTGATAGTAAGGCGAATGAGAAACGCGAAAACACGAAAGAAAAAATGTCAAACGATGTTAACGCGTACGACCTTATTATGAAAAACAAGGAGCTTCTTCTTGATAGAAATCCAAAGAAATCACCGGTACGTTTTATCTTCTCCCATTCTGCACTCCGTGAAGGATGGGATAACCCAAATGTGTTTCAGATTTGCACATTGAAGCAAAGCAGCAGTGATGTTCGTAAGCGCCAGGAAGTAGGGCGTGGTCTCCGTCTTTGTGTAAATCAAGACGGAGAACGCATGGACACAAATGTGCTAGGGAACGATGTTCACAATGTGAATGTACTTACGGTTATTGCAAGCGAAAGCTATGACAGTTTTGCTAAAGGGCTTCAAAGTGAAATTGCTGAAGCTGTTGCAGATCGACCAAAGGCCGTTACGGAAGACTTATTTATCGGTAAGGTTCTTAAGGATATCAATGGTAATGAGCAGGTTGTTGATACCGCTACAGCCAGAGCAATTCATTTTGACCTTATCGTTAATGGTTATATTGATAAGAAGGGCGCCCTTACAGATAAGTACTATGAAGATAAGGCAAATGGAGAATTAAAGATTGCAGAAGAGGTGGCAGATTCAGCAGCATCTGTTATTGAAATCATAGACTCTATTTATGACGGCAGAGCAATGCAGCCTGAAAATGCACGTAGCAATAATGTTGAGCTTGAAGTGGATGAAAGCAAACTTGCTATGCCGGAGTTCAAAGCATTATGGGGCAAAATTAACTCGAAGTCTGTATATGTTGTTGATTTCGATACGGATGAGTTGGTAAGAAACTCCATTGACGCATTAGATAGAAAGCTTCGTGTTTCGAAGATATACTTCAAAGTTGAAACTGGAACAATGGAGCAGATCGAATCGAAGGCAGAGCTTGAAACCGGAAGTTCGTTTGCTAAGGAGGAATCTACTACCTACGAAAGTTCAAAGGCGGTAAGTTCTAATGTCAAATATGACCTTATCGGAAAACTTGTGGATGAGACTGGACTTACAAGAAAAGCGGTAATTCAGATCCTCCAGGGAATCCAGCCAACAACCTTTAGCCAGTTCAAAAATAATCCGGAAGAATTTATCATTAAAGCAGCGGCGCTTATCAATGATGAAAAAGCAACGGCAATCATAGAACATATTACTTATAATGTTATTGATGATAAATATGGAACAGATGTATTTACGGACCCAACCATCAGAGGCCGCCTCGGGGTGAATGCGATGAAGGCAAAAAAGCATCTGTATAATCATATCGTGTATGATTCATCCAATGAGCAGGCATTTGCTACTGAACTGGATACAAACACAAATGTAGCAGTCTACGTGAAATTACCGGATGGATTCTACATTTCAACGCCGGTTGGACATTATAATCCGGACTGGGCAATTGCTTTCTACGAGGGCACCGTGAAGCACATTTATTTCGTTGCGGAGACAAAAGGATCTATGAATTCGATGCAGTTACGACTCGTGGAAGATTCCAAAATCCATTGTGCGAGAGAACATTTTAAGGCGATAAGTAACGGAGAAGTTGTGTATGATGTTATAGATAGCTATAAGGAATTGCTGGATATTGTAACCAAATAATGCGTGATTATCATAAGAATCCTATTTACAGACTTTTTTTCACATCCAGTATATTCCATATTGGACGTAATTTAAGTTTTGTTAAGTTTCACTTATATAGGTGCCAGAGGTCAATTAATAGAAAAAACATGGGAAAAGCACTGGAAAACGTTGAATTATTGGTGTTACAGTGCTTTTCCTAAAGAGAAAAACCAGTGATTTAAGTTTCGCTAAGTTTCACTGAGTGAGAGGGACACACCCTCTGTGTATGTTGTTATTTGCCCTCAGCTGCTGCGATGAGTTTTGCGTATTCCAGGACTTTGTTCCGCTGTGCTGCATTCATCGGTGCTAACGTGGATATCAATTCAAAAAAGAATTCCTCGCCATTGGATGGAGTGTCGCGATAGTCTGCAACGGATCAATATTCTTCCTCCCAGGTCGACTATTCTATTTAAGATTTTTGCGGTTTACCGCAAAAATCTTAAATAGCCATACTCATCAAGCCAAGTGCCAACGGTTCAGGAATTACTCTTTAAAGCAATCGTACACGCCGGCGATGTTTCGGCGGAGCGCTTCAACCCGGTGGATGCTTTCGTGCAACTCATGGATGAGCGATTCTTCTTTTATGGCAATTCGTTTCTGCTTTTCCATGTCCAGGGCGTCGTATTGCAATTCGCAGAGCTGCTTCGGGTTAATGGCAAAAATCGTACTGCCGGTCTGTGCAACGCTGAGGCACAAGTTGCCCTCATCACTGTCGAAGAATGCTTTCAGGTAGTACGGCTCTAAAGTGTCGTTGCATCTTACGACAATGAGATTCCCCGTCGCAATAATATTTCGATCCTTGATATTTTCCGCAACGGCCGTGCTGATTTTGGTTCCCCGGGCGGAGATAATTACATCGCCGTCCTGCAGCATGTATTTCTTGTACTTTTCAATTTTGTCAATGTGCACTTCCACAAGCTCTTCATCCATGTAGCCGTTGCTGATGTTGGCCAGGTTCAGGAGATAGCCGTTTGGCGCCTTGCCGCAGAGGTTCGCCATTTCTTTCTGCTTATCGGACGTAATCTGAGCCCCTCTGAAAATGTCTCGGGTTCCTTCGGAAAGCTTCCGGGCGCTGGTAAAACAAACTTTCTCAGCCAGAACGTACCGCATCGGGTCGAAGGAGTAGGTGTTATCCGCAATCGTCCGAGGCGCAACTTCAATATAATCTTCGGAAGGATGATTTCCGTCTCCCGGATTTGCACCGCCGTTAAAATACAGGTCCCAAATCCGGCCCTTTTCGGTATCCGTAAGCACATTCCGGAATCTTATTTTTTCATAATAAGAAGCGGCGTTAACCATTTTGACGCGATCGTTGTTCTCGCTCAACACCAACATGGCAATCTGGATTCCGGTGTTCAGGAGCAGGCCTTCCGGCAGCAATACGACGCCTTCCAGCATTCCCGATTCCAGCAGCTCTTTCCGGAATTCCTGTTCCGATTCCAGATACAACAGGCTTGCGCGAATGAAGACAATTCCTTTGCCGCCTTTCTTCATCATCTTTCGCATTGCCCGGATGTACGCCCATTCGGAAGAGTGAACGGAAACGCGCTTTGCTGTTTTTACTGCCTCGAACAGCCCGCAGGACAGAAGCTGCTCGGCTTCCAGCTTCTGCTTCATCGGCATGTGGCAGAAAACGGCATCGTACTTCGGAAGTTCTGGTTCGCGAAAATCCATATCGAATACGTCTTCACAGCGAATGCGGTTCATATCCCGATTCAAAATGAGCATTTTCATCCGGGTCACCATGGCATCATCTGCATTAATCTCGATGCCGTGGAGCTCCGTGTCTTTCCTCCGGATTGCGGTTTCGGTGAGAAATACACCCTGACCGCAGCCGATATCCATTACGGTTTTGGATTCGGAAGGACCGAAAAATGCGGTGGCGAGTTTCTCGATATCTCCGCTTGTGTACGACCCGTAGATTTCATTATCCCGATTCCGGTAAGCGTTCACAAAATCAGGCACATCGATGTCATCGATGGTGTCCAGTGTTTCTCGAATTCTCTGAGTGTCTTTTTCAGCGGCAAACAGATTGCGGAAGATGAACGCGAGAATGTCCCGATGTTCCGGAAGCGCTACGTTATTTAAAGTTTCATACGCTTCGGAAAGCGCATCCTGTGCCAATGCGTCATCCAGCGCTTTTCGTTCTACCATTCGATTCAACGCGAGCACACCGAATGTAATTTGGTTCTGAGTGTACGGTTCGATATTTTTCAACATGATTGACCTCCTTAAATTAACTTTGGTATTTGATAACCTAAATTTAGCACACGCGAGTGCGGCCGTCAAGAACTTTTTTGGTATTTAATAACCTAAATTCTAAAAAGCGACGTTTTTAATTGGTTTTCACTTTTCCCTTGAAGATTTTCATTCTTGGCAGCCGGCTGCCCGGGAAAAGCCGGGTCGTGTTGGCGTGACCAGACGGAAGATAAAGGCTTAGCGGGGAGGTCGGCGCCAACAAAGGCGCCCGCGAGCGGGGAAAAGCCGGGCCGTGTTGGCGTGACCAGACGGAAGATAAAGGCTTAGCGGGGAGGTCGACGCCAACACCGGAGCCCGCGAGCGGGGAAAAGCCGGGCCGTGTTGGCGTGACCCGACGGAAGGTAAAGGCTTTGCGGGGAGGTCGACGCAAACACGGGCGCCCGTGAGCCGGAAAAATCCGGGCCATGTTGGCGTGACCCGACGGAAGATAAAGGCTTAGCGGGGAGGAAGGCGCCAACAAAGTCGTCGGCTGCCCGGGAAAATCCGGGCCGTGTTGGCGTGACCCGACGGAAGATAAAGGCTTAGCGGGGAGGTCGACGCCAACACCGGCGCCCGCAAGCCGGAAAAATCCGGGCCGTGTTGGCGTGACCCGACGGAAGATAAAGGCTTAGCGGGGAGG